>MDSZ01191023.1_pt1 | contig 11104 bp, 18 predicted proteins | sample 811201 | NCBI WGS metagenome assembly MDSZ01 (sample SAMN05326647, study PRJNA326480) | marine metagenome | isolation source: seawater | place: Indian Ocean: North | collected 2010 | reverse complement strand
CTTGACGCCACCGCGCTGCGCGCCGCGTTTTTTACCTAAGTTGTTGAGTATCAACGACTTAGGGCGCGCGGGCCGCCGTAACCCCTTGATAATCAAGAGCTTACAGAAACTTGTGCTTTCTTACTGAAGACATTGGAACAGCGACTCTTGTTTGGGAGAGATAGATCCTCCCGACAACGAAGGTTTCTGCACCCTCTTCAAATGTTCCCTCGACATGAAGAATCCGACGTTTATAATCCATTACTATATCACCTTTTTTAATCATACCTTAATATCTCATATAAAACCTTGCATGTCAAATAAAAAAATGCCAAATAAAAGGCTGGGACCGCCCCCGCCGCCGCGCGACGCGTTTTTACCTAAGTTGTTGAATATCAACGACTTAGGGCGCGCGGGCCGCCGTAACTACTTGATTATTAAAGACTTACAACAAAAAGAAAAAAAAGTTAAAAAAAAGTGTTTTTTTCCTTGCAATTTGCCAAAAAATTTCTTATATTTATATCATGATAACGATAAGACAAAACCCAAACTTCACTAAATTTTTTCAAGTCTTCGCTTTCGGAGAGTTCATCGACGAAGTCGAGCGTAAGAGCAAGGCATTGCGCATCGCAAAGCAACTCGCAAAAGCACACAAAAAAGATATGATTAATGTTGACGGACTCATGCAAAAAGTCTAAGATATATTTATTCTAACCAATACTAACCACACAAAAAAACTGATTATGAAAAACATATACATCGCGTTCTACTACAACAAACGTACAAAAACCATCCACATCAAAGGTGGCTCTACTTCCTTAGATCCTCGCCTCAGAATGCAAATGCATTTTGCTCACGGAACTGCAGGTCAGCATCCTTACCCAAATGTTCTCAACGAAGATGATCTCATCTACACTAGGCAATTCAAACACTTTCTCGATAAAGAGCAAAAGGTTATCAACACCATTCGCTTCTTTGCTGACTTGGTCGAGTCCAAGGGTTACAATGCCAAACTTCACCACGCGCCAAAATCGCATGGTAGTTCTAACCCTAACCCAAATGTCACCGACATTGACAGGGTAATTCTCAAGTTCTTGTTTAAGACTCTCAGCAATGCAGTCTTGGGTGCAAGCCCAAAGCCTACCCCAAGGCAAGCAACTGCAAAGCTCAGAACTTACCAAGTCAAGCAAAAAAAGCTAAATACTGAATTTGGCGAGCTACTCGCTCAAGTAGCCTAATTTCATAGTTAGTTAAAAAGTCGTAAGTCGTTGGTAATCAACGGCTTACGGCGCGGGGGCGCCCTAAGTGCCTGACTATCAGGGACTTATACTAGTAGTACGGGTCATAGCTCGGCTCTTCGTGGTTGCGGTGTACCTCGGGCATCTCGGCAGGCTCGTTATGGGCTGCAGCTTTTCGAAGCGCACGAATCGATCTCTCTACGAGTTCGAGACGAGCAAGCTCTTTAAGCTCTTTTTGGCGAGCTTCAAACTCGACATCAGTGATGCCGAAGGCGTGGGCAGTACGGGCGAGGGAGTCATTAGTGATATCCATATATACAACCTAGCAGTATTGCGGGCTTATGTCAACACCTAAAATGCATTCATAAACTGTTGATATTCAACGACTTGCGGCGCGGGGGCGCCCTAAGTGCCTGGCTATCAAGGACTTATGCCTTGAATAGCCCGTACCTACGGGTGCCGTCGTTGTTCGCTAATCTTCTGCGAAGAAGACGCTCGGCGTCAATCTTGCGCATAGCGATAGATTCTACTTTCCAGACAGCTCCTGCCTGATTAAGGATTGATTTTAGTATGAACATAAATTATTTGTTTTCGAAGATTTCTCTTTCGGCTCCTGCGAAGCAGGTGCCTGCTCTAGTCTTTTGGGCGAGTAGCAACTGCAACCTGTCCAACCTATCGAACTCCCATTTGAGTTGACTATCGACATAAGCCGCGCCCATGTTGTTGTCGGGCGAATCCCGAAGAGCTTTCCAATCTGCTACTCTCTCAGTGGAGCGTTGAACTTTTTCGATTATTTCTTTTATTGTCATAATTATAAAGTAAACTAGTTTTGGGTTAATTGCAAGAAAAAAGTTTAAAAGTTATTCACAATTTCTTTTCCCATATTTGATTGATGTGGTAGGAGTAGTCCTCTCCGTAGACGAGATGTGACTGCAACTCACGAACGCGCTTGGCAACTTGTCGCCTCACTTCGTGCTTGTCTTGAGCCTGAAAGGTTAGCACATGATTCGTGCATCCCATATCGATTTTGGTATCAGTGTTTGTATTGTAGAAGGGAAGCTGACCGCAACCAACAACACTGACGTGGACATCTGCGACAAATGTTTTATTCTTAATCATAAATACAATTTAGCACATAAATACTAAAAAGTCAAATTTTTTTTTCAATTATTTTCATTTTGTCATAAGTGCTTGATATGCAACGACTTACGGCGCCGCTGGCGCCCTAAGTGCCTGACTATCAACGACTTGTGTTACATGTCGTATTGGGCGTGGTAGCCATAGTCGATGTCCTCGGACTCTTGGAAGTCGAGGAGGGCGACCTTGTCCTGCAGGTCACCGATCTCGTTGCGAATCGCAACCTTATCGGCGGGACTGAGGACACAGTCCTGCAGGGTTTCGTGGAGGATGGAGATCTCTTTGAGCATTTCTGATTTATTCATAAGTATAAACTAAAGGATTTTTTTATAAAAGTCAAGCATTAAAATGCCTGCGTTGCATTACAACTTGAAAGCGTGGAGAGTTAAGCTTTTCCTCTTGCTTTATGGTGCGAAGATGGGAAAGGCTTGACGCAGTCCGAACACGAGGGTAGTCCGTTCCCGTGTCAAAGATTTTAACTGCCCAATGAGTTGACCACTCTTGGATTCTTACTTGTATTTTCTTATCTAGCATACCTATAAGGTAGCACACAAAACAGATAATTGCAAGTTTTTTTTTAACTTTTTTGTGTCGTAAGTACTTGGTAGTCAATGACTTACGGCGCCAGGCGCGCCCTAAGTGCTTGATTATTAAGGGGTTAGGAGATTATCTCTCTCCCCATACCCCAGCATTACGCTCCATAGACTTGAAGCCTACTCGCTCCTCGAACTCGATCATCTCGGCATCGTGCAGATGGCGCTTCCATCCTTCGATGTCCTTCTTGAGACGAGCGATCTCGTCTGCATCGGTAGCCCGCTCAAGGCGGCGTTCAACTTCGCTAATTCTCATCTTTATCATAAATGAACTCATACCTAAAGGTAGCACAGATATAGGCAAAAGTCAAGATTTATTTTGTTTTTTTTATGCCGTAAGTACCTGTATATCAACGACTTACGGCGCGGGGGCGCCCTAAGGCGCTGATAGTCAACGACTTAGATCACGATAGAATCGGGCATCTTTGTATTGGTGGCGAACCAGTCGGATGAGTCAATGACTTGCCCGTTTAGTACGGGCTCGAAAGCGACTTGGTGGACGCCTGCATTGGCTATGCCGTTGACGCGTTCGCGTGTGGTGGGGGTATTCCATCCCGCAAGCGACCATCTGACAAGCCCGTCAAGATCTCTCTTGACAATGGCGTTACCATGTAGCCAAACGGTTTGCCCGTCTGTTTCGGTGTTGCCTACTTTCTTTGCTTTGCCTTGCTCGAAGGCGTCTTTGATTTGTTGTGTGACTTTTCTCATTTGTGATTTCCTATGATGATGATTGACACTATGGCGAAGGCGATAATCTCAAAAATCATTAGTTAAAGAAAGGGTGAAGTTTCACATCCTGAAAACGGATGCCAACCTTGCGATTGGTGCGATATGGGCGAACCATAGCAATTTTGCCTAGGTCGTCATGATCGACTGCTTGAATGAATTGAAAGACTTTGTTGTCCCGTGAGATCAGAACGTCGCCTTTTTTGAATTTTACTTTATCGTTTAACATATTATAAATTTAACAAAACAAAGACCAAAAGTCAAGCAAAACAGAAAAAAAAGCGAAAAAAATTTAATCAAATTAGGGGTGCCACTTTTTTGAATATTTGTAAATAGGTTATTGCCGAATAGGCACGGGGGGGCACTTTTTTCATTCTCAAAATAATAAATTAAGGTTTCAATAAATTGCTAATGTAAAAAAAATCCCGAGGGGGATTTTTGAAAAAGGAAATAATTTTCATAATAAACAATAATATAAACATAATAAATCTTAATACTTTAAACTAAAACAAACAAACAAAATCTGCTAAAATGCTGAGCTGTGTGTGCAAGTTATAAAAATATAAACAAAAGCTGAATAAATAAATAACATTATGCCGCCGATTTTTTATTAAAAAGGTGTAATATTAACAGTAACTCCATTATAATATATTATGAACGAAATAGATTTCACAGATCAGATCAAGGCAAAGCTTCTCGAACAAGAGGGGTTTGAAGAAGAAATAACGCAAGAAGCTTGGGCTGCAGCAGAGAATAGTGGCAAAAAGCTTAACAAACCTTTTCGCACATCTGGCGGACCTAAAAAGTTTTCAGTATATGTGAAAAACGAGAAGGGTAATGTAGTAAAAGTTAATTTCGGCGATCCAAACATGTCGATCAAGCGTGACGATCCTGCTCGCAGAAAAAGTTTTAGAGCTAGGCATGGTTGCGATAACCCAGGACCCAAAACAAAAGCTAAGTACTGGAGTTGCAAAATGTGGAGTAAGAAAAGTGTCACTAAAATGACAAAAGGCGAAGAGCAAAGCTTTGAAGAGCTTGAAGATGAAATGGTAGAGTTTCTTGACGAATCTGATGCAAAAGGCAAAGGCCTTTGGCATAACATCAGAGAAAAGAAAAAAAGAATGGGTAAAAATTATCGTCCTGCAAAACCAGGTGACAAAGATTATCCAGATGAAAAATCTTTAAAGAAAGCCCAAGGGCCAAAGAAGAAAAAGTCTAAAGCTGAAGACGAAAAAGAAGACAAAAAAGGAAAAGACTCAAAATTAACTGAGCAACAAAAGAAATTGCCAGATGCTATCAAAAAAGCTATCTTAAATAAAAAAGATAAGTCAAAAGCTGAAGACGACAAAAAAGAATCAAAACTTACAGAGCAGCAAAAAAAATTGCCAGATGCAATTAAAAAAGCCATTCTTGAAAAGAAAGATAAATCTAAAGCCGAACACGGACAGAAAGAAGGAGAAAAGTTTCAACCTCATACTATGTACGATAAAAACGGCAAGGCTTATGAAGCAAAAACATATTCTGACCATTTAAAATATAAAAAAATGGGATATACTATTGAAAAACCTTCTGAATCTGGATATAAGGGAAAAAAGAAGTATAAAAAATGAGCTGGTTCAGGCTAAAGGATGCTGTAGTATCAACCTCTGCAAATAATAATAAAATGCTAGGGTTAAGCTCTAGCAATGTAGTTGTCGCTGTTACAGCTGAAGATATGGTTGAGAAAGCTATATCGGGTAGCACAACTGTGCAGAATGCATTCAATACCCAGACAGCAAATGCAATTCAGAATGACAATAGCGTCCAGCAAGTATTTAATAATCAAGTTGGGGATGCTATACAAAATGACAACAGCGTTAACAATGTCTTCAACAGTCAGGTAACTAATGCAATCAATAATGATCCAGGCACTCAAGCCGCAATGACTACTCAGGTTACGAATGTTAATAATAACCCAACAACAACCGTAACTTATACCAACCCTCCTACAGTTAATGGTCAGCCACTACTGCCGCTACCTACTTCTTCAAGAGCAGGTGAACACTTAATATATGGAGCTGCAGGAAGCACACAGGTAAATAACAAAAAACTTGTCATAAAAGCGTCTTCAGCAGCTAGAACTAATTTTGTAAATCAAGCACAGGGGCAAGCCGTCATACAGTTAAATGCTTCGTTCCAAGATATTTTAGATAATTTTTACAGATTTAGTCATAAGGGTACTGATGATCACGCAAGCTCTACTAATGAACAAGGATGGAGTATAGATGCTAACGGAAATTTAACTCAACCCACTAATACTGGTAATGCTTTAGGTTTTGCAAGTCAGCAGCTTTACGATAAATTTGAAGGAACAATTTTGGTAAGAAGTTCTGACAGTGACAATGACCTTATGGGATTTGTTCTAGCTTTGCGCCAGCAGGATGAAAACGGCAATAATATAGCTGACGAAACAATTAGTGTTGTAAGAACAAATGAAATGGGTTCTCATACATTAACTAATGGAAGTCTTTCTACTGACAGGTTTGCAATAGTTTATAATGTTCAAAAAAATGGTGAAACAATATTAGCTTCAAATGGAGCTGGAGTAACTGGAGCTGGATGGAGCACCCCTTACCCAAACGGAGATGCTATAAAATTCCGCAGAACCGCAGATCTTCTTGAAGTATGGCTTGTTCAAAATGTTGCGTCGCCTCCAGCATTCAATGATGCAAGTTGGGGCAATTATATCAGTGTGGATCTAACCGTAGCAAACAACGGAGTAAGTGCCGCAACTCTTGCAAAATTTAGACAACCCGCAAGATGGGGACTCGTAGCCTCTTCGCAAGGTTTTTGTAGCTGGAAAGATCTTACCTTGGATGGAGGACCCGCTCAGCTTTCTTCTACAGGTACATCACAAATGAATCCTCAGCCAGATCCAGATATCAATAAATTTGTATTTGATCTAGAGTCAAACACAACCTATGCTTACCAAAATGGAACTTGGGTAGCAGATACGAGTGGGACAACTATACATGACCATGTAACTGACGGTCAAATTTTATACGATACATCAGATAAAGCTCTATACATAAAAGAAGATAATTCCCTTCAATTGTTAACGACAATGAGAAGGCACACATTGCAGTTAACTGCCAATTACACTTTAAAGGCGAGCGATCTAGGTAAGCTAATTGTGGCAAACCCAGGGTGTGGAACAATAACAATAAATGACCAGTATGGAGAAGGGTGGCATTGTACAATATTAAATAAAACCAATGGAGCTTTAAAGCTTGATAGCGGCGGAGCCTCTGGGGAAGGGTCTAGATTTGGGGATAGAGGCTTAACTCAAAACAATACATTTTTTAATATAGCTAATTCTCAAGTAGTTACAATGTGGGGTAATGGCCACAATAATGGCAGGAACTTACACCCAGAAATTGCTACATCTAATTACGGTGCTTAATAAATTGGCATAGTTCTTTCTACTTATATATTGGAAGTACTCAAAACGGGGCTTCTTGAGTGCCAAAAGGGCTCATAACATTATAAAGTAAAGGAATAGATATGACAAAATCGCTCAGTAGCAAAACGTTACTCCCTACGAGGAGAAATGAATTTTTAACTTCATTTGACTCAATGTTTGATGAAATGATGGGAAAAGCATTCCCAGATTTCCCTCAAGAGTTTGGAGTTAATTTTTTCGGCAATAACAGTTATCCAAAGGTGGATATTATAGATTCCGAAAAAAACTTAATTTTAGAAGCCGAAATACCAGGGCTATCTAAGGAAGAAGTCAATGTAGATTTCGAAGAGGGTGTTCTTACCATTGCTGGAGCTAAGAGAGAGGACTCTAGGCCAGAAGACCATAAATATGTAAGAAAAGAACTTAAAAGGTCAAGTTTTTCTAGATCATTTAAGTTGGCAGACACTTTTGACTTTCAAAAAATAAAAGCAAAGTTCGAAAACGGGTTATTACTAATAACCGTACCTAAGAAAAAGCCAGAAAAGTCTAAAAAGGTTAAAATATTATAATCAAGATACTTAATTTTGGTGCCCCCTAGTAATAGGGGGTTTTTTTGTGTGTACTAATAAATATCATGAAAAAAAGTTTAGCAAAGTATAAAGAGGAGAGCCCAGAAATACCTGGGCATACTTGCCCGTACATTGATTTCATACAAGAAATACTAAAAGAAGTTAAAGACGAAGCAGATAGCGAGTTTGTCACGAAAAAGCTTGACCTACTCGATTCTACATTAGAATATGTGAGGGATTCTAATGACAGCTTAAGGAGAAGTTCTAGTTATTGGTACAACAAGTTTGTATCAATCTACAACAAAAAATAAAGACTCTCCTGTCTTTATAGTTTATGAAGAGGTGGCTTGAGATAGCTTTGCTTGCATTTTATGCATGCCTTATAATGATGATTTATATATCCGCAACATTAGGTGTGGCTCACTTGATGTTGTTTATAAATAATTTATTATCAAAGTAAATTTTTAATAATTCTAAAACCAATCGATATTCTTGGCTTGTGCGCAAATACCGAATGCCATAACAAGTTTTCTTTGTTAATGTCAAACTCTCTGAGGGTCCAGCCTTTTTTGTCTACATCTTTAATAATATTGTCGCCACTTTTGTATAAGAAGTAGGAACTATCATCGTACTCTGTGTACGACAGGTACAACCTAAGTCCAGGAGCCTTATTGTTTGTGTGCCAAGACATGTATCCATTTTCGGGGTAGAAAAAGTGTCCGCTAAGCAGTATCGAGCTTTTGGGGTATTGCTCAGCCAATGTGTTGTAAAAAAAACTTTTTTGCTTCTCTGTAAACGATATGTGTCTAAGCTCACTAACTTCACATATATCTAGGGGCGGATTGCTTAATAAATTATTAAGATACCTTTCGGAAGTATACTGAAGTCCTTCCTGGCTTTTGATTGCTGGGGGAGGCTCTTTGTAAGTTTGTTCTAAAAAGTCTAAACCTGAAATAAATTTTTCGCTTATAACTGGCTTTCTGATCATTGTAAAATTGGAGGGAATACATGCATTAAGTCATATATAGTTTCAATCGAATCCCAGTCAATTAAATCAGGTAAATCTCTTAAACTTTCTTTTGTTGCTTCTATTTCTTTAATTTTGTCGAAATCTAATTTACCTAGCGCCCTAACCTGCTCTAAATCTAAGTCTTGTAGTTTTATTTCCCTGAGTTCCCTCATCCAGTCAAGATATCCTTGTTTGGCTTTTTCCATGTTAATAATTATCCTGCCTTTTTCCATTTCATATGCTTCATAAAAATGCCCATGCGGATCATCTTCTACAAGAGGGACATCTGGAACTCTTTCGAAATATTCTTTTCCTTCTAAAGAATCCATGAAGCCTTGGTCGGATACATCACCACAAACTACACAAAACTCTCCGTTTCCTTTTGATACTATGTAAGATTTTATATTCATGTTATTTTCCAAAAAAGCTTACGTATAAAGTTTCGGGGACATACTGCTTAGGTGTGGGATCACTCGGTGGTGCATACACTTCTGTAAGACTTGCATCTTTTCTGTCATCATTTTTACTGGCATTAACCATTTTTTTCATAAAACTAGGTTTGTACTGAGTAATTTCTACTGTAGCATTATAAGATGTGGTCACTTTGGCCCCTTGGATTTTAGGCAGAGTGTCTGGCTCACTGTTTCTTTGAAAGGTAACTTTACCTACCGATAGAAATCCGCCTTCTCTTGCAGCTGGATTACTTCCATGAGCCGAAGAGGCAATTACTGAAACCATTTTTTCTTTATATAATCCATTGGTTGTTGTAATTTGATAAGTTCCAGCGCCAGCAGCTCCTCCTGGTTCCATTGATAAGTAGCAATTTATGAAACAACTCTGTGATGCATCTATTCCTCCGCTACTAGACAAAACTATACTACAATAAGCTCCCATGCCTAAACCTTGTTTTAGGTGGTATAATGAGACCCCGTAGCTTGCATTATAATTTCTACTATCTTCACTAAAATCAGGTATCCTGTTGCCCGCCTCTTTTGTTGCTAAAAATTTTCTACCTTCATCGTCTTCACACCTGGAGACAACAAACATATCGTCAACTTCTGCCTCACTAAATGGAAGCTGGCTGATTTTAGTTCCTTGATTTAAGGATTCGACATCAAATTCAGAAACTTTTCCCACGATCTTGATATGCCTAAGTAATGGAAGCTCTCCGCTGACTTCATATGCATAGTCAAATGTTCCATTGATATTTACTGGGACTAGAACCTGAACTTGCTTAGAGCTAGGAGCTCTTTGAAAACCTCTTAAGTTTACAGCCTCCATTTCTCCGCTCATAATATTTTCACCAGTACTTGGATTTATAATGCCTCCACCTTCAGCCTGAGGCCTTACTTTCACCCTGACATTTGATGCGGTGTAGTCCGATTCGTCTGCAACATCAATATCCAATATAACTGCAGAAGCCCCAGCTAGTGGGGATATGAATCCTAAATCATTTCTTCCCACTCCGTAATCAACATTAGTATATGGGTAGGTAACCCAAGAGTTAATATTACTGTTAGCTATTAAATTATCTCTTGAGTCATATTCAAAAACAGTGCCCCACGACACTATTTGTTGGTCTGTCAAATATTCTATTTGCATTTCTTTGATTCAATTTCCTTTTTAAGCAAGTCATAAACTTTCTCCAATTCGCCTTCTTTCATCATTTCCGAGGGACATTTACCGCCTTCTACGATAGGGGTTTTTAGCCACTGTGTGGAAACATATGATGTAAAACTTTTGGATAATAGTTCCATTATAGATATTTTTGAAATTTTAGACATTTGCATTTATTATTATTGTAAATATATAATTACACTCATAAAACAAAGTGTAATATATTATATATTAAATTTTAAAAAATTTATGTCTAGGAAAAAAGCTAATATTTCAGATGAAATAGATCTGGAAAACCCACTGAAACCCAAATTTGTCGTAAGAGGGAAAAGACTTACAGACAAACAAAAAAGATTTCTTGATCTTTGTACACAGAAAGATATACAAATAGTTTTTGTTGCGGGTCCAGCAGGTTCAACTAAAACATACATGGCCGTTATGTCTGCATTAAGGTTGTTGCAGAAGGATGAAGATCTTGACTTACTTTATGTCAGGACAGCCATTGAGAGTGCCGATAAGGGCCTTGGAGCCCTACCAGGGACACTTGAGGATAAGTTTAATCCGTACATGGCTCCACTGGAAGATAAGCTCATAGAGCTACTGCCTCCAACAAATAGTTTGAAAGACGACCTTGTTCAATCTGGAAGAGTTCAGGCGATGCCAATAAATTTCCTAAGAGGAGCGAGCTGGAATAACAAAGTTGTAATAGCTGATGAATCCCAAAACTTCTCATTCAAAGAATTGGTGACACTCATAACAAGAATAGGTGAAAACTCTAAGCTGTTTATTTGTGG
>MDSZ01138088.1_pt1 | contig 11104 bp, 10 predicted proteins | sample 811201 | NCBI WGS metagenome assembly MDSZ01 (sample SAMN05326647, study PRJNA326480) | marine metagenome | isolation source: seawater | place: Indian Ocean: North | collected 2010 | reverse complement strand
TTCTTGTGGTTTAAATAAAGGTGCCTGTTCTTGTTTACGGATATGTTGCGATCCTGAACCTTGAGTATTGTCTAATAATGACTCATTTACATCGATATTGTGAAGCCCTTTGATTTGTCCTCCAAAAAAAGGAACCATATTGTTGTGTTTAAATTCATCTTTACTTATTGTATTACCTGTTAGTGATTGTAAATCATCAATTTTAGTAGTACCTCCAAATTGATCAGGACCATTACGATATTTTTGATACATTTTACCTTCTTTAAAATATCTATCAGTTACCATATTTGGATTATTATATCTTTTTACATTATCGCTAGATACCGGTTCAAGGTTTGGAAAATTTTCAGGAATTTCTGAATTTTGGTTATTTAAATTTTGATAATTTTCTACCACATCATTATTATTATTTTCTCTATCTGAATCTTGGTTAGAAATAACATACATTCCACCTAAAGCAATTAATGGTATAGCTAATTCCATATTATATATATGAAAATATATAATTTTTTATTTTAAAACATTATTTTAAAAATTATATATTTTTACAAGTATTTGATTTACTACAATTGTTTACATTAATATTATTTCCGAAACCAATAAAAGGTGATGCTGGTAGTGGATTATTATCTGTTTTACTAATACAAGGAGCTTTTGCTAGATAATTATCTTTTTCTAAAAGTCTTGTATCTAAATTATTATGGAATGGAATACATGTATTTTCTTGCGGATCTAAAGGTAAAATACCCCAATTAACTTGCTCTAAATCTTTATAAAGCCATGCAGGATGAGTAGCTCTTGATTGTTCTGTAAAAGGTTTTTTAGATGGGTATTGAATTGGTTTACTATTAACTTGGTTTTTTTTAAAATCAACACAATCACGTGTTAAAGGCATATTTAATCCCATTAAATTACTCTCTAAATTTATAGTATTTGTTTGTAAATTTGCTCCCCATGATTGTAATCTTATAAATGAATCTTCCATATAATCTGGTTTATCACCGTTACCAGGTTGATTTAACATATATTTTCCAGGCCCAGTAGATTCTTGTAATTGTTTTTTAATTCTACAAGGATCATCATGAAATCTAGTAAATGACATATATATATATTATATATTTTAATAATACATATATTACTTTTAAGGAAGTGGAAAGGGACGTTGATTTTTTTCAATCACTAAAGGTTCAGGCATAATTGTTTTAATACGATCGAAATAACTAATTTCAGGTAATTGTTTTAAACAAGGAACTACTGGTGTTTGTGGATTTACTAAATTAGTGGAATTAATACCAAATAATGCTCCCTCGATATCAACTGAGTTATTTGAAAAAGCTTCTCTAGGCATATGACTAGGTGTTATTCCCATGCAAGGTATAGCGTTTTTGTAGGCCCTTCCATTAGAAGCAAATCTATAATCTACGTAGTTTCTTGATTCTTTAAAAGATCTTTGTTGTAAACAATAATCACTAGGAGTATTTTTATTTCTTGTAGAAGCCATACTTACTATAATACAATATTATAATAATTTTAATAATTCTTCTTTATTAGTTTGTGAAATAACATTTTTATTTTTTATATCTTGTAAACATTTATGAAAAATATCTAAAGTATCAAAACTAAAAAATGTTTGAAAAACCAAATTATCATTTAACAACTGATTTTTATATGGATTTTTGTCTATTAATTCAATTATATTTTTATTTTCTTTAAAAGTTTCATACAATTTATTAACATTATCACTTAATATATCTATATCAAATTTTTCCAAATTAAATAATTGTATTAATTGAATTTGATACATTATTTTTTTATCTTCTTCATTATCCATTAATTTATAAGTACAAATCATATTAAAATTATACATTATCAATATAATAGTAATATTTATATTTCTAAATAATAATTTATTTAAAATAATATTTTAAATAAATTTAATATTGTTGAGGTGTATGATTAGAAAGATAATCTTGATCTTTTTGTAATTCGCGACTAGGCAATCCACCACGAATCCATCCTTCATCTGCTACTCCTTCTACAAGATTAGCAGGATTTGTAACACTATTCGCAATTGATGGAATTAAAGGATAGTTACTATAACCCATAAAACATTGATCTGATACTGTGCTAATACTTTTTTTATTTGTAATCATATCTCCTTGTTGAATATGAGATTCTAATACAGGATTAGATGATCCTCTTCCTAAATAAGGCACAGTTTTAAAGGGTCTCTCAAAAAGACTAATTTTACATTTTGGGTGAGTATTTATACTTCCAATTAATAATTCAGAGTTTTGATCAATATTACATCCACCAACTCCTACTTGATTACCACCATTGTAAAATACATTTGGTTGATTTGTAGCAAATTCAATAGGTCTTTTCATGGTACAATCTGATGCGAAAAAATTAGCCATTGTATAATTTGAAGAAGCCAAGTTTTGAACATTTCTTTGGCTCATATCACAGTTATCATTTCCGATTCTTGTTAAATTATTAAATGTATAGTTTGCGGAGGAAGCCATTATATATATACATTATATATATAATAAATTTTCTTTAATATTTTAATTATAAACAGATCCCATTCTTGATAAATTATTTCTCTCAAGTGCTAGTGGATTACCTTCTTTTGCAGATATCATATCACCATAGCAAAAATTAGCAAAACCATTTTGATCATTAGGTATTTTAGTATTAGCTGTTGCGTAAAAGGTATGCATAGCATCATTTTCAAAATTAAAACTATCTCCTAAATTAGCAAATAATTTTTTTTCTGTATTTTTATTTCCACCTAATTGCTTAACTACACTTTTCTCAGTGCAACTGTTAATTTGTTTTTCAACAGCTCTATTATATGCAGGAGCAGCTGCTTTTCTATCGGGATCATATTTAATTTCAGGTAATAAAACATTCATTACCGGATTTTGTACAGTAGGATTTGTAAAGTTATCTTTAAGTTTTGTATATAATTTAGTGCTTGTAAAACCTTCTTTAACATCTTTTAATTTATTCTCCTTATTTTGTTGTACATAATATAATAGTACAAGAATAGCTAAAGTAATTATTCCTGTTATAAAAACACGATTATTGTTTGTTATTAAATATCCTAAAATAGTTAAAATTATAATTAATCTTGTTATAGCATTTAATTTCTCATTTGAAGTCATTGATTTATCAGGCCACAACTGATTAATTTTATCTTTATTTAATAATATCATAGGATTTTTTATCCAAAATTCAGTGGTCATTTATATATATATATTTAATTATTTATTATTTTCTAATGGTTCTTCTTTTTTATTTTTATTTACTGATTTCTTTTTTTTCTTTTTCTTAATTTTATTTTCAGCCTCTTTATCTTTGTCTTCTTCAGCTAATAATTCTTCTATCATTTTATTTTGTTTTTCTTGATTATGTTTTTGCATGCGCTCTTTCATTTCTTTAAATTGTTTCTTCTTTTCAGCCTCTTGTTGTAATTTTTTTTGCCTAGACTTTTCTAATGTAGCTTCTTTTCTTTTTGCTTTATTCATTTCTTTTTCCATTCTACTTCTCATTGCACCCATATTTACTTTTGCTCCGTTTAAATTTGGTATGTTAGGCATTCCCATAGATTTTAACATAGACTGAATATTACCCATACCAGGCATATCTTTCATCTTATTCATTAATTCGCTAGCTTCTTGCATTAATTCACTTTCCTTTATATCTCCAGACTTGATTTTACTATCTAATTTTGTTCCTACATTTTTTACTAAATTCATCATTTTACCTGGATTTTTAAATAATTTTTTAAATACATCGTCTACAGAAGAAGCATCATTCATATCTAAATCCATTTCTTTCGCAGTTTCTTCTGCAATTTCTGTTGCTAAAGTGCCTAATTTTCCTTGTAATAATCCATTTATATGACTATGTAATTCATCTGGGTTAGGCAAATTTGTAGGTCCTGATGAACCATCATTATTTAAATCATTATTTTCAAACATTTCTTGCATTTGATTTATAGAATCCTGAATTTTGTTTTTAAAATCTTCTTCGTTGATTGCTTCAAATAGTTTTGCAGTATCACCAAATGATTCTTGAGAAGAAATATCACCAACAATCGTAAATAAAATTAATTGCAAGTATTTCCATATAGTATTACGTGTATTATCGCTAATATCATCACATTTCCAGATATTCTTAAATTCTATACCTGGTAAAAAATTTGTATTATAAGTATCATTAGTAAAAATATCCTCGTTTTTATATAGTAAGTCAAAAAAACGCTCTGGATACACCTTTTTTACATATTCATAAACATTTTTAGTAGATTCAGATGATTTAATTTCAATAATATTTTTTAAATCTTGATCTAAACAATCTTTATACTCTGGAAATGTATATAATATATCATTTACAAAATCATAAATGATTTTCTGAAACTCTTCTTTTTTTTGAAAATCCTCTTTTTCTTGAAATTCACTCATCTATAAAATACTTATATAGATATTGTTTAAATTAAATTTAATTATTATATTATTATTAAATTTAATCATTTTTATTTTAGACAATTTCTTAATTAAAATATAGTTTTGATAATTGGGTTAAATTTTGAATATATTTTAAACATTTTTCTTTGTTATCATCTCCCATATTTTTAATAGGACCTCTTAATTTTTCAATAGCTTCAATAACTTTATTATTTTTTTGTTCTCCCATGTTTATGTCTTCATTATAATCTTTATTTAAAAAAAAGTCTATATTTCCACTTGTAATTTCTAAATCATATTTCATTGTTATATTTTTATACCAAACATCTATTATCATTTTTGGATTGGATTTTTTAAGTAACATTAAAGAATCTCTAGTCATAATGATATCTTTATCATTTGGAAAAATAGAATGAATATCATCTATAAACTCAACAAAATGATTGTTAAACCCTTTGAATATATCTTGCTTATTCATTTATTTAATATATATAATAATTTATTTAAGTATATTTATTTAAAATTTGGTAAATCTTTATTTCTTTCTTGTTGTAATTTTTCTAATGATATATCTCCTACTTTATCAGGAGAATAATTATCAGTTGGAGTTTCAATTGCATTATCCATATTAATTGTAGCATAATTATATAATTGCCTCATACCACCTTCTCCTTTTGTAGATAAGTCATTTTCATTTAAATCCCAAAAACTAAATGTATCAGAGCATACACCATATTGACTTCCACTAAATCCGTAGGCTTCTGGTTCCATTTGATTATTTACTAGATTATTTTGACCATTAGACATATTACCTTGACTATTAGTTTGATTGTTATTTTTTGGAATTAAATGATCCATAATTTCATTTCCAAAAACTACTCGGTGTCCTCTATTTAATAATAATAATGCAGGAACATTTGTTACGTTAGGTGGTAAAATAACTTTTTCTCCTTTTTCTAATATTAAATAAGTATTTTCTTTTTCTTTTACACGTTTATCAATACAAATAAAATGTATTTCTTTGCTATTATAATTTTTTGCTAAATTTTGTAATAAATTTTTACAATTATTACAATAGTTACTATAGTATAAAATATGACTCATTATATATCTTTTTAAAATATTTAATAATATTATTTTTAACTATATTTTATAATAAATTAAAATTATTTTTAAAATTGATTTAAATTAAATTAGAATATATATAGTATATATACAATATGAGTGATCCTAAAATCCAAACATTAATAGAAGAAGATGAAATTTTAAAATTTACTATTACAAATATAGACATTTCAATAGCAAATAGTTTAAGAAGAATAATTTTATCTGAAATACCATTATTTGTTTTTAAAGCTTTTCCTCATGATCAAAATAATATTAATATTATATCTAATACATGTAAATTACATAATGAAATTATTAAACAACGTTTAGGTTGTATTCCTATTCATATTGATGATGATGAATTTCCATACAAAGACTATATTGTTGAGCTAGATGAAATAAATAATGATTCTACTATTAAATTTGTTACAAGTGAATCATTTAAAATAAAAAATATAAATAATGGTAAATATTTATCAGATCAACAAGTAAAAAAAATTTTTCCTCCAGATAATATTACGGGTGATTTTATTGAAATTACAAAACTAAATCCTCCTGTAACAAAAGATGCAAATGGTGAACAATTGACGTTAACAGCTTCATTAGAAATATCAAATGCTAAAGAAGATGGAATGTATAATGTTGTATCAACGTGTTGTTATGGTAATACAGAAGATAAAATAAAAATAACTGATGTATGGAACGAAAAAAGAAAAGAATTAGAGAAAAATAAATTGTCTGAAGAAGATATTGAAAATGAGAAAAAAAATTGGTTGTTATTAGAAGCTAAAAGAATTTTTGTACCAAATTCATTTGATTTTACAATAGAAACTATAGGTATATATTCTAACATGCAATTAATTGTAAAAGCATGTGATATAATGATTAAAAAATGCAAAACATTTATGGAAAATATTAAAGATAAAGAAAGTCTTGTTGAATATTCTGAAAATACATTGTTAAAAAATGAGTTTACTGTAACACTAGAAAATGAGGATTATACATTTGGAAATGTATTGACTTATTTCTTATATAAAGAATATTATGAAAACAAAAAAGAGATAGATTTTGTTGGTTTTCAAAAACCACATCCACACATTCCTAATAGTAAAATAAGAATTAATCTAGTTGATAGTCAAGATAAAAACAAAATTTATCAATATTTAAATGATTCTTGTGAAGAAATAATAATATATTATAGTAATTTATCAAGTTTATTTAATCAAAACAAATAAAAAATTTTTAATATTATAAATTTTTTATTTAATAAATTTATTATTAAAGATCAACACTATCTGGTATTTTAGAAACTTCTTCTTTTTCCATTTTTTTATTATCTTTACTTGTTTCAGTTTTTTCAATATTTTCGTTTAGTTCACTTTTTACAAATTTGTATACTGTTTTATTATTATATTTATCATAGTTTATACTATACATCTGTTGTGAAGGATGCATCTCATTAACATAATTTTTTACAGTTTCAAAATTTACAAACATATTTTTTGTTTTTAATTTATTTAAATAAATATCGTGGTGTAATCGGTACATATGAGTTTTATATTGATTAGGAAATTCATTTAATGGTTTTTGTTTTTTTATATAACATGAAATATAATTTTGAAAAAGACCTTTTGTGAAATGATGTAATTGGTCTCTGTAAACTTGAAATTTTTTACTATCTTCTTTGTAATATTGTAAATATTCTTTTACTTTATCTGATTTACGTAATACTAAATATTGATATTGTAATTTTGGTTGATTACCTCTTAATTTTCTAACCATTTCATAATTAGGGTTTCTTAATTTACATCTTTCTCCTTTTTTTGTTTTAATAACAATTCCCATTATATAATATGGTGTATTATGAGAGGCGTAATATTCTTTAGATTTATTTAATGTTTCTTCATCTAGTTTTGCAGACATGTATTTTACTGGTCTTTTAATAGTTTCACATAATCCAATGCTAGACAACTCTTCTGTATAATCAGTTATATATTCAATAGAATATTTATTATCAACGCTAGTAACACATTTATAAACATCTATTAAATATAATTGTTTTTCTTTTATTTCAGAAACAATTCTATTATCAGGATGCCTCATAACAAAACTATAGCAATATTCTTTATTCATTTTACTATAATCTGTAAAACCAATATAGTCACACACTTCTTTAAACATATCATAAAATGTTTTTTTATTTAGATCATGATTAAAGAAATAAACATTTCCACCTACAGATGATCTTGTTGCTATTTCCCATTGGTCATTGACGTTATCATAAAACATATTAATCATAGTACCTTCGACAAATTCTTCATATCTTACTTCATCTGAATTTTTATTTTTTTCCATAAATTTTTCAACTGATATAGATTTAGGAGGAGCAAAACATACTAATTTATTATCACTATTAAAAATAACAGATCTATAGTAATTACTAATTTCATTATCACTAGATAAAAATTCTTTATCGTATTTTAATATTTTGAAAATAGTTTTATTACTATTGCTCCAATTTTTAAAAATTAGTCTATTACTATTTAGTTTAGATTCAAAATCTTTAGTATCATTATTAGTGATAAGATCATATAGACCAGTTTTGTTTGGTGTTTCGTTCAACGCTATCATAGTTTTAATATATTGAATAGTATTTTTTAATATATTTATTTCAATTTTATTTATAATTTAAATAAAATTTCTATTATAAATATAATATAATGTCGAATACAATAAATTTACAATTAGGAGATATTATACAAATATATGCTACTAATAATAACCAATTAAATAATAAAATATTTATAATTGATTATATTGATCAATCTAAAATAAAAATACAAAATCAGGATTTAGATTATGAATTAAATATAGACGAAAATGGAAATTTAAAAGATGAATCAATTGATTCTATTGATATATTAAGTAGAGCAGATAATAAAAGTTATGCGAAACAAAATAAATTACTTCCAGAAACATGGATAGACATACATATAAATGGAGATATACCAGAATGTTTTACTGGATTAATTACAAGTTTAGAAGAAGATATGATTGAAATAAAATTATTTCCTACAAACGAATTAATTTATATTGATTTTGGTTATGAAGGTATACCAAAAAATATTCCTATAGAAAAAATTAATATAAGAAGTCAACCTGAAAACGCTAAAGATACATGCTCTCTAAAAAAAGACGATGAAATAGATAAAGAAAAATCTATTAGTGAAGATATAACGGGTGACGAAAAAAATGAAGAAGAAAATATAGATGATGAAAATATTTCTATTGAAAACACATCAATACCCAATATTAAAAAAACTATAAAAGAAATGATATTAACAGGAGACCAAATAAATATAATTGGTAAATTAGAAACTATTAATCAAGTAATTGATGTTCCAGAAAGTGAAAAAAGATATAGTATTGAATCTCAAGCGACAGACTTATTAGATGAAATGTTATCTACTATACCAAACGTTGATAGAACAGATCGTGTTTTAACTAATATTCATACAATGATACAAAGATATAAAGAGTTACGAAAAGATTTTTCTATTTTCGATGAAAATGGTAATGTTAAAAAATCACTAAAAAAAGGATCTAATTATAAACCATTAGTGAATAATTTATTAAATTTAAATAAAAGTTTGTATTGGATATTGTTAATAGCCAATAATAAGAAAAAATTATATAATGTGGAATATAATGATAGTTATTATGATGTAGATTCATTGTTATTATCCGAATCATTAATAGATATAAATGATAATTATAATAATTATAGATCTAACAATGAAAATTTTGAAAATTATTTTAAAAAATTAAATAATTACTTAACTCCATTTGAAGAAACAAATAGCTTACTATTTGAAAAACAAGTTATGGATAATTTTAATGTAGCTATTGATAATTTAGAAGATATGTATTCATCTATAGCAATTGATTCAAGTATTAAAAGAAAACGTTTTTTAATTACAAAATATAATTTAGGTCTTAAAAAATTATCTATAAAAGACAAAAAAGGATCTAAAATATTTACAGAAACAAAAAATCTAACTCCAAATGATTATGTAAATATTAAATCTATTATAATGTTACCTTACTCAATAGTTAAATATAGTTGTATAGATTTACCTAATACTAATATTATGGATAAATCTGATTTAAATTTACATAAATTACAATATTGGAAATTTCTTAATAATAGGACTTCTTTTAACAAGGTAATTATAAATAACTTTGATAAAGAATTAGATATTACATTTGATACAACAAAGAAAATAACAAACTATATATTAAATGAAACTATTAAAGAAGATAATAAATATGAAAAATTTTTGCGAACAATAATTCCAAAAACAAGAAAGATTTTTGAATATAATAAACAAAATATAAAAAATGTTTATTCTATATACTCGATAATAAAACAATTAGAACCTTATTTAGTTTACTTAAGTGATATATCATTTAAATTGTATGAAGAATTGATAGATTTTCTTGAAATACAAATAAAAAATTATAGAAATAATAAGCGTGTAAATCGTGATGAAATATTTTTAAAATACCAAGAAAAAATAAACCCTATGAAAATTTATATGCAAAATACAAAATCAATATTATATGAAATAATCAAAACTAGTAAAGGAGTAGAGAATGATGTATTTAATGAATACAAAATAAATTATAATAATCAAAACGATATATTTTTAAGTAATAGTGAAATACTAACAATCATGTTAGACACTGATTTATCTATTTTATATCAAACTGCTATTTCTTATATATCAACAGATTTACTTATGCCTTTTGACTATAATATTTTATTAAATGAAGAATACAATAAATTTAATGATAGAGTAAAAGAAAATGAAAAAAAAAATCAATGTAAAAAATATGTATTATCTAAAAAATATTTATCATTAGATACACTAAATGATGATAATAAAAAAGAATTATATTTTGATAAAGAATACGATAATACTATATATGACATAATAGATGAATATAAACAAGAACAAAATGATATGAATGATACTGATTTTAAATTATTTTTGGTAGACAAATTGATGAATAATATTGGATTAACAAAAGAAAAAGCATTATATGAAGCGGAATCAATGATTAATAAAAAAAGAAGAATAATTGATGGAGATTATGCTGTATTAAAAATTAATAACGAAAATAAAAATGAATATTTATATTATAAACGTAATAATAATATCTGGGAAAGAGATGAATCTATTCCAAATAATATAAACACTACTAATAGTGAATTTTTTTGTAATATACAAGAAAAGTGTTACAAACCTGCAGATAAAGAAAATGATTTGTGTAGCACTTATCCGTTAGCATCTGATTTAGTTAAAAAATCTATTATTACTAATATTTACGATGAATTTGAAGATACATTTTCTTTAAATAAAAGTAAATTAACTCTAAAAATTAATGAAGAATATAGCACAGATTTATCCAATTTATTTAGATATAAATTAATTAACAATTATCAATTTTATAAATAT
>MDSZ01004150.1_pt1 | contig 11104 bp, 14 predicted proteins | sample 811201 | NCBI WGS metagenome assembly MDSZ01 (sample SAMN05326647, study PRJNA326480) | marine metagenome | isolation source: seawater | place: Indian Ocean: North | collected 2010 | reverse complement strand
TAGTAAAAAAGTTTATCCTTTACGGTGACCTATGGTTGACGAAATTAATAGCGTTGGTCCTGGCAGACCACAAAAAACAAAGCAAACTGATGCCTCTATTGGGGGCGGCTCAGTCGAAAATAACGCCTCTCGAGCAGAGAAGGCTACTGCGCCTTCTCCATCTGTAGAAGTCGAGTTGAGTGAGGGAGTGCAACGCTCTGAAGAACGCGCCCAATTCGACGAGGCCAAGGTCCGAGAATTGAAAGATCAGATTGAGAAGGGAAACTACCCTTTAGACTCTCAAAAAATAGCAGAAAAGTTCGCTGATCTGGAACAACTTCTCTAGTTGTATGAACAGTAGCCATTCGTGGAAGAATTAAATCTGGTCTCCACCACATCCTCGACTCTAAGCAGCTTGCTAGACAAAGAGTTTGCTGCCCTTCAGTCGAAGAATTTCGAGGAGGTTGAAGACATTCAAAGCGAGAAATTCTCGCTTATGCAGCAACTGCAGACCGCATGGGAGGTTGTAAAGCAGGAAGAGGGCGTCGATAGACAAATATTAGATGAACTAACTCAAAAACTAGAAATCTGCAAAGAACAACACCTGCGTAATTCCTTATTGCTCAATAAACAAATGGAAATTACTCGCAACCTCCTCAGCGCCATAACACAGAAAACTAATGCAAATGCTTCTGTCTACGACAAATTAGGGAAGATGACCTAGAGGGCGTCGCTTTCCTGATCCCAAGGCGTCTTACCCTGAAGCCTATAAACCCAGGCAAGAACAATTGCTACAGCGCGAAAAAGGCTTTCTGGAATTTCATCGTTTAACTCAAGCCTAGATAGCGTCTCAGCCAGCAGTTCATCTTCCGACACAGGAACTTCTGATTCTCTCGCAATATCTATTATAGACTTAGCTAATTCATCACGACCCTTCGCTATAACTTTGGGTGCTCGCACTTTGTCGTATAGAAGAGCTACCGCGATTTTTTCTTTATCGTTAAGCATCGCCTAGAAGCCTCTTGGCCATGCCAGATTGGTTACTCAAATCATACTGGGTCGATACTTCTTCGGATCCTTTCCTAAATATCTTAAGCTCGCCCAACTCTATTCCGATTTTTTGTAATTCGCTCAGTAGCCATCCTCTATGAACATTAGCCTCTGCGAGTAATTGGTCGTTAGGCATTGCGAGATAGAAGTTAACGACATTTCTGGTATCAAAGACGGTGGATAATTCTATTATTTCAGTTTCAGTAACTTTTATTTTAATTACTACTTTCCATGCGTAATCTTCTTGCGACGGCTCTTCTTCCCCTGCTTCGGGTTCGCCCCCGAATAATTGAATATCAATAGGCCATTCTCCGGAGACGGGTATAAGCCAGTGATAATGGGTGTTTCTATTGAGCTGAGCGGCGAGCGATTCGATCTGGCTCGATTCGAGGTCTTCGAGTGCGGCAAGAACAGAAAACATCTCTACCCTCTCAAGCCGAACTCCACTAAGGATACGCAGCAAAAGCTCCTTGAGATTTTGCTGTGGCTTGCCGTCCCGCACCATTTGCTCGTGGAAAAGTCCACTATGAAGCATGCTTCGCTCGATTGCTCTGAAATCAAAGTTTTTAAACCAATCAGTCGCCAGACTGAAATTCGGAAGATTACTTAGTCTTTCGTTAGCTAGCCCGCTCTTCGGGGCCAAGTTAAGAAGCTCCCTCAAGCCCTGGAAACTATTTGTTCCTGCTATCAATCGCGCAAGGCGGGACTCCTGAATATTCAATATGGCAGAATTTGACACGGCCTTCCTGCCAAAAAGTATCGATAAGAATCCACTGGCTAGCGAATCTAATCGCACTTGAACATCTAGCCTAGCAGCGGTCGGTACGAAATTAGGCAACTTAATGAGGACATTTTTCCCCAACAACAAAACGTTGCCATCAGGTCTATTTTCGATAACGCCATTTACCACTTGGCCCTCTCGAAGGCCAAGACTTCTGGCATCTGGCGGATTGAGGCGCAGTGAATATACACTTTTTGCGGGCTCTATACTGTCCGCTATCGATTTTATCGGTTGGGCGACAACATCAGTGATTATCAAAGTTTGACCTAAGGATAAGTTATCCAGCCTTCATAGGGATCGCTCTCGAGGGACTGCCCTCCATTCTCAGGAGCTTCTTTAAAAATCATCCTATGAAAATCCTCAGCTTGAGGGAATTTTATTTTTTTCCCAGAGAGCATCCAGTTTGGATTGCCGCGAACAAATACCGAGGGGTTTTTTCTTACAATAGCGTTAAGAATAAAGTCAGGATGAATGTCAGTGCCCTTTACGGCATCGTGGACAATACCTGAAAGCGTATCCCCTGCTTTTACCAAGTAAACTCCTTCATCCCAACCCTCGCCCTCGTTCTCTAGTTCACTAGATGAACGAACCAATCTGGACAACATACTTCTCAAGGCTAGTTCGAGTTCTTCCGATTCGAAAAGCGGGACAGAGGATGGCTGTTCAACAAGACCTGAATCCTTGATTATCTCTGCAGAGAAATCTTGATTACTTTCGTCTGAAGTACGTTCTATCTCCAAGTCGGAATCTAGTTCGTCGAAAACAGGAACAGTGCTACATCCGCCGATAATCAACACGACAAAAACAACAATTAGCTTATTCATATCAATTCCAATAAAGGCCTGGCGACATATTCCGTACCCTCTTCAAAGTCAACGCCGCCCTCCTCCAATTCGAGCACTGACCTCAAAGCACTTATTTCACTAACTCGCACGATCGCTATTCGATTTACGCCAGCGAGCAATCCTCGTTTTCTAAAATACTTCGATTTCGGCAATATGAGAAGTTGATCTCCCTCTCTCAGTCCAGCATCCGAACCAGACTCGAGCAACAACCGCCCATTAGATGCTACAGCAATATTCGAGTGAGTGACGACGCAGTGAGCCGAAAGGACAAAGTCCTTGACCTCCCTTGCAAGTTTATCCAGAAATAACGTGGCATTTAAGCTCCGTGCGCCTGTAGCAACCGACTCCAAATCGTTATCGAAAAGTCGATAATTGTAAACGGCTTCTTTTTTCGTTTCGCCACCGTCCAAGATCATCAAACTTATTTTCAGTCGTTGCCCCTTTTGCCACTTAGAGACTAATCGCCTTGGATCCAAATCCGACCACCATTGCGGTTCACCAAGTTCGCTAAGTTCGACTGAGTAGGACACCTTGTGCTTCGACTCTTCGAAATGGCTCCCACGCAGGATATTCTCGTAACGACTTTGATTATCGGAAAAAGGTGATAAAGCGATGTTCTCCTCAATCAGCATTAAGTCTTCTATATAATGTGCCAAGAACGCTAAAGAATTTAGTTCGCTTGACGTTAAATCGGAGGAGCTCCGGTTAATGGGCAAGCTACTACTTGTGCTCGCGAGCGAAAGGCGCGGCCGCTCACTGAGATTACGATCGCACCTTTTAGATGACCCCTCCTCAATCATTCCACTGTCTATATCGGAACTGTTGATATATGAATTGCCATTCAACACCCTGGCACTGCCATCAGGGAATAGCTGGATATCTAATTCTTCAAATTGCATGGAAGACACGAAGAATAGGTCTTCCTTTTGAACAACCGAATTGCGAAGGCGATTTACAGATTGCAGGAATCCTCGCTCGTTTATACCGAGCCTAGCCACCTCCCGCTTTACACTGCTTAACCAGCTTTCCAACTGCTGCGCAAAAAGAGGCGTAGGACCCAATGCGGCCAAAACTAAGATTGTATAAACCGATGCGATCTTCATAATGTTCCCCGCCAAATAAACCGTGTTTCAGCTGTTTTCGATAATTGAATCTGAACAAACTGACAATCAGCGCCTTATTCGGAGCCCTGTTTTGTAGACCACTTACCCTCGGAATCATTGGCCGTGGCAAGGTAATCAATTGACTCGGCGTGACCAACCTCGAGAACAGTTTCATAGCTATCAGACGAAATTGGCTTGATACTGACCACTCTTGCCCCAACAACGAGACCCTCTACCCTGCTAGTAATTTCCTCATCACTTAGCTTCAGATTGCTCAGAGTGCCTCGTGATTCCAAGTATTGGCCATAGATTTGCTCTGCCAACGACTTATATGCTTCCAGTTTGGACGCTTTTATCGCCATTAGTCGCTTTTCCTCCGGGCTATTGCCGGGTTGTGCATTAATGACGGCATATCCGACTCCTACGACCCTTTCACTAAAGCTAGAGGAAACGGCATAGGGATGCTGGCTGGATACGCAACCCGCTGCTAGCGATATTGCAAATAAAACACCATACCGCCCGCAGTTGTTGCCTAAAATCTTATTAATCACGTTAAATCTCATTTTTCCGGTCCTCGCAAAGTATATCGGCTGGACGCAGCGTTTCTTTAGAGTAGGCACGGAAAATGCATTTTGATTACTTAGTTTTTTCTTGTGACGGGCTCGGATATTTTTATCTTTAAATATCAATAACTTATGGAATCTATACTTTTCTCACTGTCAAATTTTCGACACTTAGCGAGCTCTTTCCCGCTGAGCTCGTTACTAACACCCCTTATAGTTCTGCTAGTACTAACACTGCTGGTTTTACCAATTCCGCCCGTAATGCTGGACGTTTTTTTTACTTTCAACATCATACTCGCACTTTTAATCATCATGGTAGCCATTCACACGGCTACTCCTATGGATTTTTCATCTTTCCCAATCATCATTCTCTTTGCCACAGTGATGCGTCTAGGACTCAATGTAGCGTCAACCCGAGTGGTCTTGATAGAGGGATATCAAGGAGGAGATGCAGCCGGGAAAGTGATTGAAGCGTTTGGTCAGTTCGTAATTGGCGGAAATTACGCTGTCGGACTTATCGTCTTTGTCATCTTAATGATAATAAATTTTATCGTAATTACTAAGGGAGCTGGAAGAGTCTCAGAAGTGATAGCCAGATTTACTCTTGATGCATTACCGGGCAAGCAAATGGCGATTGATGCCGATCTTAACGCCGGGGTAATCGATCAGGAGACGGCAAGAATAAGACGCGCACAGGTTACGCAGGAATCCGATTTTTTTGGCTCTATGGACGGCGCCTCAAAATTCGTTAGAGGAGACGCGATCGCCGGAATATTAATCCTGTTAATAAATCTTATTGGGGGGCTGGCAATTGGTATGTTGCAGCACGATCTTTCCCTACAAGATGCCTCGAGGGCGTATGTTCTTCTTACAATTGGAGACGGGCTAGTCGCACAAATTCCCGCACTAATTCTTTCTCTCGCAACGGCAGTTATTGTTTCCAGAGTAACTACCGACGAATCAGCGCCTGAGCAAGCCACAAAACAGCTGAGCAACCCATTGGCATTTGGTGTCGCGGGAGGAACACTTGTGGTCTTAGGACTCATACCCGGAATGCCAAACGCTGTTTTCCTAATCTTGGGTCTCAGCGCAGCCGCTCTGAGTTATTTCCTCCGACAAAAACAAAATAATGAATTCGTGAAACTGGACGAGATCGAAACGCAAGAAATAGAAAAATCAAACGAGGAAGTACTCGAACTCGATTGGGATGACGCAGGACAGGTAGACGTTATCAGTGTTGAACTCGGTTATGGGCTTATTCCTCTAATCGAGGAAGAGCGACACGGTCGGCTTCTTCAAAGGGCAAAAGGCATTCGCAAGAAAATGTCTGGAGAATTCGGCTTTTTGCTTCCAACTATCAGAATTCGGGACAACCTCGATATCCCTCCCCATCAGTACCAATTAGTCGTTAATGGGTCTACTAGGGGCCGCGGAGATATCGAATTAGGAAAATTTTTAGCTATCAATCCAGGCTCCGTTTTAGAAACTATTTCAGGCACTCAAACGAAAGAACCAGCTTTCGGCCTAGAGGCAGTATGGATTGATGCGAAGGACAAAGAATACGCCCAGGCTGTTGGCTACACTGTAGTCGACACCAGTACGGTCGTAGCAACTCATCTAAACAGTGTCCTTAGAGATAACGCAGAGGAACTATTAACTTACGAAATCACGGAACAATTAGTGAACCGTATCGAGGAGAGTTCTCCAAAACTCATTGAGGAGCTAATACCCGACAATCTCTCTTTAAGTGCTGTCCTAAAAGTGCTTCAAAATTTACTCTCCGAAGGGGTACCGATAAAAGATATGCGCACTATTCTAGAGACGCTCTCCGACGCTGCACCCTACACGAAGGCACCAGAGGCATTGACCAGCTATGTTAGGAGTCGATTGGGACGCTTGATTATGCAGCAACTTTGCGATCCGCTAGACACACTTGAGGTAATAACTCTCGATCCTAACCTTGAGCAAATTTTGACGGATTTAGTGAAAGCAGCATCGTCGGTAGATGAGGTAACTCTAGAGCCCAATCTTGCGCAGACATTGATCGAGTCGCTGTCTGAGGAGGTAAACAAATCTCAAGAACAGGATAGAGCAGCTGTCTTAATTGTTTCACCGACAATACGTCAATGGCTATCTATATTCATAGGAAAACTGAAGAAAGAGCTCTCTGTTTTATCCTACAGAGAGGTGCCAGATGATCAGTCAATCAAAATTGTAAGAACAATCGAATTAAGCGAAAGAGATTAAGGAGGAAAATACCATGGAACTCCAAAGGTTTGTTGGTAAAGACACAAAATCTGTTATGGATGAGATACGAACTACTCTCGGCGACCATGCGTTAATCGTCTCGAATACACGCGTTGGCTCAAAAACAGAAATCATAGCTGCGCGCGAGGAACAAAAGGTAAAATCAGATTTTGAAGTAAGGGCAGATAGCGCATCGTCTAAACAACAAGACGAGAAGAAGAATTTTTCCCAAACGATGGCTGATCAAAAATTCTCTTCCCCAAGATTTGCGGATAATGACCCATGGGAACACATTCAAAAAATAAACGAAGAGATATCGTCCATTAGATCGGCACTAAAAGAAAACCCAGGACTTGTTTACGAAAAAACTCCCCAAGAGATTGCTGATTCATCAATATCTGTGCTCGATTCAAGAAGTAAAATCGATAAGTCTTTAGAAACCCTAAATGGCACTAAAACGGGCTGCTGCGTAGTTTGGGGCGAAAGAAAATCCGGGAAATCTTTTCTGGTCAAGGAGTTAATTAAAAGAAGGGCCCATGATCATGAACATACGATGCTTCTGAGACTCTCTCATGATACTAACAGCGACGATTCGCACTTGTGTCAGATAGCAAAAAGGTTTTCGCTTAACGTTATATTTATCAATGATATGGCTAGCATCGAAAATATTATCGGAGCCTTTGGCAACGAATGCTTGGTTCTAATTGAGGCAGACTTGCCCATGCTAGCCAACCTTGCACTTGATTCAGAAGCGGCATGGCTTAAAAAGAGCTCCAACTTTATTATTGACGAAGACGAAGAGCAGACCGAGCTAGTTTGCAAATTATTCAAGCAAATAGACGCAAAAATACCAAAAAGGATTAGCTCGAAGATAATTGAAGACGTCATTTAGTGACTTTTATCGTGTAAAATTTCCTTTTTTAATGGGGCACCGTTATCTATTAAATTTTACGGATAAGATTGTCTCCAGCCAGGCCAAAAGGAACGAGGATAAAAATTGTCTCAGCGAATAGCGATATGCAGTGGTAAAGGGGGAGTTGGCAAAACTTTCACTTCCATCAGCATTGCTTTGGCGCTCAGCGATCTCGGAAGAGATGTTCTCCTAGTTGACGCTGATTTGGGCTTAGCAAACGCCCAATTAATGCTTGGGATATCGCCAGAGCTTACGATAGCTGACTATGTCGAAGGCAACAAAACCCTACTTGAGGTGACCAACAAAGTAGACGATCGACTTAAACTGATTCCAGGCGCCTCCGGAGACGCCAGCTTAGCCAACCTTCCGTTGGGCGCACTATCAAATCTTTACGAAGAAATTACGAGCACATTTCACGACAGTTATATAGTTTTTGACCTCGCTGCCGGGATCTCAAACCAAAATATGCACCTACTGAAGCTTTGCGATCAACGCTTGGTTTTATTCGTCGACGAACCGGCATCGATCGCTGATAGTTATGGGGTGCTAAAATTGCTGCACCTCAGCGATAAGCTAGACCATACATATTTAGTACCCAATCAAGTTAAAAATGCTGAAAGTGGCAAAAAATTCTACGAAAGAATGAATCACCTATGTCTTTCGTTTTTGGGTAAACCAGTGGGGTTCGCAGGCGCAATAAACGAAGATCAAGCAGTTAAAGCGTCTATACGTCAAAGAACACCCATTAATACATCGTTCCCCGATTCGAAAGCTTGGTATAATGTACGCACGATAGCGACAAGAATTGCCAACGGGGTCGGCGATACGGTTTTGAATGAAGATCATGAACACTGATTCCAATTCAGACTCAACAACCAATAATATTCCTGAGCCCTACAGGACAGCTTCCTCGTACAAGCATGACTCCAAGACGAATATCACCCCGGAATTGCTATCACTGGTAAAACGTATTGCCGTCCACTTGAAAGGCAGGCTTCCGAAGACTGTTGAAGTCGATGATTTGATGCAGTCCGGGTTTGAAGGGCTCGTGCAAGCAATGAACAGCTTCGACAAAGCAAGAAACATTTCTTTAGAACAATTTGCGAAAACACGAATTCGAGGCGCAATGCTTGATGACGTTCGTCGCATGTCCCAAGCGACGCGAACCACTATTTCATTCAAGAGAGAGCACGCGAACGCTATTGAAAAGCTAACAAACAGATTCGGGCGTGAACCATCGGGAAAAGAAATCGCTAGTTACCTTGGTAAAGACGTAGACACTTACCAGAAAGAAAGACTTATCATAGCTGGAGCTGTTAATTCAGCTAACGATGCTGGTTTGACAGCAGACGACTTGGACAGTGACGACGAATTTGAACCTTCGCCTGAGGAAAGCTTGCAAAAAACGGAATTGCTTGCTGCCCTTAAAGCTTCGATATCCGACTTACCAGAGCGCACGCAATTAGTTCTATCGTTGTATTATAAGGATGAGCTAAACTTGAAAGAAATAGCAGCGGTAATTGACGTAACCGAATCTCGCGTAAGCCAGATTCTCAGTGAAACAGCAAACAAGCTACGAAAAAAGGTAGTCCAAAGTTAGTGCTTATGGGGCTAAAGAGGGTTCCAACATGAGTATCCTTGGGGGTTTTAAAAAAAAAGCTGAACAGAAAAAAGCCTTAGCCTTTTACCAGCAATTGGGTGATCTGAAAGGAGATCCACGAGAGGTCAGAAAGCTAAGGTCGATTATGATTGGCCGTCTAACCGCCTTTATTGACTCCACCTTTGTAGATGGAGCCAAACAAACAGAGGCTTTTCAAGAGTCAGGACAACCCATCTCTTCTTTATCATTGCAGTCGTCAAGTTATAAAGATGTTAAGACACTTGGCGGAATTGTCTGTGTTTACCTCCCTGACAAGTACACCAAATTTTTCTGCGAGCTAGGCTCCAGGTATCAACTGTCTAGTCTAACGCTTAATCAAGTCGTGGAACTAGCAGATGAAATGTGTAACGAGATATCAGCATCGCTTCGACTGGATCGAGAGATACTGCCTCTGAATTTTCTCAGGTCTGTCGAATCTGAAGCCGAGGAAAGCGATGCAGATGATTCGGAAGATAAGGGCGAGTAGCGAGAAAGGCATTAATCTTAAAAACGTGCTTACGCATTTTTGTTCCTATAGTCCTACGCAACATGTCAATATGGCCTTAGACGGAAATGAGTGGGGTTTTTCGGCCCTAACCGTTGCGGCATCTCCCTTTGTCCGAATTCCTAATCTCTCATCAAACGTGTCCATTTTCTGAGTCAGATAGAATCAGCCCCCCTTACTTACAAAACTGAATATCTATCTGCAAAATTTTACAGGGTGATGCTTGGCGCCTCGTTTGTCTTCCTACGCTTGGGCAACAAGCTATCTCAAAACTATAAAACGCTTAAAAACAATATGTTAGAGAAAACTCATTTTTTTAAGTTGTTGCTTGTCGAAAACTAATAAGGCACTATCAGTCTTAGCTATGTTCATGTTGAGCTTGATCTAGCTTCAGCTGAGTCGGCTTATAGTTGTTTGGTCGCTGTGATTATCCGTAAAGCGACAATGACTATCCGCTAACGAAGCCGAAAATTAAAAAAATAAGAAACCGCCAAAAACGGCACGATCAAAGGGGGAACCACTATGAAGAAACTATTCTTCTTCGCGGGTCTGATTTCTGTCTTTGGAGTCACTCCGGCTCTAGCAGAAACCAGCGGACGACAACTGGAAGAAGTCGTTGTAACCGCAGAACGACAAGAAGCATCAATTTCAGATACTTCTATTTCAATATCTGCATTCACCTCTGAACAAATCGAAGCATTCGGATTGAGAGACCAAGCTGACCTCCAGAACCTGGTGCCGGCGACCGTAATTCTACCCTACGACGCTGCGATTCGAGGGGTTGGCCGAAATTTTCGATCCCTAGGTGGTGACCCGGGCATCTCAACTTACATCAATGGCGTGTATTCCGAAGATCTGTATACAGCGACTATTCAAAGTTTCTGGGATATCGATCGTGTCGAAATACTTCGCGGTCCCCAGGGAACACTGTACGGAAGAAATGCCATCGGCGGCGCGATGAACTTCATCCACAAAAAACCTACACAAGAGTTTGATGCGAAGATAAAAACTGTTGTAGGCAACCACGATATGGTCGATTTCTACGGCGCACTTTCTGGACCACTCATTGAAGATAAACTGGCTGCCAGGTTCACTTGGATGAATCGAGAGCGAGACGGCTACATTAAAGACCTGGGTGGCGGGCCTGATCTAGACAGCCGAGGAGAAGAAAATTACGCGCTTTCTTTCGAGTGGACACCTACAAGCGATATTACGGTTAATCTTAGAACGAATAACATTACAGTCCATCGTGTCTTCGGCGGCGGTGATGGCGGTGGTTTGATCGTTTTCCGCGGCGAGAATTTCGATGGCTCACGAAACTACGACCGGTTGGTCAACGGATATAGAGCGATCGACAGGAGTGTGACCGATCCTCGAGCGCCGAACTACTATGACCCAAATATGGAAGTCTTCAATTTCACTAATCCTAGAACCGGCGCAGTATCAGAAGGACAATATAGACGGGCTGGCATAGACGTT
>MDSZ01135415.1_pt1 | contig 11105 bp, 14 predicted proteins | sample 811201 | NCBI WGS metagenome assembly MDSZ01 (sample SAMN05326647, study PRJNA326480) | marine metagenome | isolation source: seawater | place: Indian Ocean: North | collected 2010 | reverse complement strand
GCAGAATCCACAGAGAGAACACGTGCACGCGTCCCTCGTGAGTTACCCGATCGAACTTCAACTGTGTCACCTGTACGAATCAACATCAAATCACCTCACTCGCAAGACTTACAATTTTCATGAAATTGCGGTCTCGCAACTCACGGGCTACTGCACCAAAGATTCGAGTGCCCCTTGGATTTTTATCACTGTCAACAATCACGCACGCATTGGAGTCAAACCGGACGTAGCTTCCATCACTTCGGCGAGTCGGGCTCTTGACGCGAACAATAACCGCTTTCACAACTGCCTTCTTTTTGACATCACTTCCAGGAATCACACTTTTCACGCTACAAACAATCACGTCACCAAGTCCAGCGGTTCGCTTCTTGCTACCACCGAGAACCTTGAAGCACATAACTTCTTTTGCACCTGTGTTATCAGCGACTGTGAGCCGCGACTGCATTTGAATCATCCGTCAACTCCCTCTTCATCACCTGAACCGCCCGCAGTCGCCTCAATAGACTGGCCTGTTGCCTTTGCTTCTTCATCACGAACTGAAGCTTCACGCATCTCGGTGGCTCTTGCTCCGGACCGCAGGGCTGCCAAGTCCACGGCAGTGCTTTTTGCAACAACTCGTACTAATTCCCAACGTTTTGTCCTGCTGCGCGGAGGGCACTCAATGATCTCAACAAGATCACCGGGCGCTGACTCTTCCGTCTCGTCGTGTACATGACAGACAGTTCGGCTGTGCAAAATACGTCCATACTTCGGATGGCGAACTATCCGTGGAATCTCAACGCGTCGGGTTTTACTTGATGCAGCACTTGTTACCGTGCCGGTTTCAATTTTTTTTGGCATACCTGTTTGTCCTGGCGGCTTTGTTCCGCTAATTACGTTTCTATTCTTTTGAATTAGTCGCTGACGTGCTCTGCTACCTTTTCTCTACTTACTACTAAATTTTAGAAGTTGACTCACCTTCTCCAGTCACGTTGTCACCGGAAACGCCAGCTTCCCGAGTTCGTTCTCCTAAAACTGTCTGGCAACGAGCAATAAGCTTCCTCTGTTTTCGCATTTCAGACGGTGCTGCGAGTTTCTCTGTTTGAGACTGAATACGCAGACGAAATAGCGATTCAGCCGCGTCTTTCCAGACAAGCCGAATCTGCTCGTCACTCATTTCTCGTAATTCTGTTGCCTTTGTCATCGATTCATTTCTTTTCTGTGCATGAAACCGTGTCGGTTCCTGGAACGCCTGTACTCGGATTCTCCTGAACTACATTGTCCTCTTTTTAACCATTCGTACTCGTACCGGCATCTTGTGCGCAAGACGTGCAAAGCACACCTTTGCAACATCTTCCGTCACGCCACCAACCTCAAACAGGACCGTTCCCGGGCGTATCACTGCAGCCCAGAAATCAGGTTCACCTTTACCTTTACCCATACGGGTTTCCAATGGGATAGAGGTAATTGACTTGTGTGGAAACACGCGTATATACAGTCGCCCACCGCCCCGCAGGTATTGCTGGGCAGCAATTCGGCCGGCCTCGATCGTGGCAGCAGGAAGCCAACCCGGCTGTTCGGCTTGGAGTCCGAACTCACCGAAGATGACCCTATTACCACGAGTCGCCTCACCTTTTATACGACCTCTTTGGCTTTTTCGGTGTTTGACCCTCTTGGGCATCAGCGGCATCGCCGTTCTCCTCGTACATCCCTTGGTTCACCCACACCTGGACACCGATATGTCCCTGAGCTGTGGCTGCTTCACAAAATCCATAATCAATCTTTGCTCGTAAAGTAGACAGAGGCATCGACCCCGCAATGCTTTTCTCACATCGCGACATTTCAGCTCCCCCTAGTCTGCCAGCCAGCTGAATTTTGACGCCTTTCGCGCCAGCATCCATGGTGGACTCAATTGTTCGTTTCAATGTCCTTCGAAAGGCTGCCCGTTTCATCAACTGGTCTGCAATATCTTCCGCAACAAGTTGGGCCTGAATTTCAGGCCGCGTAATTTCTTCAACCTTGAGATTTACTCTTCGGCCGAGCAGTTCCTGCAATTCGTCTTGTAAGCGATCGACTTCTTGACCCTTCCGGCCAATAATTACACCCGGGCGAGCGGAATGCAGAATGACCTTAACCTCATCACGCGTTCGCTCGATTTCAACCTTTGCGATAGCCGCCGACCGATACTTCTTCTTCATGAAGCGACGAACCTTAAAGTCTTCAAGAAGCAAGCCTCGAAACTCTTTTTTGGGCGCATACCAACGGCTCTTCCACGGCTCGGTAATGCCGGTGCGGAATCCAGTTGGATTTACTTTTTGACCCATTTTCTTTTCCCTTTTGTGTTTTCCGAGTAATCAGTCAACGACCGTGGCTATTCCTCAGTTCCTGCCTCACCAGAAGTTTGGCTGCCGTCAGAACTTGCCACGGCGACCGTATCCAGTGAAACCTTAATGTGTGACATCCTTTTCTTTATTTCGTAGGCCATGCCACGCGCTCTCGGCTGATACCGCTTAAACATCGGCCCGCCGTCAATTCGTGCATCGACCACGACAAGATCATCGACACCAGGAGCCTGCTGATGTTCAGCATTCCCAAGTGCACTTTTAATAACTTTCTCCAACATCCGAGCACCACGGTGAGGCTGGAAACGCAGGATATCCAATGCCTCGTCTGCAAACTTGCCGCGAACAAGGCTGGCAAGATGCCGTACCTTACGGGCACTGATCCGGGCGTATTTGTGCGTTGCTGTATAGGCCATGAATACCTCGTTACTTTCCCTTCCCGCCATGACCTCGAAAGGTACGGCTGGGTGAAAACTCTCCAAGTTTGTGACCAACCATGTCCTCTGTCACAAACACCTTCAGGTGCTGCTTACCATTATGAACCATGAAGGTCAGCCCAATAAATTCGGGCACAATCGTACAAGCACGTGACCATGTCTTGATTGGGTCACGATCACCACCAGACAGTTGCTTCTCAACTTTTTCATAAAGCCGAGGATCAACGAATGGTCCTTTTTTTGAACTGCGTCCCATGATCTACCTTCCAGTTGCCTTATTCACACCTACGTGTCGCTTTTTTGCCTATTCTTCAAATTTGTTTTTACTTCACCCGAATCTGCCCGTACCGCTTACTCTTTCGGCGCCGGATAATTGATGCACCTGATGGTTTCCGAGGCTTTCTCGTTCCGCCACCTTTCGCACTTTTACCTGTCGGGCTGACAGGATGACGACCACCTTTTGTTCTCCCCTCACCACCACCATGCGGATGATCAATCGGGTTCATTGCTGTGCCACGGACATGAGGTCTCCTACCGAGCCAACGGCTTCGACCAGCTTTTCCAAGCCGAACATTCATATGCTCTGAGTTTCCGATAGCTCCAATAGTTGCACGGCAGGCTGCCGGAACACGACGAATTTCACCGGAAGGCAACGATATTTGTGCCCAGCCTGCTTCGCGGGCCATGAGTGTTGCTGAGGTTCCAGCCGACCTACACATCCGACCACCTCGGCCTGGCTGAAGCTCAATATTGTGAACTGTGGTACTTAAAGGAATTGCTGATAACGGCAATGAGTTGCCGACTTCCGGACTTGCATCAGCACCGCTAACCACCGTGCCGCCTACTTTGAGCCCGTCAGGAGACAAAATAAACCGCTTCTCACCATCGGCATAATGAATGAGAGCTATGCGGCACGTTCGGTTTGGATCATATTGAATGGAGTCAACCTTGCCGGGAATACCATCTTTGTTGCGGCGGAAATCAATCAGGCGGTAATGCTGCATATGGCCACCACCACGATGGCGAGCTGTAATCTTGCCTTGATTATTACGGCCACCATTTTTCTTTTTCCGTACTCGCAAGTTCTTCGGAACGCTTGCACCGGGGGTCAATTCAGCAAAATCCGACACACTCGCGGTGCGGCGTCCGGCACTTGTCGGCTTGTAAATTCGAATTCCCATTAATCAGTACTTCCCGTCAATACGTTCTTCTTAACAACCTGTAAACAAAATTACTGAAACTAAAAGAGCGTGATCTTATCCTCTGCATTGAGTGTCACAATTGCCTTTTTCCACGGCTTCGTGCTCCCTCGACGCATGCGACTACGACGCATCTTGCCAAGCCTGTTTTGCACTGCGACCTTGCTGACTCGCACCTGAAACAGTTCTTCAATCGCATGGCGAATGTCTGCTTTACTTGCAGCCGTTGCAACTTCAAACGCATATGCATTGTTACGATTGGCACGATGCATGCCCTTCTCTGTCACCAACGGCCGAACAATCACCTGGTGCGGTGCTAGATTAGGATTCAGTTTTGGTGCTGGGGGGATAGGAACCGCCATGAGCTACGCTTCTCCTTCTTGCTTGCCTTGAGATGCCGCGCGACTACGCGCAGAAGCTTTCGCACTCTTGCGGCCACCCTGCTTGCGAGCTGACCTGGTTCGGCTGCTCTCACGAAGTCGTTTGGTCTCTTCCCGAAACGCATCTATCGCCGCAGTAGTCATCACGATCGCTCTCGGCTGGAGGATTGACAGGGCGTTCAGTTCAGCAACCGGCGAGACAGTGACGCCCTGAATGTTTCGTGCGCTCTTCCAAAGATTACCGTTATGGGCGTCCGAAGAAACCAAGACGGTTTTCCCGGCCATACCCAGCGAATTTAGCGTCGCCACCATTGCACTTGTCTTGGGAGACTCGAAATCAAGACTCTCGACAAGTGTTACTTCTTCATCGGCGAGACGTGCTGCTAACGCCATTCGAGTTGCCGACTGAAGCGCTTTACGCGGCATCCTCCAACTAAAGTCTCGCGGGCGTTTTGCAAATATATGCCCGCCGCCACGACGGACGCCACTTCTTTTCGAACCTGCCCGAGCATTTCCAGTACCCTTTTGGCGATACATTTTTTTTGTCGTGCCAGAAACTTCTCCACGGCTCTTTGTACGAAATGTACCTTGTCGCAAGTTTGCCTGATACATAACGACGGCGTCATGCAACAATTGCTTATTGATCTTGGGAGACAACTCTGATGGGTCAATCTCGTACTCCCCAACTTGTTTTCCAGCTGCGTTATAGACAGTGAGGTTCATTTCGCACCCTTCTTCTTCGAAGTCGGCGTTCCAACTCCACCCGAACGCTTAACTTTGTTGGTTTGCCGCACAACGACGTAACCGCCATTCGGCCCAGGCACTGCCCCACGCACTACCAGAAGATTTCTATCGTTATCAATATTTACAAGACGAAGATTTCTCATCGTGGATCGCTCATTCCCAAAGCGTCCAGCCATCTTCTTTCCTTTGAAGAGGCGACCAGGGAACTGACACATTCCAGTACCACCCTGGTGCCGATGCACTTTTTTCACACCGTGACTTGCCCGCTGACCACTAAAGCCATGACGCTTCATGACACCGGCGGTCCCCCGCCCTTTCGAAACGCCAATCACATCAACTGCATCACATCCCTCGAATACTGCAACTGTGATTTTCTGTCCTACACGCGCTTTCGTTTCACCCCGAAATTCTTTCACAAAACGCTGCGGCTCACAGTCAGCCTTGGCTACTATTTCAATGCCGGCATGACTTCGTTTTTTTGCACGCTTGCTATCAAGTTTGACAACTTGGCCACGCGCAGAACGACTCGCTAAGCGACGAGGTTTATCACTGTATCCAACTTGAATCGCGTCGTACCCATCACGCTTAGCGGAACGAGACAGAAGGACTGTGCACGGGCCAGCCTCAATAACAGTTACCGGCACGACCGTACCATCGTCATCAAAGACCTGAGTCATCCCAACTTTACGACCCAGAAGACCTTTACGATCCATTTCCACCGGCTCAGGTGCCGTAGCAACCGCAGACGGATCAGTATCCGACTCGCTTTCAGGTGTTTCTACTTTTTTGTCTTCTACAGCCATGTTTTTAATCGCCGATGACTTTATCAGCCAAAGCCGACAAAGCATCTTCCGTCACACCTGAAGCCTCTTAGCTGCGGGAGAAGTCGTTCCCTTCGACCCTTACCCGCGAAGCCTTCCGAGCATGAACTTTGCGCTCCTAGTTTGCGTTTCCTTAACCCTTGAAACCCGCAGGTTTCACCCTTCTTTATGGACCTCGACGAACTATGCCGACGAGGCCTTAATCTTAATATCTACACCAGCTGGCAGGCTCAGCTTATTGAGAGCCTCAATCGTCTTGGCTGTCGCCTGAACAATATCTACGACCCGTTTGTGGGTTCGAATTTCATATTGCTGGCGAGCCTTCTTATCGACATGTGGACCTGAGAGGACCGTGTATCGTTCAATTCGTGTTGGAAGTGGTATTGGCCCGTGTACTTCAGAATTTGTTCGCTTCGCCGTATCAACGATCTCGGCAGCACTCTGATCGAGTACTGCATGGTCATACGCTTCCATTCGAATGCGAATTATTTCCTGCGTTGGCGCAGCCACGGCAAAACTCCAATTCCACTTTCTCTGAACACTGTCGCGGCAACTGCTCCACAGACGCCACAATACTCGCACACCGAAGTGTGAAAAAATGACGTCGACAGACTGTCGCCGAGACTAAAAAAAGCCGTCGAAACGGCAATCTCCACCACGACCTAGCCCAGTGAGGAACCGGGGGCCATAGATAGAGGAAACTCGAAATGTAAGACCGCTGGTTACAGATGTCAACACACCGGCCTCTTTACCGGCATATTCTGTGCCTCTCTGGTCTATCCGGTTAGACAAATGACTCTGCCGTTTCCGCAGATGCCGGTCCATATTTTAGCGGAGCCATTGTAAAGCTTGCTCTCCCCTGACTAACACTCCGAACGGCAGCTGAGTACCCAAACATCTCTGCAAGTGGAGCTTCCGCCGTTAAAACGTTCATACCGCTTCGGATTTCAGTCGCTGTAATAATGGCCCGACGTTGCTGCAAATCATTTATCACATCACCCAAATGCTCTTCAGGGACACTCACCTCAACCCGCATAATCGGCTCCAAAAGAACTGTGCCAGCCGTTTCGAGCATCCGCTCGAGACCATCAGCAGCAGCGATCCGAATGGCAACATCTGTTGGGAGTGTCTCAGGAACTGCTGTCTCGCGTACTACAATCCGCAGGCCCCATAGCGGACACCCCTTCAGCCCGCCTCTCTCTGCACTCTCTCGTACAGATTCTGTCATTATGCGAGCAACTTCGGCGAGCTGCTCCGACTCGGGAAACCAGCTTTGCTCAACAGTCACGCCAGACTGTTGGCCCGTCGGCTCGGCAGCGATCGCAACCGTGGCTTCGAGCGTCTGTCCAGCCACTTGCCGATTCGACTGACCCTGTACTTGTACTGATTTGCCGAGAGTCTCCTTAAAGCTCACCCGAGGCTTGTGCACACGACAATTCAGGTTGAATTCTCGCTCGAGCCGATGACGAATCACCTCGAGATGCAGTTCGCCCATTCCAGATATCAAGGTTTGCCCTGTTTCTTCACTCTCGATTGCCCGAAAGGTAGGATCTTGTCGCTTCATCATTTCAAGTGCCTCCGAGAGTTTTTTTCTCTCTAGACTCGTCTCTGGCTCAATCGCCATCGAAATGACTGTTTCTGGAAATTCAATTGACTCAAGCACAATTGGGGCCTGAGCATCACAAAGCGTGTCGCCCGTTACACTTTGGCGTGGGCCAATGATCCCAACGATGTCGCCCGCTGAACAGGACGATACCTGCTCCCGACGGTCAGCCTGAACATGCCACAGTTGCGCGATGTTTTCTTTTTTCTGCCGCTCCGGATTCCAAGCTCGGCTTCCGGCCTTTAATGTCCCGGAATAAATACGGACAAACGCAATATCTCCGTGCTTTTCAGCAAGAATTTTAAAAACTAACCCGCAGAAGGGAGCCTCCGGGTCAGGAGGTCGTTGTATTGCCGTTGGCTCTTTCTTCTTGGGATCAAACCCCTCTACGGGAGGCACATCAACAGGACTTGGGAGATACCAGGCTACGGCATCGAGCACAGGTTGAACGCCAATGCAATCTAGCGCGGACCCAGCCAGAACGGGTATGACCTTGCGTTGAATCGTAGCTTTGCGAATAGTCTCACGCATGAGTTCAACAGGTATGGCCGTTTCGGCAAGCGCAAGTTCAGCTAACTCATCAGAATAGTCGAACAAAGTTGAAACAAGTTGTTCCCTCCACTCAGTGGCCTCGGCTTCAAATTCTGCCGGAACGCTCGATCGCATTGGCTCAACGGCCGCAGCTTCACCATCAAGCACCTCATCTTTCGGAGGGAACGTGACCAATTCCATGGTGATTAAGTCAATCACTCCTCGAAACGGATCAGCCACATGTGGTGGACCAATACCGACGGGGATTTGCAACAAAAGTGGCTCGGCCTTCAGACGTTCACGGATTTGATCGATTGTTCCAAAAAAGCTAGCGCCCTCCCGATCAAGTTTATTGACGAGCACTATCCGTGGCACTGCATATCGATCTGCCTGACGCCAAACAGTTTCACTCTGCGCCTCAACTCCTTCACGGGCTGAGAGCACAACAACTGCGCCATCGAGAACACGCAGACTACGCTCGACTTCAGCTGTAAAATCTACGTGCCCTGGCGTATCAATTAGATTTACAACGGTGTCTCGCCAAGGAAAAGAAACTGCTGCTGAGTAAATGGTAATACCACGTTCTTGTTCTTCTGGATCAAAGTCTGTCACGGTTGTGCCATGATCAACATCTCCTAATCTGTGTATTGCTTTTGTGAAAAAAAGCATTCGTTCAGTAAGTGTCGTTTTGCCAGCATCGATATGGGCAATGATGCCAATATTACGAATCTTCTGGATCGATTTACTAGGAGCACGAGGCATGTGTTAAGGACGCGTTTGTTTGCTAGGGGTGATGGAATACTACAAGAAAATGGGACTCTTCAGGCCATTCGGTTAAACTACCGTTTACGTTCGAACAGATTCACTTGTTTCCAAGAGTAGTCCCCTACGGGTGAAAGAGAACTAAGCCACACATAATTTGTAGTCTAACGACCGAAGCCAAACCGTGCGTCCAACTTTCTGGGAATAGCTCGCTCCAGCTGTAGGCCATACATGATCATTATACTTATCACGTTAATAGCGGCACTTGCTCTCATCTGTGGATACTGTTTTTACGGAGATTGGCTCAGCACAAGGTTATTTTCACTGAATGACCAGTCTGTTGTTCCAAGCATTGCATGCCGCGATGGGCACGACTTCGTACCTACACCAACGCCAATTGTTTTTGGCCATCACTTCACAAGCATTGCTGGGACTGGCCCTATAGTAGGCCCAGCGCTCGCAATTATGTGGGGCTGGGGGCCGGCACTTTTTTGGGTCCTTCTCGGTTCAATCTTCATCGGAGGCATGCACGACATGGCAGTGCTTGTTGTGAGCCTTCGCAATCGCGGGATGACTATTGGCGAAATTGCAGGGCGACTTCTTAATCCCCGCGTACGTCTACTCTTCCTCATCCTCCTTCTCTTTGCTCTCTGGGTTGTATTGGCAATCTTTGGATGGGTTATCGCGAACGTTTTCGTCCAGTTTCCTGAAGCCATTCTGCCTGTTTTTCTTCAAATCCCCATCGCCATCCTGATTGGTACTCAGGTGCACAAGCGGGGTCGCAGCCTGAGTGGACCAGCCCTCTTTGCTTTAGTATTCATGTACGCAACTGTTTGGCTTGGGGCAGGCTGTCCAGGTACGACGTGGACGGGCGGTTCGTTGGGAGCCGCTATTCAAGAGATGAATCAGTTTATTGCTGCATGGCCAATTTGGCTGTGGGTGGCAATCTTACTGTCGTATTGTTATGTCGCAAGCGTTCTACCGGTCTGGGTCCTGCTGCAACCGAGGGACTTCATCAACAGTTTGCAATTAATCTCAAGTCTCGGCCTAGTTGTCTTGGGGCTGCTCGTTGCTGCCGTTGTCGGGCCAAACGCTGTTTCGTCGCATGAAGCGACCCCCGCTCTAACTATGTTTGCCCCTTTTCTTGATTTACATCCACAGAACGCCCCGCCAATCTTTCCCTTTCTTTTTGTGACAATCGGCTGTGGTGCTGTAAGTGGCTTTCATTGTCTTGTAAGTTCAGGGACATCGAGCAAGCAACTCAGGTGCGAGACTGACGCAAGGGCGGTGGGTTACGGTTCGATGCTACTGGAAGGATTTCTTGCTGTTTTGGTCATTGTTGCAGTAGGGGGAGGCATTGGCCTTGGTTGGCCAGAAGAGTACCCGGGGCTTTCAGGCACACCACTTTGGGATGCCCTTTATGCTGACTGGAAAGATGTTACAGGTGGTAAGGCTATCGCCGCATTCGTGGTTGGCTCAGGAAACTTTCTCGAATCGCTTGGTATTAATGCAACGATGTCGCGGGCGATAATCGGCGTGCTCGTCGCGAGTTTCGCGGGCACGACTCTTGATACTGCTACACGACTACAACGATATGTTGTGCAGGAACTGGCTCGTACTCTTTTGGATAAAGTTTCTGTAACAGTGAAGTCAAACCGTTCGGCATCACTGGTAATACAGCCGCTTCATTGGCTAACAACAGCCCATGGTGCAACTCTCTTTGCTGTAACAACTGCTTTTTTTCTTGCGATGGTTCCAGCGCCGGGAAAAAGCTGGTCAATGGAGACAATAGGTACGGGCGGGCTCATCTTGTGGCCATTGTTTGGAGCAACAAATCAGTTGCTTGCCGGCCTTTCACTTCTGGTTGTCAGCTTCTATCTCAGACGCCGCGAGTTGCCGACCTGGATTGCCAGTTTGCCGATGGCTTTCATGCTAGCAATACCAGCCTGGGCATTGATCTACAACATAGACACATGGCTATCTGGCGGAAGCCTTGGCCTCGTCGCGGTAGCAATGGTCATGCTGGCTGTTGAGTTGTGGTTGATTATTGAGGGCATTCTTCTCTGGGGACGAATTCGGGGATTACTGGAGCCTCCCGCAGAGCCGACGACCCCATCGAAAACGTAAAACCGTTGTAATCCAAACACAAGACGAACAACAGCTGATTCGTTTTGAACGAAAGACCTCTAATTTGGATTACATCTGATTGGGAACACGGATACCAAGCAACTCCATCCCTTGTCGTAAAGTCCGTCCCGTCAGGTCGGATAAGACGAGGCGAGTTGTACGTTTATGCCCGTCGGCCTT
>MDSZ01101639.1_pt1 | contig 11105 bp, 10 predicted proteins | sample 811201 | NCBI WGS metagenome assembly MDSZ01 (sample SAMN05326647, study PRJNA326480) | marine metagenome | isolation source: seawater | place: Indian Ocean: North | collected 2010 | reverse complement strand
CTCCAGAGCCGAAATCTGGCGCTCTATCCAGTTGAGCTACGAGCGCATTATGTATTAATATTATAATATATGAAAAATATCATTAATTTAATTGTTGAGCAAAATACAGGTAAAAAAAGGGTTGATACATTTATTTTTGAAAAATGTTCAGAACTTAGTAGAACAAGAATCAAAAATTTAATTATCAGTAATAAACTCAAAATTAATGGAAAAATTAATAAACTACCATCTAAAAAAATAAATTCAGGCGACTTTATTTATTTAGAAATTCCAAAGCCAAAAAAAACTTCCTTAAAACCTTTTAATTATAGTTTAGATATTATTTATCAGGATGATGACTTGATTGTTATTAATAAATCATCTGGAATATCTATGCACCCAGGGCCAGGTAATTATGACAATACAGTTGTGAATGCTTTAATGAATTATGATAAAATAAAATTATCAACAATAGGTGATCAGCTCAGGCCAGGAATAATTCACAGAATTGACAAAGATACATCTGGTTTAGTAGTGATAGCAAAGAATAATATAAGCCATGAATTTATTTCTAAACAATTCAATGAACATTCAATAAATAGAGTTTATATTACATTGGTTTGGGGGAAATTAAGACCTCAATCTGGAACTATAAAAACATTTATAACGAGAAGCTCAAAAAATAGACAATTAATGGAGGTAAGTTTCACAAAAGGAAAAAGGGCAATTACTAATTATAAAACTATTAATATTTTTGAGGGTAAAAATATACCTACACTTAGTTTAGTAGAATGTAAACTTGAAACAGGAAGGACACATCAAATCAGGGTACATATGAACTATAAGGGTAATCAAATAGTTGGAGATAAGAAATATAAGAAAAAATATAAGAAATTAAAAAGTGTAAGTAATGAATTATACGAAAAAATACTTAAACTAGATAGACAGTTTTTACATGCTAAAATTTTAGGTTTTATTCATCCAAGATCTAAAAAAAAACTTTATTTTGAGTCAAATTTACCTGATGAATTAAAAAAAATATTAAATGTGCTCGAAAAATCTAAATAATTTAATGTTGTAAAAAAAAAATTGTTTATTAAATAAACATAAATTAATTATGAGTAATTCAAAAACATATAATTTACCAACCCTTTCAAATGAAGGTGGTTTAGGAGCATACCTTGCCCAAATAAAAAAATTCCCTATGCTTGATGCGGAGGAAGAATATATGTTGGCTAAAAATTGGAAAAATACTGGTAATATGAAGTCAGCTGAGAAACTTGTAACTAGTCACCTAAGATTAGTCGCTAAGATTGCAATGGGATATAAAGGTTATGGCTTACCATTAAATGAAATGATTTCAGAAGGAAATGTTGGATTAATGCAAGCAGTAAAAAAATTTGAACCTGATAAGGGTTTTAGATTAGCTACTTATGCGATGTGGTGGATAAAAGCTGCAATTCAAGAATATATATTGCGTTCTTGGAGTCTGGTTAAAATTGGAACTACTACAGCTCAGAAAAAATTGTTTTTCAACTTGAAAAAAATAAAAAGTCAAATTGCTCCAGATACAGAAGGCGATTTACGTCATGAACATGTAAAAAATATTGCTGAAAGATTAGATGTTAGTGAGGATGAAGTTGTATCTATGAATAGAAGATTGGCAGGTAAAGAACATTCTTTAAATGCGCCAATTGGTGAAGATGGAGATGAATGGCAAGACTGGGTAATAGATCAAAATATGGATCAAGAATTAAAAATAGCTCAGCAAGAAGAGATGGAGCAAAGAAAAGATTTATTATCAGACTCAATAAAAATACTAAATGATAGAGAGAAAGAAATTTTATATTCTAGAAGATTAACTGACAATCCTAAGACGTTGGAAGATTTGAGTAAAAAGTTTAAGATTAGCAGAGAAAGAATAAGACAAATTGAAAATAAAGCTTTTGAAAAATTACAAAAGCATATGCTTAACTCAGCTAAATCAAAAAATCTTTTACCAGCCAATTAGTCTTTAAAAGGATTATGTATTAAAATTGTATCTTTTCTCTCAGGACTTGTTGATATAGTTGATACTTTTGCCTCAACAAAATCCTGAATAAAATTTATATAATTTTGAGCTTTAATTGGTAATTCAGAAAAATTTTTTATTCCAGATGTTGATGATTTCCATCCTTCAAAAGTTTTATAAATTGGTTTTACTTTTAATTGTTGGTCAGACGATGCTGGCAAATAATCAATTTTTTCTCCATTTAATTCATAAGCGATGCAAATTTTTATTTCATCTAATTCATCAAGAACATCTAATTTGGTTAAAGCTATTCCGTTAATTCCTGAAGTTTTTATAGTCTGCTTAACTAGAATGCCATCGAACCAGCCACACCTTCTTTTTCTACTAGTAACTGTACCAAATTCTTTACCCCTATCTCCAAGTTTTTCTCCTATTTCATTTATAAGTTCAGTGGGGAAAGGGCCCTCACCTACTCTTGTAGTATAGGCTTTAGTAATACCTAATATATAATTAATTGTTCCTATCCCACAACCTGAGCCAGTTGCTGCAGCGGATGCAACTGTATTAGAAGATGTTACAAAAGGATAGGTTCCATGATCTACATCAAGCAATATTCCTTGTGCACCTTCAAATAATATTTTTTTGTTACTTTTATTAAATTCTTCAATTTTCTTCCAAATAGGTTTGCTGTATTTTAATATTTTTGGAGCGATTTTCAAAAGATCGTCTTTTAGCTTTTGTTTACTATACTCTTTTTCACCCATTCCTCTTCGTAATGAGTTATGGTGTTCAAGAAGTGCTATTAATTTAGTATCTAAATTTTTCTCTGATAATAAATCAATTACCCTAATTGACCTTCTTCCAACTTTATCCTCGTATGCAGGCCCAATACCTCTCCTTGTTGTTCCAATTTTTCCATTCTTAGAGGTGTCTTCTCTAAGTGCATCTAATTCACTATGAATTGGCAAAATTAGTGTTGCCGCTTCAGACAAAAATAAATTATCTTCAGTGATATCTACACCTTTCCCTTTTATTTCCTCGATTTCCTCAATTAAAGCCCATGGATCAACTACAACACCATTTCCTATAATTGATATCTTATTTTTTCTTACTATCCCTGAAGGTAATAATCTTAATTTATAAACTTTGCCATCTATAACTAATGTGTGCCCAGCATTATGTCCACCCTGAAACCTTACTACAACATCAGCTTCACTAGAAAGCCAGTCAACTATTTTTCCTTTTCCTTCATCTCCCCACTGTGACCCGACTACTACAACATTTTTCATCTAAATTTTTTCATAATTTCGATTGAATTAAGGTGGTTAATTGGTCCATGTCCTTTTCCGTATTTCGGTGCATTTCTAATTGCTTGGTTTACATATTTAATAGCACTTTCACAAGATTTCTTTAAGGATTTTCCACATGAGTAATATACAGCAATAGCTGAAGATAAAGTGCAACCTGTGCCATGAGTATGTTTTGATTTTATTTTCTTATGTTTAAATACAAATATTTTATTTTTTTCCAACAATATATCATATGTAAATTTTGAATTAAGATGTCCACCTTTTATCAAAACATTTTTTGCACCAATTTTAATTAATTTTTTACCCGCTTTAACCATATCTTCTTTTGAGGTAATTTTTATATTAGCCAAAATTTCTGCTTCAGGAATATTGGGTGTAATTAAAGTAACCTTTTGTATTAATTTTTCTCTTAAAATATTTATTGCTTGTTTGTCTAGTAGTTTAGCGCCTCCTTTTGCAACCATTACTGGATCCAAAATAATTTTTTTGATTTTCAGTTTTGACAAAGACTTTAATACAATATTAATTACTCTGGAATTATTTAACATTCCAATTTTAATTGCATCTGGCATAATATCTTTTGAAGTAAATTCAATTTGTTTTGAAATATGTGTGATAGGGATAGGATGAATTGATTTAACGCCAGTACTATTTTGAGAAGTAACAGCTGTTATTGCTGTCATCGCATATGATCCTAATGAACTAACAGTTTTAATATCAGCTTGTATACCTGCTCCACCGGAAGAATCCGAACCAGCAATAATCAATACTTTCGATTTAATTTTCAATTTAATTTATTGATCTTTTTATAATATTAATACATTTCATCATCAATCTTTTATCACTCGACTCGCACATTATTCTTATTTTGGGCTCCGTGCCTGATGGTCTTACTAAAATTCTTCCTTTGCTCTTCAAAAGTTTTTTTGCATTGATTATTGATTTTTTACACTCATTAGAGTTTATAATTGATTTGTTTTTTACGCTAATGTTAATAAGTTTTTGGGGAATTTGTTTAAAATTATTTAATAGTTCACTTGCTTTTTTTCCTTTTCTCATAGAAAAAAGAACTTCTAAAGCTACAAGAATTCCATCACCTGTGGTTGCAAAATTCCCAAGTATAATATGTCCCGATTGTTCTCCACCTAAGTTGCATTTATTTTTTTTCATTGCCTCTTTTACATAGCGATCTCCAACATTTGTTCTAATAAATTTAATTTTTCTTTCTTTAAATAATTTTTCAAGACCATAATTTGACATCAATGTACCAACAACTCCACCTTTTAGAATTTTTTTCTTCCGCCAACGTAAGGCAATCATTGCAATAATTTGGTCTCCATCAATTATTTTTCCTTTTTCGTCACAAATAATTATTCTATCTGCATCACCATCTAAAGAAATTCCTAAATCAACTTTTTTTTTATTGGAAAAAGATTTAATATTTTTTGGAAATGTAGATCCACAATTTAAATTTATATTAAGACCATTAGGAGAGGTTCCAATATTATAGACTTTGGCACCTAAAGCTTTAAGTATTTTTGGTCCCGACTTATACCCAGCTCCGTTTGCACAATCTATTGCTATTTTTAGTCCTTTTAAGGAGAAATTTTTTGGAAAATTACTTTTTAATATATTGATATAATTATCAGTTGCATTTTCTAATCTTTTTACTCTACCCAGTGAACTAGAAGCTATTAGATGTTTCGAAATTTTTGTATCAATTAACTTTTCTATTTTTTTTTCTATTTTATCAGAGAGTTTTAATCCATCTGGTCCAAAAAGCTTAAGTCCATTATCATAATAAGGATTGTGAGATGCAGTAATCATTATTCCTAAATTTGCGTTCATTTTTTTTGTTAACATTGCTAATCCATTTGTTGGTAATGGTCCTAGCGTGTAAACATGCATCCCAGCAGAAGCGAGTCCAGATACAAGGGCTGGTTCTAAGGTGTACCCAGATAATCTTGTATCCTTGGCAATAATAGCTGTTTGTTTTTTTTTCTTCAAATTTGTAAAATATTTCCCTGCAGCAAGACCAAATTTGAAGAACATATCACCATTAATTTTATTTTGATTTACTGTTCCCCTTATACCGTCCGTTCCAAAATATCTTTTACTCATGAATTAAAAATTAGTTTGTGAAATACTTTCATAGACTGTTTAATCTCATTTATATCATGTACTCTTAAAATCTGCACTCCTTGTAATAATGCATAAATACTAGATGATGTTGTTCCTCCAATTCTATCTTTGCTATCGTTATTTCGTGCTATTTCTTTTATAAATTTCTTTTTCGATATACCTAACATTATTGGAAATCCAAGTGAGTGAAAAATAGATAATTGATTCAAAATGGTAATATTATGTTTCAAATTTTTTCCAAAACCTATACCTGGATCTAGAATTATATTTTTATGTTTTATTTTGTTTGTTCTTATGAATTCTAACTTTTTTTCAAAAAAGTCATATATATCTAGAACAACATTTCTGTACGTGGGATTTTTTTGCATTGTTTTCGGAGTTCCTTGCATATGATGCAAAACAAAAGGAATTTTAGTTTCTCTTAACATTTTAATCATTTCTTTATCATAACTCAAACCTGATACGTCATTAAGAAGGTCTATTTTAAATTTTAATGACTTTTTGAAAACAAAACTTTTTCTGGTATCCAGAGAAACAAACATTCTCTTTTTTTTTGTAAATTCTATTTTTGATTTAATTCTATTCCATTCAATTATTTGATTTACAGTGTCTGAATTTGGACGAGTTGACTCTCCACCTATATCAATTATATCAGCTCCATCTTTTTTTAGTTTTTGTATTTGTTTAAAGGCAGATTTTTTTTTTAAATATTTTCCTCCATCCGAAAAGCTATCTGGTGTCGCATTCAATATTCCCATAAGCAATGGATTTGTTTTAAATTTCAATTTATTTATTTTTTTAATTTTTGTAATTTTTTTTAAGTCATTAATAACTTTTTTTTTAAGGTTTAATGGAAGTTTAATTATATCTCTTAAACTAATTAATCTTTTATTTTTTCTTGTTATTATTTCAATTGAGTCAAAAGATATTAATTTATTTCCATGAAGTGGAAGGCTTTTTTTTTTATTTACTTTATCAATTGAGCTTTGGCCATAATAAAAATTACACGCTCGTGTGTAATATTTTACCATTAGATTAATGAACTATTTTTGGTTTTAATCCAATAGACCCAAGAGCTGAGTCTTTCTTGTCATCATCTTTTGCAAGATCTTGTTTACTCTCGGGATATTTATTTTTGTTAATAATATCCTCTATTTCTTGACCTGTAAGCGTTTCGTAAGTTAGTAAAGCTTTAGCTATTTTATGCAAATCTTCAATCTTATCGGTTAATATTTGTTTAGCGTGATTATATCCTTCATCAACTAATTTTCTAATTTCTTTATCAATTTTTTGGGCAACAGCCTCGGATACGCTTTGAGTTTGTGTAACGGATCTACCCAAAAACACTTCCTCTTGATTTTCACCATATTCAACAGGTCCCATTTCTTCGCTCATTCCATATTTTGTTACCATAGCTCTTGCAAGTTGTGTTGCTTGATTAATATCAGAACCATTTCCACCTCCAGCACCCGTCGTAATATTATCTTTTCCAAAAATTAGTTCTTCAGCAACCCTGCCCCCAAAACAAACAGCTAATCTAGCTTTGAGATATTTAATTGAATATCCGTGTTTATCTCTCTCAGGCAAATTCATAACCATTCCAAGTGCTCTTCCTCTTGGTATAATTGTTGCTTTATGGATTGGATCGTAGTGAGGTAACATATTATATGATACCAGGGCGTGACCTCCTTCGTGATAAGCAGTCAGCTTCTTCTCATCCTCGGTCATAACCATTGATCTACGCTCTGCACCCATCATGACTTTATCTTTTGCATCTTCAAATTCTTGATAAGTGACTATCCTTTTATTTTTCCTTGCCGCTAATAGCGCAGCTTCATTAACTAAATTTGCAAGATCAGCTCCAGAAAATCCTGGAGTTCCTCTTGCAACTGTTCTTAAATTCACATCTGGAGACATGTTAATTTTTTTAGCATGCACTTTTAGAATTTTTTCTCTTCCGATTATGTCCGGATTTGAAACAACAACTTGTCTATCAAATCTTCCAGGTCTTAAAAGTGCTGGATCAAGCACATCTGGCCTGTTAGTTGCTGCAATTATAATTACACCCTCATTAGTATCAAAACCATCCATCTCAACTAAAAGCTGATTAAGTGTTTGCTCTCTTTCATCATTGCCGCCACCTAGACCTGCTCCTCTGCTTCTACCAACTGCATCTATCTCATCTATAAAAATTATACATGGAGAATGTTTTTTTCCTTGCTCAAACATATCTCTTACTCGAGATGCGCCAACTCCAACAAACATCTCTACAAAGTCTGAACCCGAGATCGTGAAAAAAGGAACTCCAGCTTCACCAGCAATTGCTCTTGCTAATAAAGTTTTACCAGTGCCAGGAGGTCCAACTAATAAACATCCCCTTGGAATTTTTCCACCCAGCCTACTAAACTTTCTCGGATCCTTTAAAAATTCAACTACCTCTTCTACTTCTTCTTTTGCTTCTTCTACTCCTGCAACATCTTTGAATGTTACCTTGCCTTTCAGCTCGTTCATCAACTTTGCTTTAGATCTCCCAAAACCCATTGCGCCACCTTTTCCGCCTTGCATCTGTCTCATAAAGAAAATCCAAACTGCAATTAGTAGCAACATCGGAAACCATGATAAGAGAACTCCAAGAAGTGATGGCATTTTTTCCTCTTTTGGAGCTGCTGAAATACTAACACCTTTCTCTGACAATTTCTCAATCAAATTTGGATCGTTTGGAACGTATGTTGAAAAATTTTGTCCATTAGACAAAATCCCATTAACATTATTACCTTGTATTTCAACCTGCACCACTCTTCCATTTTCTACTTCTGATAAAAATTCTGAAAAAATGATATTATTTTTTTGATTAAATGAACCTTGTGGACTCTTGAACATATTGTACAGTCCTACTGTAAGTAAGACAATTATTGCCCACATTGCTAAATTTTTAAAATTCATATTTAAATATACAACTTAATTAAGAATTATTAAAAATTAAACAAGTGCTAAATTGTTGCAAATTTAGGGTTTTTTTGTTTTTTCTTCTGTAACAACTACTGAATTGTGGATTTTTTCAATAATAGTGCCACCTAATGTCGCTTTAATTCGACTGCCTGATTTAATTTCTTTTATCAAATTCATTAATTTTTTTCCCCTCGGTGGGTAATTTTTTTTACTCATTTTTCTAATTAAAATTGATAATGATCTAAATATTACCTCATCTGGAAGTAGGAAAAAATTGAAATTAATTATATATTTTTTTTGATTAAAAATAACATTGTCATTAATATTATTTCTAACGATTTCATTTATTGCTTTATTGGAAGATGAAAGATTTCTAAGTGTCAATTTTAGCTTATTAAAATTTAATCCTTGGTTTTTCATATTTTTAATTAATTTTCTTAATCTGACCCTTTGAAATTTTTCCATGTCATTTGATGGATCCTTTATATAAAAGTTAAAAACATTTTGAGCTATATAAACTAAGTTTTCTTTATTTAAATTTAACAACGGTCTAACCACAGTAATAGCTTGACCTTTATAGCAAAAATTTTTTTTTATCTCTGCAAAAGATGAAAGTCCCTCAGTCCCTGAGCCCCTAAGTAGCCTACTAAAAAATGTCTCATAAAAATCATCTTGATGGTGTGCGGTTAAAACAGTTTTAATGTTATGTTTCTTGCATTGATTAAATATGAGTTGATATCTCTTATTTCTAGCTAAACTTTGTAAATTTGAGATTGGCTTTTTACCTCTCCACTTAAGAATTTTTAAATTAATATTGTTTAGTTTTAATTTTTCTTTAACAATTCTAGCTTCCTGAGATGAATTTTTTCTTAATCCATGATCTACTAAGAAAAATCGGGATGTAATTTTGTAATTATTTTTTTTAGCATAACAAGAAACTAGAAAGCATAATGCCATACTATCTGGTCCACCTGAGACCGATATTGCAATTTTACCTGGATTATTAATAGTTTTAAAATTTTTTTCAAAATCTTTATAGATTTTAAATATCTTTTTATTTTTTAGATATTTATCTAATATTAAATTACTAGGAATTATCTTTTTTGCATTCAAACTTTTTTTCTTCATATTTTGCTTTTTGAAGAATAGATTGTGACGCTTTTGGATATTCTTTCTCCAAACTTGTTATCATCATGCAGCCTTGATCTTTTTCTCCAATTTGTACCAAGGATACACCTAATTTTAATAAGTTGTCAGGTGCTTTCTCACTTTTTGGATATTTTTGGTAACCCTCTAAATATGCTGAGGCTGCATCAACATAAAGTTGTCTAATTCTAAATGTTTCTGCAAACCAGTATTGAGCATTACCAGCAAGTTGATGATTTGGATTTGCTTGCACAAATTCTTTTAAGGCTCTTTCTGCAGTATTATAATCTCCAACTTTTAAAAAACTTGTTGCAAATTCATATTGTTTTTCTGGGGAGTCTTCTGGCAATAATTTTTCAACATTTTCAACACTCTCTAAAATAACTGTTGAAGTAGAGTCTACTGATTGTGTTTGTTGAGTTGTTGCTGATGTTGTCATGTCTTTATAAGAAACACTTCCTAAATCTTGAGGTTTTGATGATCCTGGTAAAATTTGATTTTCTTCAGATAAATTTTCTGTCAGATTTGCTGCACCAGTACTCACTACATTGCCTATAGTTTTTTCAACTTGTTCAAAACGAAATTGATTATCTGATTGTAATTTTGTTAATCTATTTGAAAGTTTATCTAGCTTAAAATTAATTTCTTCAAACTTATTTGTCAAATCTCTAAATTGATTTTCAATTTCTGTAAGTTTTAAAAGATGTCTGGTCAACGCCTCCTCGGAACTATCTTCTGATAAAACTTTATCTTTGTCATCATTATTTGAGTTTTTAAAGGAGTCTGAATAAACAGCCCTTTCTAAAGTTTTAATATCTTGTTGTAGAGACTCTAAAACTTGAAGCACGTTATGATTCTCTGACTTTACTAAAGTAAAATTCCAACATAACAAACAAAATATAAATATTAGTTGTGAAACAAATTTCTTAATCATTGTAGATAATAGTTTTTAGATAGAATGATGGCAAAAAAAAGACCCATTACCTTTTATAATTTAAGTAATGGGTCTTTAATATATAAATAATCTTAATTAATTAGCTTTTACTGTTACAGATCTTCTGTTTTTAGACCAAGCTAATGGATTTGAACCTGAGTCAACCGGTCTTTCTTTACCATAACTAATTACAGAAATTCTGTTTTCAGAAATTCCGTAAGTCATTAGATAATCTTTTGCTGCATTTGCTCTTCTCTCACCTAAAGCTAAGTTGTACTCTCTAGTGCCTCTTTCATCGGCGTGACCTTCTAGAACAACATTAATATCAGAATTTTTTCTTAACCAAGCTGCTTGTTTTCTTAATGTGTCTCTTGAAGCAGTAGTTAAAACTGACTCATTTGTTGCAAAGAACACTCTGTCCGGAACTCCATCAGCTAAATATTCTACTGTGTCCGTACCTGTATAAACGTCTCCTTGAATTTGTGCGTCAATTTTTGCTGCTTGTTGTGCACATGCAGAAAGTAAAAGTGCAAAAATCGAGACTAAAATTAAATTGTAAGTTGACTTTTTAAATATCATACTGCTCCTTAAATTCTTTTTATAAAACTATTAGTTTCACAACTAATTAAATGTT
>MDSZ01093811.1_pt1 | contig 11105 bp, 10 predicted proteins | sample 811201 | NCBI WGS metagenome assembly MDSZ01 (sample SAMN05326647, study PRJNA326480) | marine metagenome | isolation source: seawater | place: Indian Ocean: North | collected 2010 | reverse complement strand
TAAAATTAAATATTAATAGAGATGGAAAAAAATATTTTATAGAATTCCAAAATGGAGATGCTAAATCGCCATTAAAACAAGTTGGTAAATCAAAAGATAATGGAACAGAAATCAATTTTACTCCATCAAAAGAAATTTTTTCATCCATTAAATTTAGCTTTTTGATTTTAGAAAAAAGACTTAGAGAATTAGCTTTTTTAAACAAGGGAATTAAAATTACTCTAAATGATTATTCTTCAAAAAAAATAAAAACTTTAGATTTTAAATATGATGGTGGAATCTTAGAATTTGTAGATTATTTAGATAAAAAAAGAGAAAGCCTAAAAAATAAAAGTGATAATGACTTATTCAGAAAACCTATCTACATGGAAGGTTCAAAAAATAATTTAGATATTCAATGTTCCCTTAAGTGGAATGCCGGTTATAGCGAAGATGTATATCCATTCACAAATAATATTTATCAGAAAGATGGCGGAACTCATTTGCTTGGATTTAGGAGTGCATTAACAAGAGTAATTAATAAATACGCAAATGATCAAAGCTTACTTAAAAAAAATAAAGTCAGCCTATCTGGAGATGACGTTAAAGAAGGCCTGACATGTGTTTTATCAATTAAAATACCTGATCCTAAATTTTCCTCACAAACGAAAGATAAACTTGTATCCTCAGAAGTAAGAAATATTGTAGAAAATTTTGTAAATGAGAAGTTATCTATATGGTTTGACCAAAATCCTTCAATATCAAAAGTAATTTTAGCTAAAATAATCCAAGCAGCAGTTGCGAGAGATGTTGCAAGAAAAGCTAGAGAAAGTGTTAGAAGAAAAGGTGCACTTGAGCTAACAGGATTACCAGGAAAGTTAGCAGACTGTCAAAATTCAAAACAAGAGGGCACAGAATTGTTTATTGTGGAAGGGGACTCTGCAGGAGGATCAGCAAAACAAGGTAGAAATAGGGAAAATCAGGCTGTACTACCTTTAAGAGGAAAGATATTAAACACATTTACAGAAATGAACGGTAAAAATGGAAAGACTTTGGATTATAAAACTAAATCTTTGTCTAAAATGATGTCCTCTAATGAAATTGTAACATTAATAAACGCTTTGGGATTAGACCCTAAAGCAGAGGAAATTGACATTGATGATCTTAGATATGGAAAAATAATAATCATGACTGATGCAGATGTAGACGGTTCTCATATTCGTGCTTTACTTTTAACTTTTTTTAACAATAAACCTTTTAATAAATTAATTGAAAATGGAAATATATATTTAGCTCAGCCTCCTTTATTTAAAATTAATAAGGGCTCAAAAAGTATTTATATTAAAGATGAATTAGATTTAGAGAAATATTTATTAAAAAATTCGGATCAACTAAATAAATTGAATAAAAAAAGCCAAAATTATCAAAAAATTTTAACAGAAGAAAAATCAAAATTAAGCATTCAAAGATTTAAGGGATTAGGTGAAATGAACCCAATTGAATTATGGAACACTACTTTAAACCCAGAAACTAGAACTTTACTTCAGGTTCAATACTCTAAAAACCTCAAAAAAGATCAAGACCTGATATACACACTAATGGGCAACGACGTTTCCCTAAGAAAGGATTTTATTGTAGATAACGCAATAAATGTATTAAATTTAGATATTTAGATGGAATTTTTAAATAATTCTAAAAATTATTCACTTAACAGAAAAACTTATACCAATCTAAGATGGATTGCAATTATCGGCCAGTTAGTAGCTATAAATGTAGCTGCTTTCATTTTCAAATTTGATTTTCCATTCATTAAAGCAAATATTATTGTATTAATTGGTGCAGTCAGTAATATTTATTTGTTAAGTTTTTACGTAAAAAATTTATTATCAAACAGAACTGCATTCAATTTTTTAATTATAGATATATTACAATTAACTTTTCTTTTGTATATAACGGGTGGAATTTTAAACCCATTTATATTTTTTTTGATTATTCCAAGTGTCTTTGCATCTCTGAGTTTAGAAAAAAAAACAAATTATATATTAATTTTGGTTACTTTAATAAGCATTATTTTGCTAACTTTTTTCCATCAGGAAACCAATCTCCCATTTCCCAAAAAATTTTTGATAAGTGAATATTTTTATTATTCAATACCTGTATCTCTAATTATAGCTTTATTTTTTCTTAATTATTTTGCAATTACTTTTGGTGAGGAGGCTAGCCTTAGAAAAGACGCTTTAAATAAAATTCAACAGTTAATAGCTAAAGAGCACGAGCTAGTGTCACTGGGTGGACAAGCGGCTGCTGCAGCGCACTCTCTTGCAACACCACTATCTACAATCAAGGTAATTACACAAGAATTATCAAAATCATTAAAAGGAAATCAAGATATCGAAAGCGACATGATACTCCTTACAGAACAAGTCGAAAGATGCAATCAAATATTGAAAAAACTTACTCTTAATCCAGATATAGAGGATGAGTTTATTGATTACGAATTAACATTGTCAAATTACATTAATGAGATAATTAAATCCTTTGAAAATATAAGTAAAAAAAAATTTTTTTTTCAAAACAGCCAAGATACTAATCCAATTAAATTTAAAAGATCAATCGAAATAATTTATGGTTTAAGAAATTTTATAGGAAATGCCAACAAGTTTGCTAAAGAAAAAATTTTTTTAACAATTAATTCTGACAGCCAAATCACAGAATTGATCATTGAAGATGATGGAGATGGCTTTCCAAAGGATATTTTAGATAAAATCGGAGAGCCATATATAAGAACTAAAGAAAAAAATTCTGGAACAAAATCAGGTTTAGGTTTAGGTATTTTTATAGGAGGTACACTGCTAGAGAGAAACTATGCTAAAGTAATTTGTAGAAACTCTATAACTAGAAATGGTGCAGAAGTAATAATTAGATGGAGCAACAAAGATCTGATTAATTTCTAATTTAAATGTTTATTATTTTTAAACAGATTGCTTAATTCTCCAATCATTACATCGCCTAATTCCTGAACATCTGTTATTTTTATAGCTCTCTTATAATATCTTGAAACATCATGCCCTATTCCTATAGCTAAGATTTCTATATCATCTTTGCTTTCAACAAATTTAACTACTTTTTTTAAATGTTTCTCTAAATAATCACCAGAATTAACTGATAAAGTTGAATCATCTACTGGTGCACCATCTGATATTATCATTAAAATCTTTCTTTCTTCTTTTCTTTTTTTAAGTCGGCTGTATGCCCACATAATTGCCTCTCCATCTATATTTTCTTTAAGTATTCCTTCTTTTAGCATAAGGCCTAAATTTTTTTTAGATTGCCTCCATTGACTATCTGCACTTTTATAAATTATGTGTCTCAAATCATTTAATCGACCTGGATTTTTAAGTTTACCATTTTTATTCCAGCTTTCTCTTGATTTTCCTCCCTTCCAATTTTTTGTTGTAAAGCCAAGTATTTCAACTTTAACTGAACATCTTTCTAATGTCCTAGACAATATATCTGCACAAAGTGCAGCAATAGTTATTGGTCTACCTCTCATTGACCCTGAATTATCAATTAAAAGGGTTACTATTGTATCCTTAAATTCTTGATCTTTTTCTTTCTTAAAAGACAAAGAGTTATATGGATCAATAATTATTCTTGGTAATTTAGCGCTGTCTAACAATCCTTCTTCTAAGTCAAAATCCCAAGACCGATTTTGTTTAGCCATTAGTTGTCTTTGTAATTTGTTCGCTAACTTGATAATCAAATCTTTAAAATGTATTAATTGTTGATCTAAATTTTTTCTTAATTTTAGTACCTCATCTATTGTTTCTAGATTTTCAGCTTTTTCAATTTCATCAAATTCTCTAGTAAAAATTTTGTAATCAGTTTCACTTCTAGAATTATTTAATTTTTGAATTATATTTTCTGAACTTTGCTGATCACTTTCAGTATCAAAAAGTTGCTCTTCCATTCTAAATTCATTAACATCTAAATCTGCATCAGACAAAGATTGATTTTCAGTTTCGTTTTCAGATTGTTTTTCATCGGTTTCATTATTTGCCTCAGCGTTTTGTTGGTTATTTTGCTCGTTTTCCTTTTCATTTTCCTCACTTTTGTCTTCTTCATCTTTCTCTAAAAAATTTAAATCATTTAATATTTCAACAAATTTTGAGCTATATAACTCTTGATTTTCCAGGTTTTTTTTAAGGTAATTAATATGTTTACCAAAGCTATTCCTAAAATCATCATCCCAAAAGCTTAAAATTTTTTCATTTAAATCATTAATTTTAATATTAAAAAAATTCTTAAGCATATAAATTTCAAAGGCTTCTGAAATAGAAGTATCATCTCTTGATTTTAGTTGATCTTTTCTTTTTAAATTAAGTTTATAATTGTAGTTATCAATTAAATTTTTTCCTATACCTTGCAACATTTTAGAACCAAGAATTTCAAATCTGATTTTTTCTGAAACATTATATAATGCCTTTAAAGTTGGTTTTGTGGGTAAGTTTTTTAAATAGATTTCTTTATTTGAAAATTTCCTTTTGAGAGCCTCAGAATCTGTTTCTGCTCTTAATCTTAAAAAATCATATTTATTATTTAAATTATCTAATTCAAAAAAATTATAGTTTTTTGAGCTATTATTTTTCTCTTTCAGATTTGCGTTTATTTTATAATCATCTGATATTGCCTTAATTGTCGAAATAAGTGCTTGTTTGAATTTTTCTTTTAAATTTTCGTCTTTTTTCATCTATATTTGAATATTTATTAGGGACTCTGGCAAATCTTCTCCAAAACATCTCTGATAATACTCTGCTATAGTATTCTTCTCAACATCATCACACTTATTTAAGAATGTAACCCTAAATGAATAACCTAAATCTTTGAAAATTTGACTATTTTCTGCCCAATGAATAACAGTTCTTGGACTCATAACAGTAGAAATGTCTCCTGCGATAAATCCTTTTCTAGTTAATGCTGCAACCTTGATCATATTTGCAATTATTTCTTTTCCTTTAGAATTATTCATGTTTTTATTTTTAGATAAAACAATATCCATTTCTTTTTCAAGTTCTAAATAATTTAAAGTAGTTACAATATTCCATCTATCCATTTGTCCTTGATTTATTTGTTGGGTTCCATGATAAAGTCCGCTTGTATCACCTAATCCAATTGTATTAGAAGTAGCAAATAATCTGAAATATTTATTTTGTTTTAAAACTTTATTTTTATCTAATAATGTAAAGCTTCCTTCTGCCTCTAAAACTCTTTGTATTACAAACATAACATCTGGCCTTCCGGCATCGTATTCATCAAAAACTAGAGCAACAGGGTTTTGGATTGACCAAGGCAAAATTCCTTCTTTAAATTCTGTTACTTGTTTGCCATCTTTAATTACAATTGCATCTTTTCCAATCAAATCAATTCTACTTATATGGCTATCTAAATTTACTCTTATACATGGCCAATTTAATCTTGCAGCTATTTGCTCTATATGAGTGGATTTACCAGTTCCATGATATCCTTGGATCAAAACCCTTTTGTTAAATGCAAAACCAGATAAAATTGCTAAAGTAGTATCTCTATCAAATTTATAACCTTTGTCTATTTCTGGAACAAATTCATTTTTTTTCGAAAATCCTTCAATTTCCATATCGCTTTCAATACCAAATGTCTGTTTAACTGAAAGTTTAATATCTGGTTCTGAATTAATATTTGGTATCAATTTTTCCTCTATAAGTATTTTTAAGCTGAGTGTAAGCTAGAGTTATAATTTTTAGCTTTTCCTCAAATTTTTTGTTACCAGAATTCATATCAGGGTGAAATTTTTTAACAAGCTTTTTAAATTTTTCTCGTATTTTTTTCCACTCTATACCTACTGGAATTTCAAGAATATTAAAGGCCTGAAAATCTTGGCTACTGTATCTAAATCTTTTCATGTGATCTATTTCCTCAAAATTTTTAAACTTTTTTGTCTCATCTTTTAGAGCATTATTCCAAAGTATTTTAAAAAAGTTATCCGAAGAACTGAAACTTTGAGTAGGTTTATGCCATATCATATCAGATTTTATAAATTCTATAATTTGTTGATCGTTCATTCCTGAGAAGTAATTCCAATTTTTATTAAATTCTTTAATGTGGTCTATACAAAGCATTCTATACTTTTTACTATTATCTTTTTCAACTGGAGCTTTAAACTCACCTAAATTATTACAGTTTTTCCACTCACAAATTGTTTTCATAATTATATAATTTATAATATTTATTATGGATATAGAAAATTTATCAAAAAATATCAAAACAAAATTATTAAAAAATTCATTTATTAATAACGTTGAAATTGAAGATAAAACATATCTTCATCTCAACCATGCTTCTCACGAAAAAAATAGGTTTCATATAAAATTAATTATTTATTCGGAAGAGCTAAAGCAAATTAGTAAATTAAACTCAACTAAAAAGATTTATAAAATTTTAGATGAAGAAATTAAAAAATATTTACACTCAATACAAATTTTAATTAAGTAAGGATAATTTAATAAATTTTTTTACATAAACGGTGCTTAGCTGATTATTAATATCCACAAGACCAATTTTTTTTAAGGTTATAAAATTGATTTTTTTAGAAGTGTTTTTCTTATCAGTAACCATAAAGCTTAAAATTTTATTCAAATCTTTATTATTAAAAAATTTTTTTAAATCATTAAAATGCAATTTGGCTAAGTGGGATGCAATTAATTGGTAATCCTTACTGCTTATTTTTTTCAATTTTTTACTAAGGTTTATTGCAGAATAAATACCATATAATACAGCTTCTCCATGATTTAATTTTCTTGAGTAGTTCAAGGTTGCCTCATAAGCATGTCCAAAAGTATGACCTAAATTTAAACTTTTTCTAATATTTTTCTCTCTTTCATCTTTTTCAACTATCTGTTTTTTTATTCTACAACTTTCTAAAATTGCTCTTTCAATAATTTTTCTTTCTAATTTTAAAATTTTTTTCAGATTCTTGTCCAGAAATAGAAAAAATTTTCTACTTTTTATTAAAGAATGTTTTAAAATTTCTGCATATCCGCAAATAATTTCTCTTTTAGGCAAACTATTTAACAACATAGTATCCGAAATCACTATGTCTGGTTGATAAAATGAACCAATTAAATTTTTTCCTAAACTGCTATTCACACCAGTCTTACCTCCAATTGAAGAGTCAACTTGTGATAAAAGAGTTGAGGGAATATTTATAAATTTTAAACCTCTTTTATAAATGCTTGCAGTAAAACCAGAAATATCACCAACAATTCCTCCACCAAGACAAATAATTACATCATTCCTTGTAAAGTTGTTTTTTAATAAAACTTCAAGAATTAAATTCACATTTAAGATATTTTTATTTCTTTCGGATGAATTAAAAAAATAAATTAATTTTTTTTCTGAGCTAATTTTAGATTTTATTCTTTTAATGAAATATTTAGGAATTTTTCTATCAACCACAATTAATGCTTTTTTAAATTTAATATTTTCTTTATTAATTATTTTGTTGAGCTGTGAAATAACATTATATCCAATATAAATATTGTATTGTTTACTTTTTGTTTTAATGGGTAGAATTTTCATTTTTTATAATTTCAATTATTTGATTTGTAATTTCATTTTTATTTTTATTTTCACAGTTTACTTTATAATCTGACAATTTATAGAATTTAACTCTTTTTCTATAAAGATTAGCTAAATCTCTTTTATTTAATTTTAAAGCGATAGGTCGTCTAGTATTTCTTGTTATTCTTGTCAAAATTGTCTCTAATTTCCATTTTAACCATATTGAACAGCTATTTTTTTTTATTTTTTTTCTAACCTTATCGTTTAAAAACGTACCACCACCTAATGAAATTACACTTTTACTTTTTTCCAAAAAAGATAAAGAAATCTTTTCTTCAATTTTCCTAAAAAATCCTTCACCCTTATTCTGAAAAATATCTATAATTTTTTCATTTTGTGAATTTTCAATCTCAGAATCTATATCAATAAATTGATACCCTAATTTTTTAGCTAGTTTAAAACCAATAGTGGTTTTTCCAGCCCCCATCATCCCAATTAATACTATATTTTTTTTTAACATTTAATAATATTGAAAAAACACAAATATGTCTTATTTCTAAACTAATTAATCATTTATGGAATTTCAAAGAAAAAATAATTCAATTATAGGCAAGTTGAAAGGCCCAATATTTAAATTTTCTTTTATTATTCTAATTTTAATAGGGTTAATTTACGTTATTGGCTCAATAGACTTTCCTGCACCTAATAAGAAAATTGAAAAAATCATACCTAATGAAAATTTCAAAATTATTAAATAAAAAAAGACTTTTATCAATTTTATTTTTTGTATTTATCAGTAATTCGATTGCTAACGAACCAGTCGATATTTGGAATATAGATAAGAATACAGAGAAGACAGACCAAGAAAGTGAAACTATATTATTAGATGAAGAGAAAATAACAGAAGAAAATATATCTGTTTATAATTTAAATAATCAAAAAAATGAAAATAATCAAAATAAAGTATTTTCAGAAAGTAATCTTGAAAATAATTTATCTTTATTTGGACTTTATGATCCTGATGAAAATAATTTAACGATTGATATGTGGAATGCGTCGAATGGTGAAGAAATTAAAAAAATATTTGGAAAAATATTTTCACAAGAATTATCTAGTGATGCTTTAGATATACTTGAAATAGCATTATTAACCAATTCAAATACTCCAATAAAAAATATTACAAAAAAAGAGTTTTATAATTTTCAAAAGAACTTTTTAATTAAAAATAATAATATGGAACTAATAAAATCATTTATAGAAAATAATCAAAATTTTTATTTTATAGATGAGTTAATTAATTATTACGCAAACTATTATCTTGCAGAGGCAAATATAGAAAAGAGTTGTGAATTATTTGATACAATTGATGATGTAACTTTAAAGAACGATTACTCTTCAAAATTAAAAATATACTGTTTAATAAATGCTGATAAAATAGATCAAGCATTACTTATTTTTGATTTAAAAAAAGAATTAGGATTTAATGATAATTTTTTTGAGAAAAAAATATTTAAATTAATCGGATTTGAGAATGAAAGTAACCAAATTTCCGATAATAGTTTATTAGATCTACATTTATCGCATAGAGTCGTAGAAAACTTCAAATATATACCAAGCGATAAAACTTCAAAAGATATATGGAAATATTTAGCATCTGCAAATCTCTTAGAAAAGGTAGAAAATATAGATTTAGAAGATATTGAAAAAATTAATTTAATAGAAAAAGCAGTTCATAACGGAAATTATAGTGAATATGATCTTTTTAGCTTGTATACAAGGTTTCAATTTAATTTTAATCAACTTTTATCTGCAAAAGAAAATTATAAAACCTTGGATAATCCAAGTCAAAGAGCTCTAATATATCAAAAAATGTTGCTAACTATTGATCCAAGTGAAAAATTAAGATTAGCAAGATTGTTAAAAAATTTATTTGAAGCAGATGAAATAGGAGATGCTTTTTATATAGAGCTATCAAAAATATTATTATCTATAGATGTCACTAAAATTTCTGCAGATTTAGCAAAATTCTATAATGAAAATATTATTAATGAGGAAGCAGAAATAAAAAAAATAAAATTTAACAATAAAATTATTCATCAATCAAAATTATTAAATTATTTTGTTGAAAAAAATGATATTTCTAAAGTTGAAAAAGAAACAAATGATCTATTAAAAAATATTTTAAAAGATAAAAAATATGTTATTACGACAAACGATGAAATATTATTAGAATCACTTAAATATGATGGCGTTAAAATCTTAAAAAAATATTCAGATAAATATAAATCTACAGTAAATATACCCCCAGACATACAATCAAAAATTAATAATAGAGATTTAGGGTTAATTTTACTCAGAATCGTCGAAATTATAGGTGAAGATAAACTAGAAAAGCTTGGTTCTGAAACTCTTAATTTCATATTAATTACACTAAATCAACTTGACCTTGATACAATTAGAAATAAAATTATTTTAAAAACTTTACCAATCAGGGTATAAATCAATTTAATTATGGCAATAAGAGAAATATTAACAGAACCAAATAAAATTTTACGACAAATATCACAATCTGTTGAGAAGGTAACTAAAGAGGAGCAAAAGTTAATGGATGATATGCTTGAAACAATGTATCAAGCAAATGGGATTGGATTAGCCGCAATCCAAATTGGAGTCCCTAAAAGAATAATTGTAATGGATATTGCAAAAAAAGATGAAAAGAAAAATCCAATGTATTTTGTTAATCCAATAATTAAAAATAAAACAAAAAATCTATCAACATACGAGGAAGGCTGCTTATCAGTTCCTAACCAATTTGCTGAAGTTGATAGACCTGAAACGTGTGAGGTCGAATACTTAGATTATAACGGAGAGAAAAAAATTTTAAAAGCAACCGGATTGCTAGCAACTTGTATTCAGCACGAGATGGATCATTTACAGGGAATATTGTTTATTGATTATCTTTCAAAATTAAAAAAATCAATTATAATTAAAAAACTATCTAAACAGAAAAAAAGTTCTGAAGCATTAGTAATTTAATTCATGCAAAAAAAAATTGGTTTTATGGGAACACCAAATTTTGCTGTTCCAATTCTTAAAAATATTTACCAAAATGGTTATGATGTGACTGTAGTTTATTCTCAACCACCAAGAAAATCAAATAGAGGACAAAAAATTGAAAAATCTCCAGTACATTCATTTGCTGAAACGATAAGCTTTGAAGTAAGAACCCCTGATCAATTAAAAAATAATAAAAGTGAATATGAGTACTTTAAAAATCTAAATTTAGATTTAGTTATTATAGTTGCTTATGGAATGATCATCCCTAAAGAATTTTTATCATTAAGCAAAGAGGGTTTTATTAATCTTCATGCATCGATACTTCCAAAATGGAGAGGTGCAGCCCCAATTCAGAGATCAATAATGAACAAGGACAAAGAAACTGGCATTAGTGTGATGAAAATAAATGAAAAACTAGATGAAGGTGATATTTCACATATTTTTAAAATTAATATTGAGGAAAATGAAAACTC
>MDSZ01092963.1_pt1 | contig 11105 bp, 5 predicted proteins | sample 811201 | NCBI WGS metagenome assembly MDSZ01 (sample SAMN05326647, study PRJNA326480) | marine metagenome | isolation source: seawater | place: Indian Ocean: North | collected 2010 | reverse complement strand
GTGACTCCAGCCGCTGCAGCGAGCTCATCAAGAATGAGAGATGTAAAGGCAATGTCATCTGAGGCTGTGAGAGTCTCAAGCCCAGTGACGTTAGTGAAGTCAGCATCAACAACGGTTGCTGCAGCTGTGAACTCGAGCGTGTCGGCATCAGCTCCACCACCGATAGTGTCGTCCTCAGTAAGAGCAGTTGCAGCACCAGACATTTGAATGGTGTCTGCACCAGCACCTGCATCAACTGAATCGTTGCCAGCAACGGCACCAAGAATAACTACGTCAGCACCTGCACCTGCGGTGACTGTGTCATTGCCATCTCCAGCGGTAATTCTGTCAGCACCCGCACCAGTGGTGAAGGAGTCAGCACCTCCACCACCCACAATGGTGTCAGCACCTGAGCCTGAGGTGGCTGCGACACCATTTCCATTGAGAGTGAGTGAAAGAGCTCCCGTGAAATCAGCTGCGGAGACTGTAGTGACCTCGTCACTGACAGCATTAGTAATGGTGAGATTCTGATCACCAGTAATCTCAACGGTGCTCACATCAGCACCAGTAGTGCTGAGAGTAGTAACGGTGTTTGCCACCGTTCCGCTATTAAGAGAGACTGTTTCAAGAGACTCGGTATTACCAGCAGCTCGTGTCAACGTAATGGTGTTGGCAGAGGCCCCAGAAAGATTGATCTGGAGATCATCTGTGTCGCCCGAGATAGCACCAGAAGCGAAATTGAGGGTAGTAGTGGCGCTACTAGTAGTGAGATCAACTGTTGGGAGGCTACCGAGTTTATTGACGGTGAGGTGGGTAGCAGAATTCAGGTTGTTCAAACCTGTGAGGCCAGTTACACCGGCCATATCCAACGTCGCAGCCGTGGTAGTTGTGACGTTGAACTGCTCAATACCAGTGCTGTTAACAACAACACTTGTATTTGCAAGAACAGCCGTCAAAGTATCGGTACCACCGCCACCAACAAGGGTGTCAAAGTTGTTGAGGCTATTGCTTGTTGTTGCATCAAAAGTATCGTCTCCATCAAGACCAGTGAAACTGTTAACACCAGTCGTCAGTACATAAGTCGACTCAGTGGTAGTAGGGTCGGAATCATCGTTGGTGATTGTTCCAACAGCCTGAACAGAAGCATTCAGCTTGGTTCCAGAGAAAGTGACTGTGAAAGTCTCATCCTCTTCAAAAGTTGTATCTTCAGTAGTCTGAATAGTGACGTACTGAGTTGTCTGACCAGCTGGAAAAGTAACAGTGCCAGAAACAGCGGTGTAGTCAGCAGTGGTAGCCGAACCGTTAGCGGTTACGTAGTTAACAACTACGTCTTCGGTTGGAGCTGAATCGAGAGTTACAGCGAAGGTAACAGCAGATCCTTCAGATGCAGAAGCTGCTGCAGCTGTAAGTGTGAACTTCTCAGCGGTCGTAGGGTTGGAATCATCGTTGGTGATTGTTCCAACAGCCTGAACAGAAGCATTCAGCTTAGTTCCAGAGAAAGTGACTGTGAAAGTCTCATCCTCTTCAAAAGTTGTATCTTCAGTAGTCTGAATAGTGACGTACTGAGTTGTCTGACCAGCTGCAAAAGTAACAGTGCCAGAAACAGCGGTGTAGTCAGCAGTGGTAGCCGAACCGTTAGCGGTTAAGTAGTTAACAACTACGTCTTCGGTTGGAGCTGAATCGAGAGTTACAGTGAAGGTAACAGCAGACCCTTCAGATGCAGAAGCTGCTGAAGCTGTAAGTGTGAACTTCGATGGGGAATCGAGGAGATCGGCAACAGCTACGACCTCCGCGTAAGTCTTGGCAGTGGTAGTGGTGACTGAGTCGTTGAACGACCGACCAGACGCCAAACCTGCAGTCGTGGAGTAAGAAGAGAGATCAGCGCTATCAGTAGATAAATAGTCGCTGTAGAGATTCGCTGAGTCGAGTTTGGCCATCATGACCTGACGCATCTCGACAGACTCGTCAAGATTCAGGATGGCGTTAACGAGGGTGATGCCGAGGTAATCGTGATTTACCGCACCACTAGAAACAGCATTTGACCAGCCAGTGATCTCAGAAGCTGCAGCATCACGACCAACAAGCCTGTTGTACAGGGTGTTGATCAGACTGGTCATGTTGTAGGTGGTTACACCACCTGACTCAGTACTGTTTGGAGTAACAGTGTTGGTTTTGTACTCGGACGTCGCGACGAAGACCTCGACAACCTGGCTCTGAGTCATCCCAGCTGCCTCCCAGGCAGTCAGCGATGCTGGATCGGCAGGTCGACCGAAATAAGCCAGATTAAGAAGCTGAACGGCTTGAGCTGTTGCAGTTGCCATGGAGAGACTCGGAAGAGCTGAGGATCGGTGCTAGTAGCTGGGGCCAGGCCCCGAGTTTGGGTTTAGATGCCTCGGGGCATCAGGCCTCATCAAGCGCAGACACGTCTGGCCATCAGATTGAGCGAATATTATCGTTTCAGGGACACGAAAGCAAGTAAAAGGGCCTAGCAGTGCCAGTAGCTCGACTGGACCGGAAATCAGCGAAATACGAAAAGCGATTGAAAAAAGAGAGAGAAGAGGAAAAAAACTAACTACCAAAGAAGACCACTCTGAAAGCAGCACCAAGGAAGGGATACCAGTCGCAAAGGGGGATCTCAGCGAATATTATGATTATCTGAAAGAACTATTTACGCTTGAAGAAAACACTCAGAGGCCTCTCTAAAAACAAATAACTCAAACAGGCAATTAATATAGTGAGGGAAGAAATAGCAAACAGGTTATCTGGAAGTATCTGTATTCCAGCAAATTTGAAGCCACCCGCCTGCACAGCCCTAATCATCAAGGGTTGGTGGTACAAATATACTCCAAAGCTAATTTCACCCAGAAAAACCAGAGGCGACCAGCTCAAGAACCGTCCAAAACCCCCTTGACAGGAGGCTAGAGTAACTAGAAGAAACAGAAAGTTAAGAGATGAGAGCTGCCTGGCTATCAAAATATTGTAGGGATAATCATAAGGCAGCGATAAACCTCTGTAAGCAAGATATGTAAAACAAAATGTCGAGAAGGCAAAAAGTATACTAGGACTGAAAATAAACTTTGGAGGATTATATCGATTCAATATTCCCATCAAAAATGCCAAAGTTTCCGACGAAAAGAGACGAAAAGCAATTATACCCATAAGAAACTCAGATAATCTCAACAAAGGATTGATATACATAAATCCATCGGAGACGACTTGGTCCAATGAAAAAGATGAAAAGGAAGGGATGTTAGTGTAATGAGATATATGAAACGCAAGAGCGAAAGAATAGAGAAGAGTAAATGCAAGTAGCCAAAGAATATGACTTGTTTTTAATTTATGCAAAAACGGATAGCAGAAATAGAAAAATAGTTCAACAGAAATACTCCAAGTTACAGCATTAAAAGCAAAAAATATGGAGGGGATAGGGAACCAAGACTGCAAACCCAAAATAGTAACAAAAAAGGTAGCGCAAGTCAGCGGAAGAGAAGTAAAAGCAGGGAGGTAAAGATTACGAGGAATAAGAATAACGACAAAGATTATGGAGAGAAAAAAGGCAGGCCAAACTCTTGCGATACGTGATCTATAAAAATCAAAAGTTGAGAACGATCTTCCGGTATATGCGTAGCTAAGAACAAAACCTGATAAGACAAAAAAGAAGGTTACAGACTGGGATAAATCGAAACCACTTAAAACATTGTCAGGGACTAAGTCGTGATCGCGGGCATGAAGAATAAGGATACCGAACGAAGCTAGAAAGCGTAAGGTGGTTAAACTTCCTAAATAGGGTCGACTATTATATGAGTTACGATCCAATCGAAAAGGTATCATAAACAGAGTAAAACAGTACAGATACAATACGCGTAATCAGGAAAAGGGAAAAGGTCACCAAAGGAAGGAGATTTTAAGAATATTGTAGTAAAATATTATGTAGCCTCTGAGCACGTATAAAAATGACAGCTGAGCAAGTATGGTTTAAAGATAAAACAGCCGCCAACATAAACGGATCACAGAGATGCGATAATTATGAAGTCAGCAGGTGAATCCAGTCTATTGAGCCATGCAGATTTTAGCAAGTAGTCGAGCATTTCTAGAGAACAAGGCTCCTCGATGGACACTCACACTTGTCAAAAGAATAATTAGTCGAGCTCTGGTGATACGTGGAATGAAAGCATACAAGGGAGATCTACAAAAAAATGATTTATTAGAGACTGTATTGATTGTAAGTCACGAGTCGTCTGAGACTGGTGCACCAATATTGGCACTGAATATCAGCAAAGGCTTTAAAGGGAAAGCTAATATTATAATTATAGCCCTACAAGATGGGAAACTTATAAATAAGTTCAAAAAGAATTCCATCGGAATTCTCTTGCCGAAGAATGGCCCAATATTTTCAAAACTGCTGGATAAAGAAATTAGAAAGTTAACAGGTGAACAAAAACCCGCGTATGCCATTGTTAATTCAGTCGTATCATCTGGATGTCTACATCCAATTAGAAGACTGGGAATTCCCACAATCACATTGGTCCACGAATTCAGCAGTTACATACGTCCAGAAAGTACAGTCGACTCATTAGGACTTTGGTCAAATGTACTGGTATTTTCGACAGAACTAACGAAGAAGGACATGATTAAAAATTATCCACGGTTGGCAGGAGTAAAAAGCTTAGTACTCGCACAAGGCAAATGTGAACTCAGGGAAAGTAATAATTTAGAAGATAACATAGTACAAAAGAGGGATACGATTAGTTACCTTGAGGCTATTGAAGAAGATGATATTCTAATCCTTGGCGCAGGGGCAATACAGCCAAGAAAAGGGATTGATATATTCGTTGGAGTAGCAAATGAATTACAGAAGTTTCAAAAAATAGAGAAAGTAAAATTTGTATGGGTCGGAGGAGGATACGATCCGATCCGTGATTTCAATGTTTCACTGTGGGTGGAAGATCAAATACAAAGAAGTAATTTAGAAAACAATATTACAATAGTAGATCACTGCTCAAATGAATATAGAAATTTAATGCGTAGAGCAGATATATTTTTGGTGACATCAAGGCTAGACCCATTGCCAAATGTAGCTATAGATGCATTAAGCAATGGTAAGCCTGTCATGTGTTTTGAAAGTGCATGCGGACTTGAAAGCTTATTTAAGCAGGATGAAATGCTTAGAGAACAACTCTTGGTGCCATACCTAGATTCAAATGAAATGGCAAGGAAGTTATCTTCGCTATTGAATGATAAAAAAACCAGAAAAATAATAGGGGATTACTGCAAGAGCAAAGCAAAAGAATGGTTCAACATGGAAGAATATATATCTAAGCTTCAATTCTTAGGGAAAGAAGTCATAGTCGAACAAAAACGATTAAAAGAAAATGCCAAGTATTTGATGGAACAAAACATAATCGACATGGAATATTGTTATATGGACGAAAAAAATAAGAAGTACTGTGTAGAACATTATCTTTATTCGTGGAAAAACCAGATTGGCGCCCGAAAGCCATTCCCAGGATTCCACCCAGGTATATATAGAGAAAAAGCTCTAGGAGGTAATTCGAAAGAAGATCCATTAGTTCACTACCTACAAGCTGGAAAACCTAAAGGCGTGTGGAACAGCGAACTGATCACACCAAGTAGAAAGAAACATCAAATGCCAATTACAAAAGTCGCATTACATATTCACGTACATTACATTAATCTTGTCGAAGAAATCTTTTGCGCGGTTAAATATAACAAGATAGAACCAGATATATACATTACATACAACAATAAATTGCATGAGGAGGGAATTATAGAACTGATTAAAAAATATAAGATTAAATGCGAGGCAATCCAACTAACTCCGAATAAGGGTCGGGACATAGGTCCACTTATAACAGAGGTAGGGCCTATGCTTGATAGTGAGTATCACATCTATGGACATATCCATACAAAAAAGAGTGTACATATAGAAAATAATGTAGCAAACAGGTGGAGAGATTTTCTCATAGTAAACTTATTAGGAGATGCAGAAAATCCGATGATGGACAGAATAGTTGACGAAATGGTTTGTGATGAAAAAATAGGAATTGTGTTCCCATATGATCCGCATTGCCCAAAATGGGACGCCAACTACTCAATTGCGCAAAGAATTGCCAAGAGGATGGAGATTAATGAATTGCCAAACGAATTTAACTTTCCAGTCGGTACAATGTTTTGGGCAAAAAGGGGATCATTATCACCGTTGTTTGATATTGGGATTGAGTGGGACGACTATCCAGAAGAACCGATCGGAAATGATGGAACTATATTACATGCAGTAGAAAGACTAATTCCGTTAATTGCTATAAAGCAAGGATATAAGAATAAACAAACTTATGTAAAAGGAGTAAGCAGATAGCTGTTAAAGGTGCTGACGTAAACGTACTAGACCTTCCGAGATTGGGACCTTAGGCGACCAAGATAAACACGATTTCGCCTTAGCAATTGAAAGAATATTAGAAGGAACATCAAAATCTCGCTTTTGCATATAAACTACTTCAACAGAACGCTCTAATAAGTTTGATATTTCATCAACAAGACCTAATAAGCTTAGGCCATTCCCTGAACCAATATTGAATAGGTGTTCAGAACCGACGTAATGCATTGCGGCAAGCAAGGAATCAATTAAGTCTGAAATATATATGTAATCACGTACACTAGAGCCATCTCCAAGTATTTTTACAGGTTGAAACTGCAGGGCTTGACGGAGAAAAATCGGTATGACTCCCTGAGAGGAATCATATCTTTGTCTCTCGCCATAAGGGTTTGAAACACGTAGTATGATGCCATTTAAGCCATGAAGCTTGTTATAGAGAGACACATATTTCTCAATAGCAAGCTTAGTAATACCGTATGAACAAATAGGATTAGTAGGATGATCTTCAGTGATGGGAACAAATTCAGGGACTCCGTATACGGTCCCTCCAGATGAAATCACAACAAGCCGCTTAATATCTTCCTCGAGGCAAATATTAAGTACGTTAAGAGTTCCCAAAAGATTTATACTAACGTCGGATCTCGGATCAAGATTCGATGATGCGGGTAGGGTACTACACGCTAGATGAAAAACGAAATCACTACCAGTGACAGCATTCTTCAGATAATCGTAATTCTGAATATCAAGTGGAAAGAGGGAGAGTGAAGGACTCTTTAACGATGACTGGCTTAAAAGACCAGGGAAAGTGCGCGATAAGGCTCTAACTTCGTATCCACGAAATAATAAAGCATCTACAAGGTGGGAGCCTATAAAGCCTGTAGCACCTATTATCGAAACAACAGTCACAGATAAAAACTACAACTAGAATAATATACTAGGCTAATGGCAGAAAAGCCAGAAGTAAAAAGAAATAGTCCTCAGAAAGCCATGTTTTTGTGGCCATGAAGATAAAGGAGCAGCAAGGAGACAAATAAAACGTTGAAGCTTGTTAACTCGTAAAAGCCTTGGAAGAATGGATAGCGTGACACCATATCTATTTTGAAAATAGTCAATTTGACAAACCGCATCTAAAGTGTGACCACCAGAATTTCGATTGGTTAACCAATCCTGAAAACGATTATACCAATAGTCAAAACCAAATCCTGACGCTCCAATTTGATTAGATGAATGCTGACGATATAAAATAGGTGAAGCTGAAATATATCGAATCTCACCAAAAACAGATGCAACTAATGCAATCCACCAATCGTGTACGAGTGCTTGTGATGGAATAGGTAGTGATTGCTCTAAGAGAGGACGATTCATTAAAGTAGTACAGCCAGTCACGACATTTGTGAGACAGATCTGAGAGGGAAGATTCATAGATGGCCGTAGAAGTTGTCGTGATGAATAATTAATGTGCAGATCACGTAAATGTTCATCGACAAGCCTTAAATCAGAATGAATGAGTATTGGAATATCAGAACCAGACTCTTGTTCAACACGTTGCATCTCTTCTAAACAAAGCTCAAGCTTGGTTTCAAGCCAGAAGTCATCCTGATCAGACAATGCAATATATGGGGCAGATGTTAGGGACAATAAAAAATTTATAGAGGATGTACAGCCAATATTATTATTACTTGGTAGAACATAAAGCCAAGATTGGTATGTCTTTTTGAGGCTATAAAGAATTTCCTGAGTTCGATCCGTAGAAGAGTCGTCACGCACCAGCAAACGAGATGGACGAATGGTTTGATTAAAAATTGAGTGAATCTGCTCTTCTACAAAGAGAGCGCCATTATAAGTTGGCATTACAACTTCGATTTTTTTCCTAGTTACCATAACTTCAATCCCCATTTAAGAAAATATTTGAAGGCGCTGATAATATTAACGATTGAAAGCCATATATCAGTATGATTACCTCGACCCCAATTATGAGTAACATGTGTATAAGGAAAATGAACGCATCTACCAAAAGAGGAAAACCTACGAGTTAAGTCTGCATCCTCTAAATAAAGAAAGAAACGTTCGTCGAAGCCACCAGAATTAATGAAAACAGATGAATCCATAATCATACAACAGCCGCTAAGATAAGATGAGTCAAACAGAGAAAAGTAATCATAGTCATCCATGCAATACCAAGCATCATACTTTTTAAGCCATTTTGGCTTTATATATTCAGGCAAGAAGCGTCTGCTAAAAAGCCCCAAAAAAGTAGGATTTCTTTTGCATAACTTCTCTATATTACCCTTTGAGTTAACAATTTGAGGGACAGCTAAGCATACATCTTTATTATGGGAAAGCCATTTTATGGTAATAGGAAAAGTTTCAGGGCTCCAGCTTAAATCCGTATTAAGTACTGCAATATAAGGCGGCAAGGATGAAAAAGAATTTGCTAACAGGTTAACTGCTTTACCATACCCTAAGTTCGAGTGTGATCTTATAAATTTAAGCGAATTATCAGATAATTGATTTATAGGCTCACCGGGTTGATAGTCGTTTGCAACAATTGCATAGCGGATATTCTCTGGCAACTGTGCTAAACATTCCCCCAATTTATCAACTTCTTGCTGCTTAGGGTGATATGCAACAATTAGCAAGAGAAGGTCAATGGATGAATTCATGCAAAATCACTAGAAGCATTTAACTTTAAGATCTTCTCAGAATTATATGTACCATGAGATAAATTTACTAAAAAAAGCTAAGAGTCAACGGTTTTAGGGGCTGGTTGGAACATAAACATCGAATAGATCACATTGCGACGCATATTAGTCATCATTTCGAGGAACATGTCATATCCCTCATTCTTGTATTCAATTAACGGATCTTTCTGACCGTAGCCTCGCAAACCCACTGATTCCCGCAGAGCATCCATAGCCTGGAGATGCTCACGCCAAAGAGTATCAATCTGTTGCAAGATAAAGAAGCGCTCAGCTTCTCTCATCAGACCCGGACGTTGCTGCTCGATCTGAGTCTCCTTGAGGTCGTAAGCATTACGCAATTGCTCCTGTAGAAAAGCCTTAAGTTCATCAATACCAAGACCCTGTACTTGGTCATGAGTGAGATCATCTAATAAATAGATGAACTCTTTAACCTTGGCAACTAACTGCTTGAGGTCCCATTCTTCCGGAGGCAAGTCTGGATTTACATAAGCCTCAACTATCTCATCCATCGTACGTTCGCCGTAGCCGATCACCTGCTTCTTGAGGGCACGACCATCCAGGACGCGGCGGCGCTCTGAATAAACCGCCCGGCGTTGGTTGTTCATCACCTCGTCGTACTCAAACACTTGCTTACGAATGTCGTAGTAATAAGTCTCCACCTTCTTCTGCGCACCTTCCAACGAACGGGTAAGCATGCCGGATTCAATCGGCATGTCTTCCTCTACACGGAAGGCATTCATAAGACCAGCAACACGGTCACCACCGAAGATTCGCAGCAGGTTGTCGCCGAGCGACAGGAAAAAGCGAGTGGAACCAGGATCGCCTTGGCGCCCGGCACGGCCCCTCAGCTGGTTGTCCACCCGTCGGGATTCGTGCCGCTCAGTGCCAATCACATGCAAGCCACCTGCCTCGCGCACGCGAGATTCCTCCTGTTTCACCACCACGTCGTATTCGCCCTTCACTCTGGCGATTGCTTCTCGCAAAGCCTGAATCTGAGGATCGTCGGTAGGAGCTTTCTCAGCCGCAGTCGCAATTCTCTCCTCTAGCTCAATCACAGTCAGGGCACGATCACCCCAGGCCTTAACCAACTCACGTGCAAGCTGAACAAGGGCTTGATCGGTGTCGTCAGTAAGTGCACAGGGATAAAGGATGTCACGACTTACAGTTGATACAGGGACTGGAGAATCAGTGAAGCCATCGGGAGTGCTGCGCTGAAGAAGCACCGACGGCTTGTGATCTTCTTCCGGCTTAACCAAACGACCCAGCAGTATCTCCCGCAACTTCAAGCGGGCCATGTAATCACTGTTGCCTCCAAGAATGATGTCGGTGCCTCGGCCCGCCATGTTGGTGGCGATGGTCACGGCTCCAGCACGACCAGCCTGAGCCACAATCTCCGATTCGCGCTCTACATTTTCGGGCTTGGCATTGAGGAGATTGTGAGGGATCTCCTGCTCCGCCAGCAGAGAACTCAGCAGCTCACTCTTCTCAACGGAGGTAGTTCCGACCAGCACCGGACGGTCGCTCTTGTGGATTTCAGCGGTTTCATTAGCCACAGCCCGCCACTTGGCGGATTCAGTTTTATAGACCTGATCAGGCCAATCTTGGCGGGCTCGCACCCGATTGGTGGGAACGATGGTGGTTTCGAGTTTATAGGTCTTTTCGAATTCCACCTCTTCTGTTTTGGCAGTACCCGTCATTCCAGCAAGACGGGGATAAAGCAGGAAAAAATTCTGATAAGTGATCGAAGCGAGGGTCTGCGTCTCCGGTTGGATCAACAGGGATTCCTTAGCTTCAATCGCCTGATGCTGGCCGTCACTCCAACGGCGGCCGGGCATCACCCGACCGGTGAACTCATCCACGATTACCGCCTCGTTATCACGAACGATGTAGTTCACGTCCTTCACGAACAGCTCCTTGGCCTTAAGGGCATTGGTGATGTAATGAGCCCAAGGATCCTGGGGATTGAACAGATCCGATACACCCAGCATCTGCTCGGCTTTAGCGAATCCCTCATCGGTGAGGGTGCAGCT
>MDSZ01071247.1_pt1 | contig 11105 bp, 13 predicted proteins | sample 811201 | NCBI WGS metagenome assembly MDSZ01 (sample SAMN05326647, study PRJNA326480) | marine metagenome | isolation source: seawater | place: Indian Ocean: North | collected 2010 | reverse complement strand
TCAAATGTCATGTTGTACACTATGTTGGTTCTTGCTGGTCTTGGTATATTTTGTTTATCAGCTAATAGTTCTAACCAAGTCATGCTTGGTTGTGTAATATTTTTTTGTGTCAACCAATCAACAACTTTTTGATTCCAAGCAAATCCATTGCCCACAATCAGTTTGTATCTGTCATCACAGTTTGCTAGTATGGATGTTAACTTGTGTATGCAAATATCTTCAAGATCAGATAATATTAAATTAAATGTTTCTTCAGTGACTGTGTCATATTTAAAAAAGTCATAATCATGATGTGCCGCAGTAGAAAAGTCTCTACCATTTTCAGTCATTGTGATTACAAAAATTATTTTGTCATAGTCAGAGTGTTTTAGTTTGTGTGAAATGAAATTGGCAAAATCAAGTATCCAAGTATTTGAATATCCTCTTCCTCCAATGTTTATCCAATCTGCATCAAAATAATTAGACAGTAATCTGCCATAGATCTCGTTTGATCTATCTTGCAAGCCACCATCTCCCCATGTCCAACTTTCACCTACACAAACAACTAAGGTATCTTTTTTCTTGATATCAATATTCCAACACTCATGTTCTTGTGAGCCATTAGGTTCAAATTTTCTAAATTGTTCATCTAGTAAATCAATCCATTGTTGTGTTGTTAGCATATTTTTTGTACCAAATGAGGAAAAGTATGTCGCCAGTTTGTGCCACGCCTTTGATCTAATCTGTCTAGATAATCTACAATCTGTTTCCAATTATTATTAATACTGCTCAGTATTCCTTTTACTGGTTGTGTTTTATGTTCAATAGGATCTGTGACTCTGTTTGTTTTAAAGTTTTCATCAAGCCAATTTTCTAAGTCAACAATAGTATCTTGATTCAACACACCAATTGCAGTGTTTACTCCAAACATACAGTTCACTGGCATAGTGTCAATGTACCATTGCAAGTTTTGTTTGACCTCTTCCCATTTTGCAGGATATCTTTGATATTCAAATCGTTCACTGATATCATCAATACTAAAATCTATTTGCACTAATTTGAAAGTGCTCCATAGGTCTATCAAACTTTTAGTAGGTCTGATAGTTCCGTTGGTATTATAAAAAATATGTACTTGACCAGGGTATGGAACATGTTCTAAAAATTTAACATGTTCTTTGCTCAACAAAGGTTCGCCACCGTTGAAATGAATAAATTTAAGTTTAGGTAAATCTAAATTTTCCCATTGTTTATTGATAGCACTTTTTCGTTTGACCATGGGCAAATTTAATTCTTTTTTCCAAGATGTACTAAAGTCAGGACCACAGATTGCACAGGCTAAATTACATCCATTACCAACCCAATAATCTATTCTTATGAGATCAACATCAGTATCATGTATGTCCTGATCTTTATACCAACGATTACTGCCTAATCTTCTACTGATTTTGTTTTGTTTTTCCTGAGCGAAACAGGATTCTATACAAGTCTTGGGCCATTGATTCTGTTTGACTTGTGCCCTGATATCCTTTAAATGTTTATTGTTTTCAAAATCAATTGTTTGTACTTTGTCTCCTGGATAGTGCAAACAACATGGAGATACATAAACACCTTCATCCTTTATTAATATGTTTAAATTTTTGTAAATGTCTAAACAAGTGTTAGCCATTTTTTAGTTGTATCTTAATAAACATTGGTGAAATAGATCAAGCTCATCTGTCAAAGCTGAAATAGTTCTTGCTTTGCATACTATATTATCAAACTTATCGTTGTAGTTTTCTAGTATAACAAACTTTGATATATTATCAATTAATAATGAGTCGAGAAAATCTGCTCTACTGTCTGATCTATGATGCCAGAATTGTGTTTGCTCGGCTTCAAGAAAAGGAACCCAATCTGGATACAATTTTCTAAAATCATGCAAAGCAGAATGAACACCAGACATTTTATAATCGTCGAATCCAATTATGGTATTGATATCAGCTACTTGCATAATATTTTGTATATCTGCCAAAACATATTCATAACTATGATCACCGTCAACTAGTATGAAATCATATGATTTTGAATACTTTACTTCTCGACTGTTTTTGTTTATAAAATTTAATTGGGGGACAAAGTCAGCATAGATTTCTCTAAACAATGATAAATTATCAATTGGGTCAACTGCATCTACTAATGCATTTGAGTTTGATTCAAAGAATAATCCAGTAGTCAACCCTTGATACACTCCTATTTCCAAAAAATTTTTAAATTTGTAATAGTTTAAAAATTTCCAATAAATTATTGCGTCCAGAGTAGATCTCATCGATGATTTTTCAACGATAGTATTATATCTACTATAATTTTTCCAAAATCTAGTTTCTTGTAAGGGTATCATTTTTTTTAGCTTTGACTTTTTCTGCGTTTTCTTGTTCCGAAATCAAAGGTTGTGCAAACTGACCAGACTCTAGTTTTTTTCTTATGTTCATGTCTGCTTCTGCACAATACACAAATGAACCTGTGTGTCTAAGATGTACTCGTTTGTCTATCCAAACTTCTCCGCCCATGTCTCTGAAGTTTTCACAGAATGTCCAGTCCTCGGAATAGTAACGACCATCTCTCACAGCAGTGTCAAAGAATGTGTACATTTCATTATCCAATGCTTTGTCCAATCCAATGTCGTTTTGAAACTTCTTGACAGCAGGATGATCTTTGAGCTTGTGTAACACTTCTTTTTTGATCAACATAAATCCTGTGCCAGTTTTTGTGACTTCTTGTAAATGGTCACCTTCTGTTTTGCACTTTTCATCTGCATTAATTACCCATTGCACAGGCACAGTCTTCATAGGATACAATCCACCTACAACATCTTTCTTGGCCATCATCAGTGAAAGTAAGTGCCATGGTTCCCAACCTATGTCTGCATCTATGAACATCATGTGAGTAGATGCGTCATGCACCAAAAACTTGGATGCTAGAGTGTTTCTACCTCTGGTGATCAATGATTCATTTACAATAGTTTCACAAGTCCAGTTAATACCAAACTGTTTGGCAACCTGTGTCCATTTTAAAAATCCCATAAATGTTTGTTCATTGATCATGCCTCCATAACAAGGCACCATAAAATGAATGTGTTGTTGTGCTAGATATTCTTTGTCTATTTTGATTTCGGTAGTCATTATTATCCTGTGTGCTGAATATTTAATACATATTATATAGATGTATAAATTTATTTCAATTCGATTTGGTAAAAGAGGTGAACAAAACTTAGACTTTGTAATTGAAGAAAGTCGCATTGCTCAGAGGTGGGCTAACAAACTTCATATAGCTCTAAGTAAAAGATTAAAATTGGATGACCCTCGTAGATTTTATGGACATCAATCACAGTCTGCAGAATCTAAATCATGTATCAAACAAGTGGCTGAATGTGTTGAAACAATCAATGATTATGATTCAATTATTGATCGAGCATTGACCCGTGTAGATGATCAGGATACACTGAACTATCTGCATTCTATATTTGAACAATATCATGGACAACTAGATCAACCTACTGAATGGTTTGAGTCTGCACCCAAACAAGTGCGACGAGCTATTGCTTCATTAAATGTGTTGGTACACAAATGTGAATCTGTGGCTCGAGGTAACAAGCCTCGCATGGTGGCCACTTATTATGCTATGCCCAAACAGGATTGTTTGGCATGGTCTGATTATGACTTGATGACTGATCACACTGCATTTGGTGATCTGTGTTTGAATTATTGTGAAATAGGCAAAACACTAGAAGACTTTTGGCGTGATCAAGATGAGTATGTGACTGCAAACACCTTCAAACCTTTTAGATACTTTTCAGCAGACTTTAATGTAAGATTATATGAGTTGAGTGCAGAAGAACTCCAAGAACAAAGAACAGGCATTGCAGAATATTATCAAGTGAATCAAAGAGAGTTTGAGTGTGCAGGTATTCGTGATCGAAGACATCCGCATTTAAAAGCAGGCACTATTGTGACAGCTAAAATGATTCCTGAACATCGTGACAAAGCTCTCACAGTGTTTGCAGATCATCCTTATGTGTCTTCTATAGAACTTATTTAGATTTTTTCTTTTTGCGTCCAGCACAATGAGCCTTTTGTGAAAAGCCTTTGGGATTTGAACAGTCAATTGATTTCTTGTATTTTTCTGACCAACCTTCTAATATTGTATCTATGGTATCATGTATTTTATAACACTGCATACCTCTGAGTCCCATTTTTTTGGCCATGTCATATCTATGATGTCCATTGATTATTCTATAGTTAATATCGATCACTATAGGAGTGTATTGGCCACTTCTAATTCTTTTGTATGCTTTGAAATGTTTGTGTTTGTGTCTCACTGTTTGCACAGGCACTAATTTTGCCATGTTGACATATTCATAATCACCTGGAACATATCCTGGTTGGATCTGTGGTGGTTCTTGACCTTGTGTGGGTTGCATGTCTACATGTTCAGCTTCATGTATCCAGTATCTTTCAAGTTGTTGCATTAAATGTTCTACCTTCAAGGACATTTTTAATCTGTGACTGTACTTGCCTTCTTTGAGGAAACTTTCGTTAATGCTTAATACTGAGTCAAACATCTCCTTGAGTGAGTCATCAAGTTTGCCATACAAATCTTGTATGATCTGTTGTCTGTCAGCATCTGAACTCTTGACATATTGTGCTCTAATCTCAGATGCACTCTTAATTGTTTTACCCAAAACTGTAAATGACACAGTAGGAGTCACCACTAGATATGCATTGTCTTTCATGGGCTTAGGATCTTTAGTCAAAGGTTGTATGTAACCAGGTGTTCCGTCTTTCTTGGTAAATGTGAATCTCTGCATGTCTTTATCAGACACTGCAAATACCAGCACAGTGTTATCAGGATCAAAGTTTTTAGTGATCTCATCTGCTCTGTAGGGATTCTTGACCATGGCAATCTTGTTTGAGGGAATGCCCAGGGCCGACATCATCTGTGTCTTTTGCTCAAAAGAAAATGGAGATGTGATAGGAGCCTGTCTTCCACTGCTGACCACATACACTGAATCTTGACCAAACTTTTGTGTCAGAAAGTCATATGAAGCCTTGTGGCCTTTGTGAAAAGGATGAAATCTTCCGGGGTATATTACAATGGTCTCCATACCTATATTTAGTAGGAGAGTAATACCTTGTTAATCGTGCCTTGACTGAATTCGGTGACCACTGCTCTCATGAAAGTGAATCTTCCGGATACATTTGTTACTGAGTTGAAGAATCTTGCTGTGGAGTCATTTGCTGATGACCCATCGTTAGAAAATGTAAACACATCAAAAAATGAATTAGTACCTAAGGTGGTATCTAGTGTGGCCTGTACCTTGATAGTGCCATTGAAGTCTTCAGTGAATATAGCCACAGTTTGAAGATCTCCTGCTGATGAATAGTAACCAGCGGCTTTCTGTTCAGTGCCTGTGATAGGAACAGTGGTTGATGAAGCATCAAAATCTTGCTCCGATAGTAACACTAAACTTGATGTCTTAGCCATTTACTTTTCTTCTACTTCTACTAACGAACCTTCGCCCGCCAGTTCTTTTACAATATCAATCAGTTGACCCTTAACTTCAGGCGTCAAAGGCTCCACATCAGGAGCATTGTTGGCCACTAGTTTTGAGACTGTGATTTTTACTTGTGATGAATTTATCTTTGCCATGCAATTATTTATCGTAGTGAATGTTTAGGGTTTTTCTTATGAGACCTGGACACATCAATTCAAACATGGATACATATGATTTTCCAGGAGAATCAAAGTGATAGTAATCTCTTAATATCAAGTTTTTTTCACTGTTTGCAAATGCTTTCAAACCAACATTGATCTTAATGTGTTCTTTATTGTTGTTAATAAACTGCAACAGTTGTTGTTTTTGACTTTTACTAATATATGTTTGTTTGAAGAAAGATCGTTGTGTGTAGCCCTTATATCTGCTTTTAACAGTGCCTGCAGGTCTGTTTATGATCATTTCTGTGCGTTCGTCACAGCCTAGATCTTCTTCAGCAATATATTTGTGTATGCTCTGATCATTGGTATAAAAATATGCTTCATTCTTGTGTAATATAATTTTGTTGCCCATGCGATTGTTTCTGAAGAAATCAGCTAGGTTAACAATTCGTTCACGCGATTCTGATGACAGTGCTGTTTGCTTGGATGGCTTACCAGCCCAAGAACCTCCATGATTCTTTCTGATGTTTATCTCATCTATAGTGTGCCACATGTTGGCCAATTTAGATACCCTTGCAGATGAGAAATCTTTGCCCATGATATTGAGATACATACATTGAAATCTAAAACAAAAACGAAATTTGTTATAGAATAACTTGTCTGAATTTCTAGTCTTTAGGTTTAAATTGTTGTAATACAATAAGCCCGTTGTCATCTATCTTACCTTCTGTACCATCTGTTAATAGTTTATTAGTTCGTGTGCTGATCTGTTTGGTCTTGGTCTTGATCCAAACTTCATCATCAGCATAACCAACTTTGATACTGCAATTTTCCAATCCTTCAAACAATATCTTTTTACTCAAAGGATTCCTTACCACTTCATCAATCTTTCTACTTAAAGGTCTTGCACCCATTTTAGGATCAAAGCCTATGTTGGCCAAATGATCTATAATTGATTCTTTGTACATTACTTGTATGTTTTTGGATTGTAAACTGTCAGACAGTTCATTCAAAAACTTAACCACTATCTTCTTGATTGCTAGTGTGTCTAATTTAACAAACTTGCATATTGAATCAATTCTGTTTCTTAGTTCAGGTCTAAAGTATTCCTTGAGTGCTTTGTCTTCTGATCCTGTTCGATCCAATTCCTGTTCAAATCCAATGTTGTTTGATTCATTGTCCATGGCTCCTAGATTTGATGTCATGATTATAATAGTGTTTTTGCAATCAACTTTCTTGCCATTGGAACCTGTGACTACCCCTTCATCCATCATCTGTAACAATATGTTTGAAAAGTCTGGGTGTGCTTTTTCTATCTCATCAAACAGAATTACAGCAAAAGGATTTTTGGTTAGATCTGATATCAATCTACCTCCTCCTACATTGCCATCTTTGAATCCTACATAACCCGGAGGTGCACCTATCAACGAAGCCACTGAATGTTTCTCTTGAAACTCTGACATGTCATATCTCAGCAACTGCATGTCTAAATATTCTGACAACAGTTTGGCCATTTCAGTTTTACCGCAACCTGTTGGACCAAGAAACAAAAAGTTTGCCACCGGTCTGCCCGGCTTGGCTATACCTGAAAAAGAAATATACAATCTGTCCAGTACTTCATCAACTGCTTCTGTTTGTCCAAACAGTTTTGAATTTATGTTTTGTGCTAGATTTTTGATTCTTACATCTGATTGATTGCTCAATCTTTCTGCTGGTATGTCTGATATCTTACCAACTTGTGATACTATTCTGTCCTTATCAATGATGCAACCTTTGTTCTCTAATGACCTTTCTCTTGCACATGCACCATCCAACACATCAATCACTTTGTCAGGCATCTTGCGATCATGTATGTATCTAGCACTGAGTTCAATAGCATGTTCAACAGATTCAGCTGGTATCTTGACATTGTGAAACTGTTCTAATCTCTTGCTAACACCTGATGCAATCTTGAACACTGAATCTCTGTCTGGTTCATTTATACTGACTTTGTAGAATCTTCTCATCAATGCTCTGTCCTGTTCAAAAGATTCGTAATAGTCCTCCCATGTAGTTGATGCTATAACTTTGAGCCAACCTTGAGTCAAGCCAGGCTTTACCATAGTGCCAAAATCAATACCAGTGCCATTACCGGCACCAGCACCTTGCATAGTGTGTGCTTCATCAATGAACAGTATGCACTTGCCTTTTTGTTCTAGTGCATACATTATTTCTTTGATCTTGTCTTCAAATTCTCCTCTGTATTTAGAACCAGCAACCAAGTTGCCTATCTCCAATGACCATACTTCATGTCCTTTAAGAAAAGATGGCACTTGTTCTTTGATCAGCTTCTGTGCCAGTCCTTCGGCAATGGCAGTCTTGCCCACTCCAGGATCTCCTACCATTAATACATTGCTTTTAAATCTTTTGGCCAGCACTGAAACAATAGTGTCTAATTCATATTCTCTGCCTATCATGGGCTCTAGTTTGCCTGATGAAGCCATTTTGGTTAGATTAACACAGTGTTCGTTCAGTATTTCATCACATTGGTCTTTAGTTATATCTGGTGTGTTGCTATCATAATGTTTGCTATAATTATGAATAATTTGTTCTTTGGTCATGCCATATTTTAGATAAAAGTAAGAAGCATGACTGGCCTGCTCTGACATGATGGCCAAATATAAATCCAATGTGTTCACAAATCTACGCCCAGAAAATAATACCTGTGTGCCTGCTCTGTTGAATAATCTTTCCAATGAATTTGTTTTTTTGGGTTTGGGTGCAGACTTTTCTTTGTTCCTAATTTTTAGATTTCTGAGATATACACCTAGTTCTTTTTCAAGGTTAGGAATATCCACACCATGTTTGATACAGATCTTTCTAAAAGGTTGAAACTGTATAAGTGCCAATGCTAGATGTTCTACTGTGACATACCTATGATTTAATTGTTTGGCAATCTTAATTGAGTGCTCTACAATTCTTTCTATTTCTGGATTGTGTTGCATATTAATATTTACCGGTGTGTTTCTTTATAGAGTCCATAAGTTCTTTCGGAATGTCCTTGGGCATAGTTGCTTTTAATATAACAAATAAATCTCCTGTTTGTCTAGCACTTTTGATTCCCTGTCCACCCAAACGGAGATTCACTCCTGGTTCTGCCATAGGTGGAATGTTCACAGTCAGTGTTCTACCATCAAGATGTGCAAACTGTCTACGACCTCCTGTGACCAGTTCCCAAAAATCACAATCCATTATAAAGATTAAATTGTTGCCTTTGCGATCCCAATTGGGATGATCTTGTATTCTAAACCTCACTCTGAGTGTGCTACCACCTGGACCAATATTTTCATATCTTACTTCAGACCCATTGTTGATACCTCTGGGTATGTGTACCCTAACATTGTGTGAACCTGATTTAGTTCTGATATGCACATTCTTGTCTCCACCTATGATTACATCTCTAAGTGTGACTTCAAGATCAATTCTAGTTTCTTTGACTCGTTGTTGTGTGTGTCCGTGAAATGAAAAAAACTCTTCAAACAAATCATTTACTGATCCACCTCTACGAAACTTGAATCCTCCAGGAGTCATGTTGATATCTCCATCAAATGACCAAGTGCCTCCTGGAAATCCTTGTGGGCCTCGAGGCTGTGGATTTTTTATTTGTTCATATGCTTCGTTGACTTTTTTAAATTCTTCTTCATTGCCTCCACGATCAGGATGTGTTTCCATGGCTCTTCTTTTAAAAGCCTTCTTGGCTTCGTCCTTGGATGCTCCTGGTTGGATGCCTAGTATGGAATATGGATCCTGCATAATAATAGTTATTAAAACTTAATAATGCATGAACCAGAAGTCATGCCAGCACCCACGGCTGTCAAAGCCACTATGTCGTCTTGTTTGATTAATTTTTTATCCAGTGCATGACACAGTGCCAAAGGTATCGAACCTGCAGATGTATTGCCATGTTGATCAACTGTCACTATGACTTTGTCCTGATCCACTCCTAGCATGTCAGCAGTTTTATGTATGATGTTTTTATTGTTTTGATGTAGCACCAGCCAATCAATGTCTTCCACTGTTCTACCACACATTTTGAGAGCTCTGTGTGTGACTTCTACTTGTGCCGGAGGAGCCAGTTCAAACACCTTGCGTCCATCCATCTTAACCACACCACCGTGTGGTATAGTAAATGCATCATGATCTGAACCGTCAGCATGTAACACTGAAGCCAATATGCCTGCTGTGGGCAATCCGTATTCTGACACAATGACAGCACCTGCACCATCGGCAAAGAACACACAGGTATCTCTGTCTTTCCAATCAACTATTCTGCTCATTATGTCCACACCTATGACCAGAATATTTTTATGTCCTCTTTTGACAAATGAATCTGCTATGTGTACACCATACACAAATCCTGAGCAGGCCGCCTGCATATCAAATGCCAATGCCTTCATGCCAAAGTAATGTTGTACTTTGGTAGCAGTTGAAGGTGTTAACTCATCAGGAGTTGATGTGGCCACTATGACTCCATCGATGTCTTCTGGTTTGATATCAGAGTTTTCAAAACAATTCTTGGCCGCCTCTATGGCAAGATCTGAACACAGTTGTTTGTCTGACGCTATGTGTCTTTGTTTGATACCTATCTTCTCAGTAATCCATTCGTCACTGGTATCTATAGTTTTAGCTAGATCATGATTGGTCACAATCTTCTTAGGAAGATAATATCCATGTCCTGTAATTCTACTGTATATCATGCAAGTATTATATGATGTTACATCATAGTTGCCAAGAGCTTTTGGAGATTTTCTACGGCTCCTGAAGCCTGTGCTTTGATAGGCTCGCTGTCTGGTAGATTAGCAATCTTGCTGGATATATCAATATCTTCTAACATTGCTCTACAATCTGATTCGGTGATCTTTTGTGCTTCGTACATGAACAGAACATTATCCACAGTTTCTGCCCACTCGGCGATATCGTGGTTATCGCAACCTAATAATTCTTTCATTTGTGATTTGAGTGTGTTAAGAATCATTGATCTGAGCGTTCTTCTTCCTGTGACCGTTCCATGCGAACCATCCACCAAGTCGTAGAGCCCAGTAGGCCAGAAAGTTCAAAAATAGAAACCATTGATTTCTATGTTAATATCTCTGAAGATTTCATCTGCCCTTTTTTGATCTAATGCTAGTAAAGAATTTTTTTTGTACAATGGTTTGAGTGCCGCATATTTGTAGGCATAGTCATGCACCAACCCACCTATCAACAATACACCCACAGGTGATAAGAATGTGGCCAAAAACTTGGGCACTGATGCACCATCGAATTGAAAACCTTTGGGTATGACATATTCTGTGCCATCTAATTCAAAATGAAAGTCTTTGGCAACTTCCCAATGTCTTTTGCCAAATAACCACATAATGATTGCTGACCAAAAGCCTTTGCCTGCAGTGGGAATC
>MDSZ01135863.1_pt1 | contig 11106 bp, 8 predicted proteins | sample 811201 | NCBI WGS metagenome assembly MDSZ01 (sample SAMN05326647, study PRJNA326480) | marine metagenome | isolation source: seawater | place: Indian Ocean: North | collected 2010 | reverse complement strand
TGAACACGCAGGAGTATATGCAGATCGATAATTTCTCATTTACAAGCCTAGAAATTTTTAAAAATATTGAGGGTGACATCAAAGGAAGCTTAATTAGCGTTTTAGACCATACTAACACATCTATGGGTGCAAGACTTTTAAGAGATTTTCTTAAATTTCCATTATTAGATATTGAAAATATTTCTTATAGGCAAAATTTAGTTTATTTACTCACAAAAAACCTGGATATTTTGAATGAAATTAGAGTTTATCTTAGTGAGATTCAGGATGCTGAAAGAGCACAATCAAGAATATCTGCAAACACAAATAATCCAAGAGATTTACTTATAATCTTAAACTTTATAGATAAATCCAATGAAATTTTTAAAATTTTGGATGGTAATAAAGAAAAAACATTAAAGTACCTCACAGCTAAATCTAGTCAAAGAAAACAATTACTTAATCTAAAAGAACTAATTGAAAGAACAATAGTGTTTAACCCTCCAAATATCATTACAAACGGCGATATAATTAATGACGGAGTTGATAATCTTCTTGATAAATATAGAAACATTAAAAATGAAAAGAAGAGAGAAATTGTTGATTTACAACTAAAGTACGCTGAATTAACAAAAATAAATAATTTAAAAATTAAATTTAATAATATTCATGGATATTTTGTTGAAGTTAGCAATAAAAATGCGAATAAAATCTCTGAAAATAGTGATTTAAAATTTAATATGGTTCAAAATACTGTAAATGCATCAAGATTTCAGACTGAAAAATTAGTTAATATTTCCAAAGAGATTAATGAATCAGAATTAAAAGCTCTTGAACTAGAAAAAAAAATTTACTCAAATGTATGTCTAGAAATAAAAAAACTTTCTGACAAAATTGACACTTTCTCTAATAAAATAGCTTTTATAGATGTTATAACCAATTTTGCTTACACAGCTAAAACAAATAATTATGTTAAGCCAAATCTAGAAAAAGAACCTAAAACAATAGAAATTGAGGATGGAAGACATCCGGTAATTGAAGAGAGTTTAAAGAGAGAAGCATCTCAATATATAACAAATAATTGCTCGATGAATAAAAATGAAAATTTGTGGCTAATGACTGGACCTAATATGGCTGGAAAAAGTACTTTCTTGCGACAAGTTGCAATAACAATTCTAATGAATCAAATTGGTTCATTTGTTCCAGCCAAATCAGCAAGATTAAGTATTTTTGATAAAATATTTACAAGAATTGGTGCTTCTGACAATTTATCCAAAGGATTGTCAACTTTCATGGTTGAAATGATTGAAACATCAAGGATTATTAATAGTGCAACTCAATCTTCATTTGTGATTTTAGACGAATTAGGCAGAGGAACCTCAACAGAGGATGGTTTGGCAATTGCGCAATCTGTTCTTGAACATATTCACAACAGCATCGATTGTGTAACTTTATTTGCAACTCATTACAAGGAATTGTGTGAGAATTCTGAAAATTTAAAGAAGGTAAAATTAAAAACAATGAAGATACAAAAATGGAAAAATGAAATTATTTTTTTGTACAAGGTAATTGATGGAGTTTCCGAGGGCTCTTTTGGAATTCACGTTGCTCAACTTGCGGGATTAAAAGTTGATTTGATTGAAAGATCCAAAGAAATTTTAGAAAACATACCAAATGTTAATAAAGATTTAAAAAATAATAATAATTCTGAAAAAGAAAAATCTGAAGAGAGAAAGAATAACTATAACGAAGATTTGATAAATTTTTTGAAAAATATTGAGTTAGATAACATTTCTCCAAAAGAATCTTTAGATATTCTGTATACTTTGAGAAAAAATTATTTAAATTAAAGATGTATAAAATTAATCCACAAAATCAAAATAAGATTAATTCTCTTAAGCGAGAATTTGAAGAAACTAGAGAACAGATAAAGTATAAATTTTACGACTCAAAAAATGCTTTGAATACATGTTCACAAAATTCAAAAAATGCTGATCAATTTATTAAGAAATTATTTGACTTGTACAGTTTTTCAGATTCTGAAGTTAGTGAAAATGTATGTATATGTGCTTTAGGAGGCTATGGGAGAAAACATTTAGCACCTTTTTCTGATTTGGATATTCTTGTTGTTTATAGAAAAAAACTAGATTCAGAAAGTGTTGAAAAGTTAATTAAGTTTTGCATTTATCCTCTATGGGACCTAAACTTGAAGGTTGGCTATGCTGTGAGAAATGAAGAGGAAACTATAGGTTTTTCGAATAAGGATCATATAATTAGAACATCAATGTTAGATGCTAGGATTATTTGTGGCTCAAAAATAATTTTTAATCAGATAATTAGAGATTATTCTAAAGGAGTAGAGACATCTGGCTACAATTTATTGAAAGATAAAATTTCTGAAAGAGAAACAAAAATATTTGATCTTGGATATGATTATTTTAGAAATGAACCAAATATAAAGGAAAGTAGTGGTTCTATCAGAGATATCAATTTGATTTTTTGGAGTTTAAAAATATTTAAACTATATAAAAAAAAAAAAATTAATGAAAAAGAATTGTTAACCAATAATGAAAAAATAAAACTTCAATCTTCATTAGAATTCCACCTCCTTATCAGATGTTATTTACATTATGAGTCAGAGAGAAATAACGATAAATTATCGTTTGATTATCAGAATCAAATTTCACGAATGATCCTAAAAAAAGTCAAAAAGGGAGAGAGAAAAGAAGATACAGTAGAAACAATGATGAAGAATTATTTTTTACAAATAAGGAATACTAAGAATCTGGCAAATATCATTGTGGGTTTGATTAAAGAAAACTTTAAAAATCAAAAAGAAATAACAATTCCTAAAAAGTTAAAACCAGCTAATTTGTTGACAAATTTCCTCAGAAATATAATTAAAGATAAATTTATAGTTAAAGATCAGAGATTAATTTTTGAATATTTGGACAAAATTAAACAGTCTTTTTTTTTCGAAGAAAATAATATTCAACTTTTTAAAGAAATTTTATTTTCTAATGATAAAAGGAAAATAATGATACTTAATGATCTTGGTATACTTTCAAAAATAATTCCTGAATTTTCCAAAATAATTGATTTACCTCAATATGATAGATATCATTCTTTGACTGTTGGACAACATACAATTAAAGCTTTAAATATTCTTAAAGATCTTAAGACAAAAAACTATAAAAATAAAACTTATGACTTTGCATCGAGACTTTTGCATAAAAACCAAAAGATAAAACCTTTATATTATAGTGTATTATTACATGATATTGGAAAAGGTACTGGCGGAAACCATAATTTAGTCGGGGCATTTATTACAGCCAGAGTTTTGAAGAGGTTAAAAGAAAATGATTTAACAATAAAAGAAACACAATGGCTTGTTAAAAATCATTTAATGATGAGTGAGCTTGCATTTAAAAAAGATTTAGAAGATTTCTCTTTAATTAAAAAAGCTGCTCTGATGATTAATTCAGTAAGACGTTTAAAAAATCTTTTTTTGTTAACTGTAATAGATATATCGGCAGTCGATCATGGATTGTGGAATGAATGGAAAGCATCACTATTAAACAACCTTTATTCTAAATTAGAAAAGGAAATCATTAATCCCGAAAATAATCTTAGTCTTAATGAAAAAATATCGGAAATAAAAAAGAATATTGTAAAGAAATCAAAAAAAATAAATTCATCAATTATAAAAGAGTTCTCTAAAATTACATACCCTAATTACTGGCTTCTTCAGTCTGAAAAAATGATTCTTTATCAAATAGAAAATTTTTTTCTAAAAGAAGAAAAAGGAATTAGATGTAAAATTTTTACTGATAGTTCGAACCTATTTTATACTATTGTTATTTTTACTGAAGATAGAAAAAAGTTATTTTTAGACTTAATTTCAATTTTTGCTTTTGAAAATATTTCAATTTATCAGGCTAGAATTTTTACATTAGCTAATGGCTCAGTTATAGATACATTTACAATTTCTTTAGATCCAAATTTAAAGTATGAAGAACATAAATCCTTTCTAAATGATCTTAGTTGTAAGTTGAATAATATGGAAAAGCTTAATATTAAGATTCCAACCATCCCAAAAATTAAAAAGAAAATTGTTAAAGAAAGATTAGAAATCTCTATAGATAATGAATCATCTTCCACATATACAGTTCTAACCGTTATTACTAATGATAGGAAAAGATTATTATATGATATCTCTAGAGTACTAATAAGTAATAAACTTTTAATCTTTAGCGCTAAAATTTCAACTAATGGCGATTTTGTTGAGGATAGTTTTCATCTGAGGACAGAGTATGGCTCAAAGCTGATTAGTGAACAAAAGATTAAAAGTTTAAAAATGGAAATATTTTCACTTCTTTCGGAGAAAATTACTTAAATGCTAATTAAAATAATATCAATAATTAGTTCACTTACTCTTATTTCTCGGATTTTAGGATATCTTAGAGACTTATTAATTGCAAAAGTTTTAGGAGCTGGTCTTATTTCAGACTGTTTTTTTATTGCTTTTAAAATTCCAAACTTATTTAGAAGGTTGTTTGCGGAAGGTTCAATGAATGCAGCATTTATTCCTGTAGTTAGTGGTGTGAAAAAAAATAATGGCAAACATAATGCAGATGTTTTTTTTTCAAATATTTTCTCTCTTTTAGTTGTAATGCTATTTTTTTTAGTCATTTTTCTTGAAATATTTACCCCAGTAATAATTTCGTTAATTGCGCCAGGATTTTCAGATAATACTTTTAAATATAACCTAGCAATTAATTATTCAAGATTAACATTTCCTTTTTTAATTTTTATATGTCTAACATCTTTAATTGGTGCATATCTTAACACACTGGGGAAATTTGCCTCAATGGCTCTTACACCTATAATCTTGAATTTAACAATAATTAGTACTTTGATTATTTTTTTTAGAAATGACGATCAAGTCTTTATTTCATATTACCTGAGTTTATCTATTTCTATAGCTGGAGTAATCCAATTAATTTGGATGTTAATAAACTTAAAAAAAAATAATATCACTTTAAAATTTAAAATCTTCAATAAAAAACGATTCCCAAATGCAGAGAGTAAATTTTATAAACTTTTATTTCCTGCAATCATTGGTAACGGAGTTTATCAACTCAATTTATTAATTGATATGATTTTAGCATCAACATTACCTGACGGTTCAATATCCTTTTTATACTATGCAGACAGAGTTAACCAGTTACCACTAGGAGTATTAGGAATAGCGATAAGCACAGCATTACTTCCAGTATTATCAAAGTATGTGAAGTTAAATGACCAAAAAAATCAGAAAGAAACTCTTTCAAATGCAATTATGTATGGACTAATTTTTTCAATACCATCATTTATTGGTATCTTTTTATTATCGAACCAAATAGTTACTTTCCTTTTTTTTAGAGGTGAATTTACTTTAACAGATGTTGAACAAACAAGTTATGCATTAGTTGCACTGAGTTTCGGTTTGCCTGCTTTTATCATGATAAAGATCTTAGTGATTCCATTCTTTGCAAAGGAGGATACGACAACTCCAATAAAGATTTCATTATTTGCTATTTTAATAAACTTAATCCTAAATTTACTTTTAATTGATGAATATAAACACATTGGTCTTGCAATCTCAACCTCATTTGCTGCTTGGGTGAATGCATTAATTTTATTTATAGTTTTAAAAAATAAGAAAGTTGAATTTGATAAGAATATTCTTTTTACTTTTTTGAAGGTTGTTATTAGCTCATTAGTAATGGGTGTAGGAATTAATTTCATGTTAATTTTTTTTGGACAAGATATACTGAATATTAAGTTTTTTGAATTTAAAAATGTTAAACTTATTTTAATTATTGTTGTTGGAATTTTAATTTATTTTTCATGTTTATTGTTGATGGGAATAAAAGATTTTAATTTGAGAAAATGGACAAAAAGTTGAAGAATGATGAATTAATTTTTTCTGGTGTTCAACCAACCGGCAACCTTCATTTAGGTAATTATTTGGGAGCAATCAAAAATTGGATTAAACTTCAAAAAAATAATAAATGCATGTTTTGTATAGTTGATCTTCATGCTATTACTACAATTGAAGGTAGAAAAAAATTACAAGAAAATTCTCGCGAAGTTGCTGCTGCTTATCTAGCATCAGGGGTAGACCCCAAAAAAAGTATAATTTTTGTACAATCTTCAGTTACTGGTCATGCTGAACTTAGTTGGATTTTAAGCTGTTTCACACCTATTGGATGGCTGAACAGGATGACTCAATTTAAAGATAAGGCTGGAAAAAATAAGGAAAAAGCACCTCTTGGATTGTATTCTTATCCAGTACTTATGGCGGCTGATATTCTTTTATACAAATCTACTCATGTTCCAGTTGGAGATGATCAAAAACAACATTTAGAACTATCAAGAGATATAGCACAAGCCTTTAATAGGTTTTATAACAATGATTTCTTTCCTGTTCCGGAACCTTTAATTATGGGTGCTGCAACTAGGATTATGAGCTTAAGAGATGGGACAAAGAAAATGAGCAAATCTGATCAATCAGACTTTTCTAGAATTAATATGACTGATAACAAAGATTTAATTAGAAAAAAAATTATGAAAGCTAAAACTGATTCATTCCCATTTCCCGAAACTGAAAATGATTTAGAATCAAGGCCTGAAATAAAAAATTTAATTAAAATCTTTTTATCCCTAGAGGATATTGATTTAAAAAAAGTCATGAAAAACTATGGAGGAAGTGAGTTGAAAAATTTTAAAGATGATCTATTTGATAGCCTTGATACAAAAATTTCTAAGATATCAAGGGAAATGATTAAATTACTAGAAGACCGTAAATATCTGGATGAAATTTTGAAAGAGGGTAGCTTAAAAGCAGAATCAATTTCAAAAAAAAATATTTTGGATATTCAAGCATTGATTGGTTTTTATAGATCATGACTTTTTATCTGCCAGTAGCCGAAATAGAGGTAAATCTTTTAATCATACTTTTTTTTGGATTTATTGTAGGATTTATGTCTGGCTTATTTGGTGTGGGTGGGGGGTTTCTGATGACTCCATTATTAATATTTATGGGCATTCCGGCTGCCACTGCAGTAGGAACAGAGTCTGTTCAAATACTTGGCTCATCTGTTTCAGGAGCTATAGCACATAGTAGAAAAAAAAATATTGATTATGAGGTTGGAGCTTTTCTATTAATTGGCGGAATTTTCGGTTCAACAATTGGTGTGATTTTATTTAATTTTTTTAAAGAATCAGGAAATATCGATCTAATCATAAAATTTTTATACATACTATTTCTTGCAATAATTGGTCTTTTAATGTTGGTTGAAAGTACACTATCATTAATTAGAGAAAAACAGATAAGGAAAAAGTTTAAAAGAAAAAGAAATTTTTTAGACTATCTCCCTTTAAAATATAAATTTAGACAGTCAATGATTTACATATCAATTTTAATGCCTATAGGAATAGGAATAATTGTAGGATTTCTCGCTTCATTTATGGGTGTAGGCGGAGGTTTTGTGATGGTTCCTGCAATGATTTACTTGTTTGGTATGGGAACTGTAACAGCTATCGGAACCTCGCTTTTTCAGATTGTATTTGTTACATTAAATGTATCAATACTTCATGCTACATTTACATTTTCTGTAGATTTAATTCTAGCAATTTTTCTATTGGTTGGGGGTGTAATTGGTGCACAATACGGATCAAAGTTTACCTCAAGGTTCAAAGGAGAGCAAATAAGAGTTCTTTTGGCAATAATTGTAATGATTGTTTGCATTAAAATGGGTATTGAGTTAATTAGTGAACCTCTTATAAATTCAAGGATTATAATACAAGATGCTAAAATTTAAAGTTATCATAGTTTTTATTGTGTTATTTCTCATAGAAAAAAATGTATTTGCTAAAGTTTTAATATTTGATTTATCTCAAAAAAACATAGAGATATCAAAAAACGACAATGAACCTGACTTTATAATTTTTGGGTTTACAGATTCCTCTGAACCACTTGTTATAAAAATAAAAGGGCCAGAGCAGAAAGTTATTTTACAAAAAAAAACAAAAGTAATGGGAATGTGGTCATGGAAAAAAACAGGTGAATTTATATATCCAGGATTATTTCACTATTATACAAATAAAAATAGTAAGGAAATAGATTTTCAAATAAAAAAAGATTTATTTGATAATATAAAACTAGTTGGTGAGGATAATGATAATCTTAAAAGAGACCTAATTGAAAAAAAAATGTCTATCGACCTTTTTCTAATTGAAAACGATTCATTTAAGGTAATCAATGAGAAACTACCAAATTTTTTCAAAATTCCTATTACTTTACCTAAAAATTCTCCATCGGGTGAATACTCTGTTTCATTAAGTATTATGGACAGTTTGAATAATTTTCAGTCTCCTGAGCAAATTATTATAGTTGAGAAATTAGGGTTAAGCTCATTTGTTTTTAAAATTGCTCACAAATACTCATTCATTTATGGAATTTTATCTGCTATAATAGCCATTGGTTTAGGTTTTTTTGCAGGAATAATTTTTAGAAAATAAAATGGAAAATGAAATTACATTTTTAGTTGTAGTTGATGAATCAAAAGAAATGTTCAGAGCAATGCGTTATGCAGCAAGAAGAAGCTCAAGAAATAACGGAAGAGTAGCTCTACTTTATACTTTTGATATTCCCGAATTTAGTCACTGGAAAGCCGTTGAAGACATAGCAGAAGCGGAATCAAGAGAAAAGGCTGAATCTAAATTCAAGGAATATGAAACCTTTATAATGTCTTTTAGTTCAAAAAAACCAAAAAAATTTATCATGAAAGGAGATAGAGTAGAATGTATAATTAATTTTTTAGATGCTAATAAATTTATTTCTAATTTTGTATTAGCCGCTTCAGAAGGTAGTTCCTCATCTGACCCGTTAATTGCCTCTTTCACAGGAAAAAGTAGTTCAAAAATCAAGGTTCCTTTAACAATACTTCCATCTACTTTATCTGAAGAAGAAATTGACAAATTGTCTTGATTTACTAAATTAATAGTATGTTTATACAAACAGAAGAAACACCTAACCCCCTTACACTAAAGTTTATACCTGGGGTAAAAATACTTGATAAGGGCTCGATCGAATTCAAAAATGCTGATGATGCAAAAGGCAACTCTCTTGCATCTGAATTGTTTGATACAGGAAAGATTTCTAATATATTTTTGGGACAGGATTTTATTAGTATAACTAAAACCCCTGATTCGGAATGGGAGCACATAAAACCTAATTTTCTATCAATAATAATGAGTTTCTTTTCAGGAGGAGGAAATTTTAATGATCAAAAAAACATTAGCTCAAAACCTGAAGAAAAAATAAAGTATACCAAAAAGGAAATTGAAATTGTAGAGAAAATTAAGGATTTAATAGAACAAAGAGTCAAGCCTGCAGTAGCTCAAGATGGCGGTGATATAAGTTTTGTTAGTTTTAAAAAAGGGGTTGTTTTTTTAGAGTTACAAGGTGCATGTTCCGGTTGTCCGAGCTCCACTATGACTTTAAAGTCAGGTATTGAAAATATGTTAAAATATTATGTACCCGAGGTTCAATCTGTTGAGCCAATAAACTAATCATAATGCCCAAACAATTAATATTTAAAAATATTTTTTTTCTTTTAATAGGACTTTTTATACTAAATATTTTAATAGGTCTTTATCTATCAGTTAAAGGAAATAAAAGTTTTAATGCGTCCTCTATAAATTATGTGATTCAAGATAAAGAAATGGCTACAAAATTATCTGATAGAAGTACGATAGATTATATTAGTGAAGCAAAAGAGATGATTAATATATTTGAAAAATATAATTTCTCTATTGATTCGTTTATTAAGGATCAATCTTCTAACCTAATAATCTTTTCATCACTTCCCAAAGACTTTATGGAAATACAGCCAGTTAATGAACGTAAAGATCTATTTATAAATACTCTTTTACCAATTGCATTTATTGAGAACTTGAAAATATTAGATGATAGAAAAAAAATATTAGATTGGTGGGATCAATCCAATGGAGAAACCTATCTTAGGGAATTTTGGCCAAATTGGTTATTCAATTTAAGTGATAAATATAATTATGAAGGATCGAATGTTGGAGAGTTATTAATGAGAGTTGATATAGTCCCTTTATCGATAACACTAGCTCAAGCTGCAATAGAAAGTGGATGGGGAACTTCCAGATATTTGAGAGAGGGTAACGCTTTATATGGTCAATATACATATGACAAAGAAACAGGTATTCAGCCCAGAGACAGAGATAAGGGTAAAAAATTTTTTGTTAAGAAATTTTTAAATTTATCAGAATCAACTCAATCATATTTAAAAAATATAAATACTCATAATGCTTACAGAAAACTAAGACAAGAGAGAGGTAAATTAAGGATGAATGGAGAAAGTCTTACTGGTTTAAGCTTAGCGAAATATCTAGAAAATTATTCCGAAAGAAAGGGCGAATACGTAAAGGACTTGATTCAAATTATTAGAACCAACAACTTCATGAAATTTGATAGGGCAGAAGGACTTATTAATTAATTCTTTTGATGATTTTACCATACCAAAAAATTTTGTTATTTTTAATATAAGTACAATTAAGTCTATACCTTGTATTAATTTTTAAGTTGCTGATTCTTAGAGAAAAAAAATCGTTAAAGTCTTCTTTATTTAGTTTGGCTCCTTCATTAATAAAACAATTAATATTATCTACTTTGAGATTTGATTTAAATTTTAGATTTATTTCATCTTCATATAAAACTATATCTTTATATGAATCCTCAAATATAGGAAGTCTTAGTGTATTTAAAATCATTTCAAATCTATCAATTTTACCGTACACATCATTTAATGCGAATCTTGGTAATCTATAAATTGAATCGAAATTATTGAGTGGAGAAGAGTGCTGAGAAAAAGCAGCTTCAATATTCAAATTTTTAATAATTCTTTCCACTCTCAAACTACTTTCACCATAAGGGTACGAGAGAATACTAGGTTGCTTTCCTAGTTTTGAGTTAATCATTTTTGAAGCATTAGATACTTGAAAAACTATCTCTTCATCATTCAACTTTATTAAACTTTCATGATTCAC
>MDSZ01029748.1_pt1 | contig 11106 bp, 9 predicted proteins | sample 811201 | NCBI WGS metagenome assembly MDSZ01 (sample SAMN05326647, study PRJNA326480) | marine metagenome | isolation source: seawater | place: Indian Ocean: North | collected 2010 | reverse complement strand
CCCGCTTTCCCATAGCCCGGAATAACTATCGAACTCCTCGCTCGATTTGTAAAGGTAAGACCCGTATCCATGCAGGTAACCGTTCTTATGTTGCCCCTCGTATACGTCACCGTTGGCATACTTCCTTATGCCATATCCATTCGGTTTGCCTTTGGATAATTCTCCTTCGTAGATCGATCCGTCATCCAAGCCCTGCCTGCCCTTCTTCGCCTTCTTTGCCAGTCCGCTCGATTCGGTATTCTCGACGTTTCCTTCCTCGCTTCCGGAGCTACACCCGGCAAAAAGAAAAGTAACCAACGCCACGGTCCCGATTACGAAAGTCAATCTGGATAAAACGCCGGGCATGTCAGTAGCTTATGCTTTTGCTTACCTCGAAGATGCTCGTGACTATGGCGATTGCGACAAGGGCAACCAAGGAAAAGGCAAAACCCAAGGCTGCGGCCGAGACCAAAGTCGTCATAACCTTGATTTTCTTGGTCAATTGCTCGCGAAAGGAATTGCTCGCGTCCTCCATGCTGTTGCCAAGGTTACCGGTCTTTTCCCCGACTTCCAGAACGTCCAACTGGATCAAGGGAAGGAACTTGTATTTGCGCAAGGATTCGGGAAGTGACTTCCCCTCATTGACCAAAGCCCGTGCGGAACGGAAGCGGTTGCGCAAGAAACGATTCTTGATTGTCTTTTCGCACAGGCGGAGGTTTTCGGTCAATCCAATGCCACTCCATATCAAAGTGGAAAGCAAACTGGTCAATTGAAACAACTCGGAGAGGTACATGATGTTGCCAAACAACGGAAGCTTCAGGATTCCGCTATCCACGGCCATGCCGCCCTTTTCCGTCTTGCTCCACCTGAAAATCGCGAGCAACCAAATGAAAACCCCCATTAAGGCGAAAGGCCCGAACCTGAGCACGAAGTTTGACCCCTCGATCAGAACGGTGGCGAGGAAATTCAATTCACCACCCAATTGCTCGAGCATTTCCTCGATCGTAGGCAAAAGATAAGCTAGAAAAAAGATCACCACGGCAAAGGCAACGAAACCTACGAAAATCGGGTAAGCCATGCTAGCCATGACCTTGGAACGAATTTCCCTCTTTTCCTCCAAATAGGAAATGATCTTTTTCAGAATTGGGGTGACGTTCCCGGTCGCTTCCCCCGCTTCAATGACGAAAGTCGAGGATTCGCTGAAATACTGAGGCAAAGACCTCATCGCCCTGGACAAAGTTCTTCCCTCCGCAAGTTCCTTCCAAAGAAAGCCGGCCACCTCCTTGAGCTTTGGATCGGACAGTCTTTGATTCAATAGCTTGACCGCATCCGCAACAGGCATCCCGCTACCATGAAGCTCCATCAGTCTCTTGAGAAAATCGAGCCCGGTCCGTTCTCCCTTGGCGGTCAATTTCCTTGCCCTACCTCCGGAGCGATCCCTTTTGCTGAAGGGAATTGTTTTTTTCGAAATGCTTGACTCCTTCGCCACCTCGCCACCGACTCGGGATAACTTAAGCGGAGTAAGCCCTTCGCCCAGCACCAGCTGCTTGGCCGCCTTCGGGTCATCAGCCTCGACCTCTCCGGCCAAACTCCTTCCCCTGACGTCAATGGCTACGTATTTGAATTTGGCCATTTTGGAAAAGCTCAGTCTTCAAGAGGGCTTTCGACCACGCCCCCCGGGCTATCCCCGGAAAATGTCTGATCCGATTCTTCATCGACGTAACCATCGGCATACCTGATGACCTCGTCGAAGGTCGTGAGCCTCCGCTTGATTTGCTCCCAACCACTGCCTTGCAAGGTACTCATGCCCTCCGCCAAGGCAATTTCCCGGATATCCGGAGCTGAGGCGTTCTTGATCACCATGCCATGAATCTCGTCACTCATCCGCATCAATTCGAAAATCCCAACCCGCCCACGGTATCCTAGGTTTTGACATTTTTGACATCCGACCGCCTGCATGACCTTGGAAGCGTGAACCAGTTCGGACGGATCCACTTCGAGAATGGAAAGTGAAGCGAGCATATCGGTCTCTGACATTTGGGCAGGCGAACAACATTCCTGGCAAAGTCTGCGCACAAGCCTTTGGGCAATGACCATCTCTACCGATGAGGCAATGAGGAACGGTTCGATCTCCATATCAACCAGTCGGGTGATCGCCCCAGGCGCATCGTTGGTGTGCAAGGTACTCAAAACCAAGTGTCCGGTCAGGGACGCCCGGATGGCAATGTCAGCGGTCTCCCGGTCTCTTATTTCACCAACCATGATCACGTCCGGATCCTGACGAAGGATTTCCCTCAATGCGCTGGCGAAGGTAAATCCGATTTCCGAATTAACCTGAGTTTGATTAATCCCGGCTACTTCATACTCGACCGGATCCTCCACCGTCATGATCCGGCGTTCGGGTTTATGGATTCGGCGGATAAAAGCGGTCAGGGAAGTCGATTTTCCGGAACCAGTAGGCCCGGTCACCAGAACGATCCCATGAGGTTTCTCCAAAATGGACACTATGTTTTTTTCGTCACCGATCATCAGTCCCAACTCACGCATCGAGAGAGGTTGCGATTTTTCGTTCAAAAGACGGAGACTTATGCTCTCCCCATAAAGCGTGGGAAGGGTGGAAACACGGATATCCAGATCGCTCTGTCCTTGGGAAAAGGTAATCCTTCCTCCTTGCGGTCTTCTCTTCTCGGAAATATTGATCGCGCTCATGATCTTGATCCGCGAAATAATGGCGTCCTGAAAACTTCTCAAGTTATCCGGTACGCGGACGGGCACTAACTGGCCGTCAATCCGGTAGCGGATTTGCAAAGTTTCCTTGTGAGGCTCGAAATGAATGTCGGTAGCCCGGTCAACGATCGCTCTTTGGATCACCTCGTTCACGAAGCGGATGATGGCCGCGTTCTGGTCCTCCAAATCGTCCTGGGCTTCCTCCTCTCCCTCAAGGTCAAGATCCGACTCGTCCAAACTCTCGGCTCCAATCCCAAAGTTCTCCGTAATGGCCCGGGAGATCTTCTCGGGCGAACTCAGGCTCCAAATCGGTTTTTTACCAGATACCGCGAAGACCCACCTGCTCATCCGTTCGGAAGGAGGCCAGACGGTCACCAGTTTAAGCGTGCCCTCGTCTTCCTCTTCGCCAATCGGCAGGCAGCTATAGCTGTGAATCAGACGGAGGGGAAGGAGCTTCGTCGGATTCTCGGGAAGCTCAAAATCCTCGACATAGGAAAGTTCGGCCTTTTTACCGATTTCAAGCATCGTCTCGTCAATCGTCGAAGAGTACTTGGACGCGAGCAAACGAGCTCGGTCCTCGAGGGGAGCGGAAAGGATGTTGATCCTGTCCAAATCGGCCAACCCGGACCACCAATCCATGCTCTCAAAGGAATCCGAAGTCAGAAAGGTTCTTCCCTCTCCCCCCTCCGCAGAGTTCGGATTCTCGGCCGATTGGCCTCCCTCGTTGTCTTTTTCGGAAATCACAAAGCTTATTTTCTGGGTCTGCCCGGAAGAGACGGGCGTGGGATGGGGGGGGGACCTGGTTTCTTGAGAGTTGGATTGGGGGGTTTTGGCTTGGACGGGGAGCTTGACTTCGCCGGAGCAGGGGTAAAGGCCTTGCCGGTGGGCTTGGGGGTCTCCGCGAGTGTAATGGGTTGAAACCCCTCATGGGCCACCTCTTTGCTTTCCGTATCGAAAACAAAGGTTTCCCCCGCATAACTGACGGCGGTCGAGTTCTCGTCACTATCCAACCACGCGCCCTCCCGATCGTTCCTGTTGTATAGATAGAAACGCCATTGACCCTCGAACTTGTAGTACCCGCGAAGCTCGAAAGGGGATGGGTTTTGCCTGACCGGCGGCTTGAATTTCTGAGGAATCGGGAGGTTGTTGCCTTTTTCAACGGGCTTGGGCGGAGGCTTGTCCGGGTTTGCGAACGGACTATCGGAACTCCCGAAAGCAACCGTCCCCCAAAAAACCAAAAGGGCAATGAGTGGAAGAAAGCAGTTTTTGCTCATGCGGGTTAGTTTCATAACTGTGGTCGTGAGGAGGGCCTGTCCTTTACGGAGGAATTCTCCCGGATCTTTCCTTCGATGTCAGGCAATCCGAGCACCTGCCCGGAAGGGGAAGTGTACTTGGGCTTGTAGTCGCCCTTGATTCGGTCATAGATTGACCTTATGTTTTCGGGCGAATCATTTTGGCCTGGCTTCATGATCGTGGGCTTGAGAAAAATAAGCAGCTCGGTCGGGGTATACTTGACGGTTTTCGGACGGAAGAACTTCTTTCCGAAATAAGGAATGTCGCTCAGCAGGTTATACTTGGACTCGGTGGAATCGACCTGAACTTCCTGCAACCCACCCAAAACGATAATTTCCCCATCCCGCACGGTTACCATGGACTTGGCCTCCCGGATCTTTTTAGCCGGCAGGGATTGCCCTTGATAGGTATTGCTTTGGGTCTCATCGAACTTTTCCGCCTTCACCTCAACTTCCATGAAAATCGATCCGGGCGAAACGATCGTTCCGTTTTCATCAATCAGGGGCATGCCGATCTTCGGCTTCTTGATTTCAAGGGACGTCTTGGCCGTTATCTTGCTTTGCTGCCCGGTACTGGTTCCTCCATCCGTTGAGGTATTCCCGTAATAAGTCGGAATAACGATGTTTCGTTCATCTTCGATCAGAATATGCACGTCAGGCGAGTTATGGGCGAAGCTAAGGGTCGGGGTGGAGAAGATCCGCACGTCGTTTCGCTCCGAGGACAGGGCAAAGATCTGATCCCACCTGACCCCCGTGAGTTTCCAGTCTTCGAGTTGAAAAGGTATGCTCGTGTTCAGGCCGGGAATTCCGACCACCCCCTGCATGGTATTTTGGGCGATATTGGAAGCAATCGTCGAAGTCGAGTCATCCGCCGTGCCAAAAAGACCATCCGGTCCGGCGGTCGTCACTTGCTGGTTTTCCGTGACCGGATCTCCGAAAAGACCCTCCCCTCTCGGACTACGGGCGAACTTCGACCATTCCAGGTTGCCAAGCAAGGCGTCTATGCCACGCTGGTTTTGCTCGGTCAAGTCCACCATCACGAAGATCGTGTCGATACGGGCCTGCGGAAGCGGTTGATCGAGCGAATCGATCATCCGGCCGATTTCCGTGATATCCTCTTTCGTTCCGTAAACCAGAATGGCATTGCTCCTCTCATCCGAAGAGATCGTGATAAAGTCACTGAACTCATGAGAGCCCTCGCCACCGCCTTCCCCTCCAGAAGACTTCTGGGCAGCGGCCGCTGCATTGGCTGCGGGAGCCGGAGCGCCCGGTGTGGCCTTGGTCGTTGCCGAGGTTGGACGGGCCGCCGCAGTCTTACGCCCTTGCACCTGTTGCTTGATCCGTTGCTGGTTCTTGATCACCTCGTCAAGAATGGACTGAATGTCCTTGGTTTCGGCATGTTGCAATTTGAACAACTTGCTGGTGGTCTTCATCTTCACCGGCGCATCAAGGGTTTCCAGCATAAATTCGAGAGTTTCCACGTTCTCCTGACGAGTCACGATAATCAGCTTGCCCGTTCTTTCGTCGGAATCCACTTGGGTCGTTCCTCCGAGAAAAGGCTTCAGGCTCCCTTCGATCATGGTCTTGAGCTTTCTTTCGAGCTCGCTCGCTCCGGCATGCCTCGTTGGCCAGACAACGAATTTGGTTCCCAGTTCTTCTCTGGAAATCGGACGGTCAAGCTTCTCGAGCAGCTGTTCCATCCTTTGCAAATTGATCAAGGCATCAGTCACCAGGATGCTGTTTGCATTTTCAAGCAGGACGAGTTGCCCGACCTCGGTCTTGAAGGGCGTAAGATGAGTTACGATATCCTTGGCCGGAGCATAGTTGAGATGAAAGGTCTTCATGTAAATCTTTTGGCTTGGCTTGATCACAGATGCAGGGCCCTCCAACCAGATCGGAACATGCATATTGACTTTTTCAGCCCTCACCGCCTTGTACAGGTTTTCGGAAATCTTGCTTATGCTCACCCCATGCATGGCGAGCAGACTTTCCACGATCCGGATGGTTTCGCCCTTGGTCAGGTGTCCCTGGCTGTTAAAACTTATCTCCATGGCCGGAAGATCCTTGTTGGTGCGAAGAATGTTCCATCCCGTATGTTGTTGGATCAAATCAAGCAGTGAATTCGCATCTGCCTTTCTCAACACGAATGGCCTAAATTCCTCGACGTCGAGCCCAGACACTCCGGAAAGCTCGAGCGGTTCCATGGTTCCGTCCGCAAATAATCCAGGAGACTGAGGGACGGAAGGCCCGGGAGAGGCTTGAGGATCGGCAGGCTGGACGGGAGCGAGAGGAGGCTGGGCAGGTGCAGGGAAAGGAGCAGGAGCGACGGGCGCAACGGGAAACGGATTGAACGCGGGAGGGGCCGGAGGGTTGTTCTGCCCCCAAAGCGAAAAATGACATTGCCCGGCAATCCAAAGAAGGGTCGTTAGTATTTGAAGTCTGATCATATTAGTTTGGGATCGGAAGATATTCATTTGCTAAACTCGACCGAGCTGATGTGAAAGGTCGCATTGTAAACCTCGCTCTTGTTTTTCGGGTAGTCGGGATCGATCTCGACCTCGCTAAAGAAAATGTACTTGTTCCTGTCATCTAGAAAAAACTCCTTCACAAAGTCCTTCAGGTCACCCCAGGCAACACCGGTCAGCTTGACCCGTACGTCGTGTTGCGAGTGTTTCTCGAAAACCTTCGTATCCTCAGTATAAAGGCGCGCCTGCCTGGCCTGAAAGAACTTTCTCATGATGTTGTCGACTTCGTTTTGGAGAAGCCTCAAGTCGTAGCTCACACCCTGCTGCTCTTCCCTTTTTTCATCCAAGGCCCGGTTGATCGATTGCTCCTGATTAAGAATGGTATCATGACCCTCGATCAATTGATCCACCGTCTGCCATTCCCTGAAAGTATTCATTCCGGAACCGCAAAGCTTGACCAGGCAAACAAGGAAAACAACCCAAAGGGAAAAAACCAAAAGGGTTTGCTCCCTTCCGCTTAGCTTGAAAAACAGTGCCGTTATCGCGTTCATCCTTCTTCTGGCGGAGGCTTTGCGTTACCTGATGGCTGATCGGGAGTTGTTGCCCCATCATCCTTTAGGTCCTTCATTTGGATGGAAACGTCAAACGATACCCAACCGTCCGTAAGGGTTTTCATATCGGGTGGTTTCTTGGGATTTTCAACTACCTCCGCCTGAATGAGCTTGTCGAAAAAGTCATTGATCGAAGGGATGTTTCTTGCCTTCCCCTTGAGTTCGAGCTCATACCTGCTTTTGAACTCAGCAAAGGTCAGATAAAGACTGGGATCACCCTTGGCATCGATTATGCGGTGAACCATGATCCTTTTCAAGGAATCGATCGGATTGATCCCTCCAAGCTTGTTTTCCTCCAAAGTCCTTAGCAGGGCCATCGAGGCGAGTACCTGAGGCTTTCTTAAATCCTTTGCCTGCTCCAACGTCTTCAAATCATCCAGCTTGACCTCGGCAATCTTGAGCCCGACAAAAAGAAGAAAAAGGGCTGCCATGCCCATGAACGAACCCAACAGGCTTTTCCATTTCAACGCAGCCTGCTTCCTTCTCTTGCGCTCGGCATCCTTGAATTCCAAAGGTCTGAGGTCATATTGCCAAAGACCCTCGTCGGGAATTGAAACGGTTTGATCCAGTTCAGGCTGGTTCGCGTCGAGCCACTCGTTATGGAAACGAAAGACACCGTCGCTTGTCCGGTTCACTTCGCCAGTCGTGAGAATCTCTTCAATGCGTTCGAAATGAGCGAGGTCGAACATTCCCAGCAATTTTCCCCGAACTACCTCGATCTCATCTTGATTGCCTGAATCAACGGGCAATGAATAGAGCGCCTCAGGCACGGCCGACCCTGCTTCGAAAGAGGCCGCGGTCAAGGTCTCGTCGTGAAGCAAAAAGGCAATGGAGGGTCTTTCGAACTCTTTCGCCAGAAGCGAAACGAAGGAAGGCAGAACCCAGCGAAAGAATTCGAGGTTCTGCCAACCCATTTGGCGCATCTTGACGAAAGGGGTAGCGAAAACGATAACCTTTCGGGCGTTCTCGCAGGCATGAAAGCCCCAAGCCAATTGATCGGACGGGTAAGGGGAGAAGGAGTCCAAATCAAGAGCTTGCTGTGCAAAATCCCAAAAATCTTCCGTTGCCAGGTCCGGTGGAAAGGGCAAAGTCTCGCAAAAAAAATGCTCACCCGGTATAAGCAAGGTGATTTCTCGCAACTCCCCGATTGGGAAATCGGTTGCTTTGTCAGAATTTTCCGCCATGGGATAGAACTCTCAAGGTAGCGCTCACGGGTTGTTCAGTCGACCAAATTTTCGTTCTCCCGAATCGAAAGAACCCGAAAGGGGTATTTTAACTTCTGCCCTCCGGATGATGACATCGAAGGTCTTGGTGCCAAAGTACTTGCGCTTGATAAAACCGCATGTATCTGGAAATTGGCATTCCCCCTTCTTACCGTCACCTCCACCCTGAACATGGTGGCGGAGGTTGCGATGCTTATGGAACGGTTTCCCCGGAGCGCCATGAGGTTTTGCTCATTGGGGTTTACGTAGTAGGGCTCCCCGCTCCCCGCGACCGGTCCTTCCATCAGATCCTCATACAAGCGCTCGTCATCCCCGCAAAGAAACTTTTTCAGGAAGGGACTGGCATTGTTTATGTTGACCGGCCCCTGGTTAAAAAAGGAAAACGAATCCCTGAAATTCTTCATATTGATCGTCTCGTTTCCCTGTTCGTCGAAAAAGATCCCCGAATCTTCAGGGTCTTCCGGATCATGGGAGAAACCCTTGATCATCCTGAACTCCTCGAAATTATTGATCTTCTTGTCCGGCGTGAAGTACGGGTTGTCCAACCCCTCGTAATAATCGTCCTCCGCCCCCTCGTCTCTCTCCTCGTCATCGCCGTCCACCCAATCCATCATGCTGTCGTAAAAGGGTTGGCCGTCATCTTCGTCTATCAAGGAATCGTCGTCCGCCTGCATAACCGCAAACAAAGAGACCAAGTCTTTCTCATTCACTTTGGATATGGACACCTTGGCCGATTCGTCAATCAGGCGTACCGACCAGGTAACCGCCGGATCGATGGGTGAAACCCCGGAATAGGCCATCGGATCCCCCCAACCCTGAGCAGGCGAATAGAGTTTTCCTTCCACCAGTTTGAATTCGTTCAGCACGCCCACCGCAACGTCCAGGGCGGAATAGGCATGAAGGCGCAAATCATCCCTTCTGTGAAACTGACTAAGATGATTGATTTCCCTTACCCCCTCCTCGATCAACCGCATGCTCAATACGGAAATGAGCACAATCAGAACCAGGATGAAAACCAATACGGAACCCCGTCTCCTTGCGTTGGCACGCACACCCTTCATCGACCATCCTCCTTCAGTCCGCTTGGGGAAAGCCTTTCGATGGGTATCGTGATCGTTCTGTCCAAATCCTTCCCTTCACCCCGGAAAACCAGCTTCACGAAAGCAGGCAAACGGAACTTCTCGCTTTGCCCTTCCTTTTCCTTCAGTTCCACCGAATGATCCCATTCCTTGAAGTCATCCGGGCCATCGTCCTCTTCCCCATAGTAAGAGTAGTAGATTTCCTCGCAAAGCGGACTGATCAAAGTCTTGAACAATTCGTCCTCCCCTTCCGGCTCCATCCTGCCTTCTTCGTTCTTTTCGAGTTCCTGAAGCTCGGAAAACCAAAGGATGCTCAAACCTTCCCCCTCTTCAAAAAGCAAATAAGCATGCACCCGGGTAGCGGTGCCCCCCGGCCAAACGAACAAGGGGGGAGCTTCCCTCAGGTAGAAATGAATAAGCGGATCATCCGAATCCGAAAAACCGACCGGCCTTTGCAGGTCAATCGCATCGTTGCCCGAAGGGTTGAGCACCGGAACGGTCGCTTCCTCAAGCACTGCCGTGAGAAACCGGGCCACTCCGTTGACATGGGCATCGAATGCATCCCTGGCCGCCGGGCGGTCCGCCCATTCCTTTGAGATCAGAACCAGCAAATTAGTGGCCGAAGTCAACAGGAACCCGGCAATAGCAAGGGCAAGCAGGACCTCGATCATGGAAAATCCGCGCCTTTTCACAACCTCCGCCTCTCTTCCTGCAATTCCCTTATTTTATCCCTCTTTTCCTCCAGCACGTCGTTACGTTCCCGGGAAAAATCGGAATTCTGGGCCCAAGTGGGCCGGAACAAATACATAATCGAAGTACGCTCCCCCGACTCCACGTTAAAATCGGAGTTCCCTTCGTATTCGAGGGTCAGTGTGACCTTGAATACGTCCAGCACCTCGGTAAGCATCTCCACTTCCGCTTCCCAACGGATTTCCCCCATGGTCGGGGCGGTGATATCCCCGCCCTCTTCCATCTTTTCATAGTCGGCTTCCTGGAAGATCTGGCTCCTTACCCAAATCAAATCCTGTTCGAGTTCCCGGGTATTCTTCATTTCCCGAATGGCCTTTGATACCGTACCCACTCCATCGACAAGAAAGATTGCTGACATCCCGAAGAGAGCCAGCGCGATCAAGACCTCGACGAGCATGAAACCAGCGGACAAACCGGATTTCGCGCGGAATCTTTGCCTCAATCGCTCCATCAGTCCTTTTCAAGCTTTTTCAGATGGTATCCCGAAAAAGGATCGAATTCATAAGTTTCTTTTTCCGATTCGCCCTTCAATTCAATTTCAGCCTCGAAGGGAATGCTTGCTCCAAAGTGGAAAGGAACCCGTTTGACGATGAGAATATCTTCGTCGAATACAGTGCTGCCCCCCGAGGGACCGGCCAAGGGCCCGATCGAACGGAAGATTACCTTCGGGTTATCGTCCTTGTCGCGCTTCGTCTCCTCCTTCGCTCCTTCGAAAATCCCATGGCTTTCGAGAACCCCTCCGCTCGCGTCGGAAATCAGGAAAGTGGCATTTTCCTCGTGATATGAGAGATAGGCCACCCGCTTGTTCTCACTGGAGAGGTATAGACAATCGACCACAGCCTTCTTGAGGACACGGCCCGGCGGTTCGTATTTGCTCCCTTCGATAAAGGCTCCCTCTGGCAGAGCCACATTTCCTGATTTGACTTGCTCGATAAGCCTCATCGTCTTTGTCGTCATCCCTGAAGAGTCACTGTCCCCAT
>MDSZ01164220.1_pt1 | contig 11107 bp, 9 predicted proteins | sample 811201 | NCBI WGS metagenome assembly MDSZ01 (sample SAMN05326647, study PRJNA326480) | marine metagenome | isolation source: seawater | place: Indian Ocean: North | collected 2010 | reverse complement strand
TGGTGCCCGGGGCCGGACTTGAACCGGCACGGCCGCAATGGCCGGGGGATTTTAAGTGCTTGGCTACTACTCCTCGTTACATCTCAGTACATCTAGCTACAGCAACAACATCAATAACTAAAGCAATCCTCATGTAATGGGGTGCTATCGGTTGCGATGGGTGTGTCACTTATTTGTCACTAGAACACCCCCCCGGGGGGGGGCCGTAAACGCCTATCGCTGATGCAAATGATCCTACTGAGACACTTAAAAGCTGGATCTGAAAAAGCAGAGTCCCGCGGCGGACGCGTCACCTCCTGATCAGAACAGGTGGCCGATCCTGGCATAGTAATTGAGTTGTCCATTGTCGGCTGCGCCAACACCCAATTGCAGCGGTCCCACCGGTGTAGTAACAGCGAAGAACACGCTGCCTGAGCCTATTGAGTTATCGACATTGATATCGTCACGCTCATCGTAGGCGCCACCATACTCCAGCATACCGCCGATATAACCGGAGAGGACCGGCATCGGCTGGGATTCCTTGAAATAAATCATCTGAGCCACCGCCAGATGCTGACCCAACAGCTGTCCTTGTCTTAGTCCCATTAAAAGAGGGCCACCGCCAGCCTGGAAGATACCCGCAATGGTTGAGTCAGCAGAGGAGGTTGAACCGCCGTGGAATACCAAGCCGAATCGGTGATCACCAATCGGGAAAATCTTCGCCGCCTTCATGCGATACTGCTCGTATTCTGAATCGGCACCGAAACTGTCGAAGGATTTTCGGCCCCAGAGGTTAAAGAGCGTACCTTTAGATGGGAAATCACGGTGGTTAAGTGAGTCATAGCGATACTGAACGTAGACACCACCATCATCGTAGTCGGGCTCAGGGAGGGCCGAATCTCCAATCAGCACGTCTGCCCGACCATGAATTCGGTCAACACCGAGCTGGATAACTGACCTGCGGCTGAACTCCCAGCCTATGGACGCACTGGCTTCCGATTGCTTCAGGCGATACTCCGCGAACTTGTGACCAGCTTCATATAGTCCCTGGTTACGCCGACTCATTGACAGACTGGTGGCCACAAACGGTCCGCGTTTGTGTGAAAGTGGTTGGTAAATATGAGTTGTTATCTCCGGCTCTGCACCGATGACGGCGTATGACGTCCAGATGCCCCCTCTCGGATTCAATTCTTCACGTGAATAACCCAACTGGAGGTTGACCAGGTTGTCACCTTTAAGGTCACCTTCCATATCAATGCCAAAGTATAGGTAGTTAGGCCCCCAGCTTTTTGCCGCTGCATCGAAATAGAGATCAACGCCATCAGCCGTATGGTCCATGCGATAGCTGACGGTGCTGAAATTCCCAAGCGAGTGAACGTTATATAGATCTTCACTGACCTTCTCGATATTGAACGTTTCGCCCGCCTGGGTGTTGATCAAGTTCTCAATAGTGCGGTCGTCTAGTTCTGATGAGTTTGTAATAGTGGCGCGGGCAATCTGGAGATTGCTGGGCAGGATGTCATTTTTCGCAGCGACGTACTTCCACCAGGCCTGTTCATCTAAAGACAGTGCTTTGAGATCATCGAGATGTTTTTCTGCTTCGGATTGGCCGATCGGAATAGCCTCATCAGCTCGGTGAAAATCGGCGGAGGAAATATCCCCGAGCGAAGGACGAATGAGGATATCCTTCCCAGACAGCATCCCAAGGCTTTCTTGAGAGTTAACGCCGGTCAAAATTCGGGTCATCTGATTGGTGATATCTAACAGATTGCTAATTTCGTCCCGACTCAGGTACGGCGTACTGATATCGATGGCGATGACGACATCTGCGCCCATGGCCCGTGCGATGTCAATCGGGATGTTGTTTGACAGGCCGCCGTCAACCAAGAGATTCCCATCGATCTCAGTGGGCGTAAATATGCTGGGAACGGCCATACTTGCGCGCATTGCACGAGCCAGATCGCCGCTTTTTAGCACCTGCATGTCGCCCGTCACAATATTGGTAGCAACGGCCTGAAAGGGAGTTCGCAGCCGCGAGAAATCATTTACATGCGCAACCGGCAATGTCATCGCCTGCAGGATTGGCAGTATTTTTTGACCTGCTATCAAACCCTCTGGCAACACAACTTTGCCATCCCGGAATCCAGTTTTGCCACCGACGCTGAACTGCTCGGTCAATTCTTTTCGAATCATTGGCTCATCCGCGCGATCAGGATCATCACGCAAGACCTCATTCCAATCGATGGTTTTGATGGCGTGTTCAATTTCTGCGGGGGTCAGGCCGGAGGCGTACAGACCACCGACGATGGAGCCCATGCTGGCCCCGGCGATGTAATCAACGGGAATGCGGTGTGCTTCCAGGACCTTCAAGACACCAATATGGGCGGCACCTCTGGCACCACCGCCACTCAGCACTAGACCGATCTTTGGCCGTTCGCCAGAGACGGCAAGCAATGACAAAACACTCCCGAAAATCAACACAACCAGTTGTAGAAGTTTGAAGCACCTCCTAGGAAGCACGTAGTCCATTACGACTTGTATCTGTGTTGTCAACGTTAATGACCTCCTTTGTTGCAACTGACACCGAGGCCGATTAGGTCAAAGCGGATCTTGCCAGCTCAAAGGCTCGTGTTGCTGCTAGTGGTAGGGTAGCTGCTACAGTCGATCCTTTGCTGCAGAACCGACACCGAATAATTGGCGCCAATTGCTTAAAGCTCAACACCGGCACCTATAAGGAATGTGAGGTCCTCCTCGTCAATATCTTCCTGTGGATCGAGATCGTAGTCGTAATCCGCCTGAATATTGATGTAGATGTCATCCGTAATTTCGTAACGTACGCCGGTCTGGCTGTTGAACACCGTGTTCTTTCGTCCCGCCAGATTGCGGTAGATATGCTGGTAGTGGAAAAACTCTAGGTCCAGCCTTGAGACGTCGTAACTAAGATTTAACCTGAAGTCGACGTTGCCCCCCGACATGTCACCATAGTCGGATTCTTCAGATGCATAGCCTGCACCCAACTGAATGCTGAAATATTTGTTGGGCTCGTCCCAGATGTCATAGCCGATAGCCGGGTTGAAGGAAGTGCGGAGGTCAAGCTGCGCAATCGGATCACGTTCGACGGTCGCATCCAAAGCCGCGTACCAGTCGTTCTTCCACATGTAGTTGTAACCGAACCGAAACCTATCTTGTTCTTTGACGGGATCTCCATCCTGCTCTTCCCGTACGATAGAAAGATCCGATACATAGCGAAAGTTGCCGCGCAAAAATCGCGAATTACCTTGAAAGGTAATCGACTGGCTGTCTGTATTTCCCCTTGACAAAGACGAGGTCAAATCGAGCTTTGTTGTCCAGTTAAAGTCCTTAAATTCAACAGCCTGTTTCAGTTCCGAGAGTTCAATCTTGGTCGTCGTGACACTGGAGATCAGTGCTAGCTGACCAGGCTCTTCCCCCTCATCAAACCGAAAAGCGCCGCGGGTACCATCAAACAATTCGACATCCATGGTTCGCTCAGATTCAACTTTATGGATGTGTTCAAACATGACCTCGTATTCACCACCATATTCCGGATCGATGGTGATTTCTTCATTCATCACGCGAACGATTTCGCCAGTGATGCGGTCACCATTGTTCAAATAGATCACATCTGCTGACACGGACATAGGCAACAACAGCAGACACAAGAGACGTGGCAGCTGAGCCACCCAGCATTTATTCGCCGCAGGCCAGACAGCCACGTTCGTGCAAGTCATCCAAGCCATTCGTGACAATCGACCCCCACTGCTGCATTTCACGTTTCACCTCAAAATAGTTGGTTACCGGGTTACTCTGTATGGCCATGCCTGGCTCGATATCGCGACGGTCGGTAATGCGGGCCAGTAGTTCGTGACTGCGCGCATCCCGCAACTCAATCACCAGCGTTGCGCTGCCAAGCTCGGAAAGATAAATCTCGACGCGACCAATTGACTCAGGTGGCACTCGCGAGACTACATCTGCCAGACCGATTCTCATGAGCAGCACACCCTTACCCGCCTGATCAGTCAGGGTGAAATGTTTCAGGTCTCTCAATTCAGCTGACATGACTTCACGTACCCCCTGTCTGAACTTCTCACGCTGCTCTGCGTTGATGTAGAACTCGCTGTATCCTCTGCTGTGAATGAACCGGCCCTTGTCTTTCACATGCCGGAACTCAACGCCCAGGCTCTCGACCATGAGCTTGTCATATCCGCTCAGATCCAACTCTGGATAAACATAGACCTCGTCCATAATGGTGTTAGAGACTTTCACGAGTCCCTGAGGGGATACCGGTGCACCCGGATCAATCGCTGGTGTTGCGGTACAGGCACCCAGGGCCAGCATCAGAGCTGGGAATAGAGTCTTCATTTTTCTCTCCTGCTTTTATGTTTAATCTTTAACGACGACCCCGGAAGCACCAACTGCCTGAACGTCTTTAGAACTGACGTTGCCCCATGCTGCGTGCACCAGCATCGGTAGACAACTGCAATCGACAGTCGCAATTGGTAGCTCTGCCACTGCTCACCGTCTTTCTCGCAAATCTAGCCATTTCTACCCGCGCAAAGGTCGCCATCACGCTCAGTATTGCGCGGGATAAACTATTGCCAGCATTCAAAACATGTCACCTGAGGGCGGCACACTGACCCACCGGTGCGTTACGACCCCCATGGCAGATCAGATAAGTCAGATCATTCAGCTTCTACACGAGCCGCTTCAACTCTGGCGGCATAATTAACGTAAAAGCGTTCGAAGGCTCGTTCAATGTGGCCTCGAAGGGCCTGCCAGGACTGTTCTTCACTGCCCTTGGTAATGCCTTCGATCTGGATGATCCGAACGGCGAGGAGTTCACCTGTGAAGCCATCGACAAGCTCTACTTCGAGTTTCGCCTCTTCGAGATGGATTTTCTTTGCGAATTTCTCCAGGTCTTCGTACCCCAAATTTGAAGTCGCGGCATGGACCACTGCACCAACTGGCGTAAAACCGAGCAACCTTCGCTTTTTTTTCATGATGATCTCGGTGATAGCCAGATTCATCACCAAAGTGCCCTTACCCACACCGTCGGCTTCCTTAAGCAAGTCCCCAAACTGGGCCTTCGCCAAAGCCTGCACCCGATCAGCCATCATGACCTTCTGATTGGGCTGAGCTCCCTTGTACTTATTTTTGTCCGACAGGATGATCACTGGCTGTGGAATATAGAGGCTCTTGTAGTCGAGCAGATTGGCCGTCTCGCTGGTCCACTCAAGCATGGATTTATCCGTTTTGCTCTCGGATAACTCCGGCAGGTCTTCGATAAAGCTGGACTCGTAATTTGCTGCTGATGAGACGAGTGGAAGTGTCAAAAAAACAAATATCGTTGCAATTTTCTTCATGGCTACTTACTCCCACTGGGTAAAATTATGTTCATGGTCAATGCTGCACCCCAGCTCTCAGGTCCTCCCGAAGGAGTATCAGCCCAGTATCGGATGGCTCCGCCCAAACTGACTGGCAACTTGCCAAAACGAAACAATTTGCTGGCTGACAGTTTCACCGGGATCGACCACTCATCGTTCTGCCCATCGAATGTGGCTTCAGCATTCAGGCCGATAGAGACTGCACTAGCAGTTCTATAACTAATAAATGGTTGAACTAAGGATGTTTCGATTGGGGTATCCCCATCTACATCCCGAATAGAGTTAACCAGGGCGCCGTAGGTCCAATTTTTGCCTTGCTGCTTAAGCGCAACTGCTGTCAAACCCGCCCCCCACTCACCAGCGCCGGTAAAGTCATTGGTGGATGTGGGCAAGACAAATACTGGGCCCGCTCCCCATATCCATCCAGAGTCGCCAACCGTTTTTGGTGAGAAAAAGATGCTTTGCACCGCATCACCCAAACCGCTCTCGGAGCCGCGCCCAGGTATCGCGTCATCCAGTGACACTATTGGAAGGACTGTTCGGGAGATCACGTTCCAATTCTCGCTTATCGAAAACGGGATGACAGGCTTGATCGTCATGACCGCCCTTTCACCCTCATCATCAACCCCTAAATTCCTATCGAATGAAAAATCCACGGGTATTTGAATCAAAGCCGCAAGTGGGTTCGCTAATTTTCGAACGATAGCTTGGTCTTCGGTTTCGGCAGCTAATGGAAACGAAATAAGTGCACAAAGTCCGAAGATTGTAAGATGAGCGGATACCTTCACCGTTTTCATACTATGACCCAACCTGTTCCACTTTCTTGAGTTGGGGTACTAAACGATAGCCATCCTTTAAGACGCGCTCTGACGGGCCATAGTGTCGCGCCGTGATACTGAAGACGCCCGAATCGTTCTGAACGGGGATATTATTAGGATACTGTTGTCCACAACCGAGGCTAACGGTATACGTCCCGTCCGCGTTTGCTTTCGCGTGGTAAGAATTAACATTTGCGGTATCACTGAACATAAACCCAGCCTTGTTGTAGACGGTGATTGACCAAAAATGCTTGTTGTTGGGATCCTCGAAGGTGAGTTGGTAACAGCCAGTTGCCGGAAAGCCAGGTGACGTCTCGTAGATATTGTCCTTTGCCAAGGCGCCTCCCCAACCGATAGCTGCGGCAACCTGATTCTTTTCAGGACTGTAGATTCCTCTCGTTTCATCGGTGGGTGACGAAAACAGTGAAGTAGACAGCGCAATAGGGCCTTCTTTTTTAACCAAGCTCACGAGGTCCGCTTTGAGCTGCTTTTCTACTTGATAGAAAGACGACTGCTCATATTGCTCTGTATAAAACGGCTTATCACTGCCCGCAGTAATAAAGATATCTCGTTGATACTTTTTGACCTGCTCAGGTGAAAAGTTTGAATCAAGTCGAATTATCACAATCAGGTGACTGCCAGTGTGAGTTGCCAATTCATACGTCCCCGGACCATATGACATGGGCTGTGGACGATGGTCCTCGGTCACCGGCTGCATTGACATATACGAACCCTCGGGAACATCTGGCAATGTGATCGTTGCGCCCTCTGAGACATTTACGACTGCCTTTGAGTAATAGGCATCTCGATTCATCCGAACGACTGGCTGGTTATCAGTAGGCGTCAATGTCGGCAGGTGGAGAAGTTTATTTACTCCAACAAAACTTTGTGTTTCTAGTATTTGACGGGCGGTCTCCGCACGCGGGTACAGAGCTTTCGTTACTTGAGTGCCATTCGCCGCGAAAAATTGCTCAGTAGTGTCCGTCAATGTGGTGCCCGAGGCGCCATATGTGAACGACGGAAAAGTGCACAGTGCAGTGATCATTAAAACGCGGGCATATTCGCGTAAAGACTTCAAAACGTGCTTCATAGTAGTGACCTTCTGTCGTGCTGATGCATCCCGAGACCTTTTGGACTGGGTGCCTTACTGTTTGATTTGAATGCGCAGTAATTCACTGAAACACTTACAGCTGTGTGTAAGTCAGCGTTAGGCGAACAAATTCGCCATCTAATCCGTCGTCATTGCGATCTACGGTCTCGCCATAACTCAGCTTGAGTCCTAACGATTTAGAAAACTGAATACCCAGTGTCGCCCCCATGTTGAACGAACGCTGCTTGTTGTCGTCACTCTGACCATCAGTTTTAGTTTCTCCACCGTAGGAGTAGATGCCATCTATAGACGCCCAAATGCCTGGAGCGAAGTTGTGAGTTAGGTGGGCTTCCAACTTGTAAAGAGCGCTTTGGCTCACCATATCGGCATTAAACGGATCTTCGTTGTCGCCAAAGAAAGTGACAGTGGGCAGCAGGTCGAATGTCGTTAAATGAGGGTCCAGAAAGCTTTCCCCGAAACCAAACGTTATTGGTGCCCCCAATTGCATTGAATAACGGTTTGCGCCCAAGTTAGCGGACTTGTTTTCATCGTATTCACCGGTAGGGAGCGTCAATCGGGCTAGACCGCCAACGGCAAAACCGGGTTTGTAGGACGCATAGTTCTCTTTAGTCAGTGGAGGAAGATTGTATAACCCCGCAGTTACCAGTATCTGAGTGTCCCCCAACCCTTCTGACTTCGTCTGATTCTGAAAATTAGGTGCATTGGGCAGAAAGACAGTTGACGTTAACTCCCCCGTCGGCTGCACAAAGGTGAATGACACGTATCGGTCACTGATTGACATCGTCCGGGTGTACTGTGCGACGACTAAATCTATATCCAACTCTAACTGGGGGTTTACAATGCCAGTGCCGAGCATTGAGTTGCCCTCCGCGTGCATGCCAAAAACAGTAAAAACATTCTTATCTATGGGGGGTGGGAAGTAGGCACGCGGCCCATCACCAATATCTGCATACGTTGCCTGGCCGTGCAGAATCAGCGCGCTAAAAATAGTCGCGAATGCGCGGGTATACGCCTTACACGTGGTTGGCAACGTCCGGACCATTTATGGCCTTCTCCTCTCTTTAAATTAACGCGCAACATGACAAGAGCGCGCGTCCTTCAGTTAAATCTAGTGCTTCGTCATTCCTGCGTTGACGCGTGCTCACTCACTTTCAAGTCATCAACGCCCTGTTTGATGAGAAGGGGTTCCGTCTCATGACCAACTTATGTGCGCCCATTCGATGATTCATCGACAGCAGACAATGCGCACCGCCTTCGCTCACTGATACTAGCTACTGACCCAATTCAAATTGCACACGGTTGTGCAATTGCGTTGATTCGAAAGGGGAAATGAAGTGATGGGCCGACATGGCGTAACAGGGCGAGTTGCTCTCTCGTAATACAGCACATCAGTTTGTGCGAATAAAAAAAACCCGGCGAAAGCCGGGTCTTTAGAGCTACATTAGACGCTAGCGCGCTGATTAGACCTTCTTTAGAGAGAGCACCAAGGCTTCGGTGAAGACGACAACGACAGTGTCGCCGAGGCGGACGTCATCGAACTTCGAGAGCTCTACGCCGCCCACTGTGTGCATACGACCTCGCGGACCCTTGATCATCACGTTGCCTTTACGATCCATAGCTTCAATCGTACAGACCGCGCGTATCAGCCTTGCTGCACCCACTGCCGCCACTTCAGATTCATCTGCAGTACCGCCCATTTTCTCTAGGACAACCCACGGGTTGGCTTCTTCTTCAGCAGTCGACGCACGCACTTCGGATTCAACGGAGGCCACGTAGTCCGCAACGATCATATCGCCAGGCACGATCTTCGACAGATCTATACCGCCGTCTTCGCGTTCGCGGGCAGTCAGAGTGACGAAATTACCAGCAGGCCCGCGAACAACAACTTCCCGGGTTTCCACATCTACGAGGATTACCTCGCCCTCTACCTGAGCGACAACCGCGCGGGCGTCAGATGCCCAGACGACATCATCCCCCGTCTGCTCGGCTGCGACAGTGTGATCGCCGCCCTCGTGATGGCCTGCCAGCGCCGCAAAAGGCGGGAAAGCCAAAGAGGTGACGACGAGGAAAATGGTTTTAATGAGCAAATTCATTTCCAAGCTTCCTTTTCGTTTGTCCCGCACCACACTCAAATTGGGCGGTCGAAGACAATACCAAATATCCCAACTTGCTTTGCATTCGAGTGTGCAATCCCGCTGTGTCAACTTCTAAGAATCCACAGTTAACACACTATTTGGTCGCGCCGAGTAAGGTCAGCCAGTCAGAAGACTACGATTCAATACCGTTATTTTTCGGTAGCCTAGCGAAATCGCTCCCGCTCGTTCGAGCTTTCTCAGGATTGGGCCAACGGCATTTCGAGAGAGACGGGCAAGCTCAGCGATTTCATTTTGTGTCACAAAAATCTCGACGGGATCACCCGGAAATTCACAACCAGGCAAAAAGCCTTCGCCCAATAAGCGCAAGATAACAGCCCTCGTCCTGGCACTAATGTCTCTGTTGCAGTTGTCGGCGTTTAAGAGGGTGAAGAAGTCCAAATAGATGGCTGACAGGCTCACCAGTCGTAATCGTAAATCCGGGAACTCACCTTCCAAAGCTCTCAAAGATTCCGTGCTGACGTGTGCGATGCTGACGTCATTGCGTGCCACCGGTGAGACAACTCTTGTGTTTTCTTGCGAGAGGGCGCGTCCACCGTCCGTCCATTCGCCAGGTCCTGCAACGTGCAGCAGCACCGGAAGATTTTCAGTCGGCGACGAATAGAGCCCTATCGACCCAGAAATAAGTCCATCGAACCCATCCATTTCATCGCCCTCGAAAAAGATGGTTTGACCCGCCTGAAATTCCCTTTTGTGACAGGCTTCCAATAGAGCACTGGAAAAATCGGTTGACTGAGTTGAGAGCCACCCACGACTTAAAAGAATCTTTTTTTCTAGCAGAGAAAGCTGACGTGTTTTCATGGATCAAGTGCAAGCTTGGCGTTGCATCATCAAACGGGTTGACCACAGACCGTTGCATCGACCCCCAGCAGGCATGGACGAGCATACACTAAGCACCAGCGCCCCAGTGGCGCACAAGCGAGTTTGATTAGTTTACGAACAATTCGGTTTTCGCTTTGCACCCTGTTTTTGGCTCGCATAAGTATTTCGTATAGCTTTGTTCAATAAGAAAACGTCCCGCCTCTGGGCCAGCCTATGCACACGCCCTCAACGTTTCACCGATGACAAGCTGCACCTGCACCGCTACCCATCTGACGATAGCAACTGGCCCAATTCGAATTGCACACCGCTGTGCAATTACCATGGATTGACATTAAGAATGAAGTGGAACTTCGGCCATTGATTGGGTGCGCCAACCATTTATTTTAATTTTTTACTATTTATGTCAATAATTTATGCGGCGCCCGGGGGCGGGAGGGCTAACCGTCGTCGTGATTGTGATTGTTACCGCCCAGATACATTAGGGGGTGAGATTGTGTGAGATCTGATGACACCATCTGCAAGATCGTCTTGAACGCTGTACCTTGAGTTGTGATTTTATTAGTTAGGTCAATACCGATCGGCATCTCCTGAAGAGTTAGCTTGATCAAGCTGCCCGGCGATGAATTTATTTAATAGGCTTGATAGCTCAGGCCCGGCCTCCTCTGGACTGAAATGTCCAACACCATGCAAATCAATATCTATGGGGTTTGGTACTCGATCCATAAATTCTTGCTTCATTCTAATTGTGATTCTCTCCTCGCTCCCAAAAGTCACTAAGAAAGGTTTATCCCACCGCTCATAAACCGCCCGCCAGTAATGCTC
>MDSZ01177118.1_pt1 | contig 11108 bp, 10 predicted proteins | sample 811201 | NCBI WGS metagenome assembly MDSZ01 (sample SAMN05326647, study PRJNA326480) | marine metagenome | isolation source: seawater | place: Indian Ocean: North | collected 2010 | reverse complement strand
ATTTTAGAAAAAAATTACGGTAAAAAGGTTAGCAACATGTTTTTGGTTTGGCTTCATCCTGATAATCCGGGTAATTCTTATTTGAGATATGAAGTAGATTCTTTACCAAGGGAAATGGAGGGTTTAATTGATTTAAGATTAAAGCATACAAATTCAGGGGAAACTTCAAATCCTTTGATTGACACTTCATCGATGACTTCAGCTCAAGCATTTGAGACGGTTGACAAATTAGTAGATCTTAAAAATAGAAAGAAAGAGTTAATCTCAGAGATGGATGCCATGCTTGAAACACTTGAAAATAGATTAATTAGTTATTCTAAGGAATCAGGGCATAATTCAATTAGTGGTAAGGATTACAAAGTAACATTTAGAGAAGATTCGAACTTTAAGCTGCCCGAAAAGAAAGATTTAAGACGGTATGAGTTAGAAACTACAATTAAAGAGCTAGATTTATGGTCTCAAGTTCAAGAAATGTCTGCATTTAAACTTAAATCGTTGCTTAAATCTGATGATTTATCTCCAGAGCATAAATTATCAATTTTAGAGTACATGGATGAAGAAACAAAAACTAAACTTAGCTTGAAAAAGTTATGATTAATATATTCTACTAAAAAACCATCTTCCTATTCCATCGGCGTCATCGGAAGTTTTGAAATCACTAATATATGCAGGATAAGTAGCCTCGTATGTTCTGCTTGAAGAAGGACTGGGTTTGTCAACAATCTCTAAATTTTTTACATAATATAATTTAGCTGCTTCAGCCAAAATCTTAGGAATAATTAACAGTGTACGAATAGGGTACCTCATGATTAATCTTAGTAATTTATATCTAGATATATCCGAACTTTTTCCTGCTAGTCTTGCGTAAAAGAAATTTTTTTTATTCTTAGAAACATTAATTCTGACATCCATATTATCATCAAGTTCAGAAAAATGAAAGTTATAATCTCCTTCCACTTTGTTAAATGGTGAAACATGAAATTCTTTAGGAACTAAATATTCAGTCCCAACTTTTGAATTACTTCCATGATTCAAAATATAGAGATGGCCTTCACCAAAAGTATTATGAACTTCAGCAACGTGATAAACAATTTTTTCATTTTTATCATAACAATAATAAAAAATAACTGGATTGAATGTATGCTTGAACACTCTTAATGTGGTGACCATTTTTACAGTAGAATATTCTTTAGAATAGCCGAATTTTATCAACCAATTTTTTAACTTTTTCTTGATATTTCCCTCACCAGAGCCTAGATGATCAGAATCATATAGTGAAAAAACAGATCCTCTGTTATATCCGAAAAGTCTTAAGTTCTTATCCAAAAAGTCTAATTCATCTAAATCTAAAACAAATGTGTAGATTGGAAAGGAAAAGTTGTGTTTTACGGGTGCAGTTCTTGCGTGCGTGAGGTATCCTTCGTATATTTTAGATTTTAACGTCATAATTTACAGTCTAATTCATTCGCTACATCAACAGCAGAAATAACGCCATCTTCATGAAAACCATAACGACAATAACTTCCGCAAAAGTATAGATGATTGGAACCATTAACATCTTTAATTTTATTTTGTGAAGTAATGGAAGCTTTGGTATATTTTGGATGTGTGTAAACTATTTCGTAAATCTTTTTATCCTTGGGTATTTTTTTTACAGGGTTTAAAGTTACAAGATAATCATTTTTTGTTTTCAGTCCTTGCAGTCTGTTCATATAATATGTAACTGAAACATTATCATCGTCATTACTATTTTTACTTTTTACATAATTCCAACAGGCCCAAGCCGATCTCGAGGGAGGCATAAATGAACTGTCAGTATGTAAAATCGTGGTATTCTTTGAGTAACTCCATGGTTCTAGGATGTCTCTCTCATCTTGGTACAAATCCTTCACTAGATTAAAAGTTTGGTCAGCATGGGATGCACATACTACTTTGTCAAAAACAATTGTCTTTTCATCCTCCAAGACGACTTTAACTTTCCCGTTTTCCCTTGTTATTTTCTTTGCGCCATTACCTTGGATAATTTTTCCAGTAAAAATATTTAAGATTTTTTGAACATAAGTAAAACTTCCTCCTACTACTGTGTGCCATTGTGGCGCATTATTCAAGTCTAAAATTCCATGATTATTGAAAAAGTGTAGAAACATTTTGGCGGGGAAGTTCATTATATCATTTCGTGAACCTGACCAAACTGCAGCACCCATTGGAACTATAAACCGTTGTATGACTTCAACAGGAAACTGCTTGCGAATAAGATAGCTCCTAAGTGTTTCGTCTAAAATGTTGTCTGACTCAACGTCTTTCGCAGCAATCTTAGAATATTTTTTAACATTTAGTAAAAATCTATAGTGTTTTGGGCTTAAAAGATTTTTTTTTTGGGAAAAATATCCAGAAATTCCTGTTCCAGCATAATTAAAACCATCGCTTTCGTCATAATAGCTAAATGACATATCAGTATCTCTTACTTTTACGTTTAATTGGCCTAATAACTTCTTAAAATTAGGGTAATTACGGTCATTTAATACTATAAAACCAGTATCTATGTTTATATTTGTACCATTTTCCCTTACTTTAATTGTATTTGTATGTCCTCCAATACGTTTTTCTTTCTCAATTAGAGTAATTTTGTGTTTTTTTGAAAGAAGGTATGCTGCAGTCAAACCAGCAACTCCAGCTCCGATTACTCCTATTTTCATATGTCACTCTTTTTAAATAAATGGTGGGAAACAATCCATTCAGAACCATTATCATAGCCGAATATCTCGGCACAAGCAATGAAGAATAATCTCCAGAAATGAAATTTTTTCTTAGCTATTGAATTACTGCTATTCCCTCTGAAAAGTTTCAAAATATTTGCTTTATTAATATCCATTTTTTCTAGCCAAGCATTTGATGTTTTTTCATAGTGTGTACCTGGTAGTACCCAAGATTTTTGGTGTTCAAGATCGGATTTTAAATCAATAAATAAATCGTGATTTGGCATCATCCCTCCGGTAAAAAAATATTTTGCCATCCAAGCATTTTTTTGCTCAGTATCAAAATAGTATGGGTTGTCTTTGTGGGCAAAAACGTGCATGAAAAAAAGACCGTTTGGGGTAAGCCATTTGTTAATAGAATTCATTAATTTTTTACTATTCTTCGTGTGTTCGAACATTTCTATCGAAATAACTCTATCAAATTTTTCTTTAGTGTCAAAGGAATTAATATCCTCAGTAATAATTTTTAAGTTTTGCAAGCCCCTTTCATATGCTAATTTCTGAATAAATTGTCTCTGTGATTTAGAATTTGATATTCCTGTAATCTTAGATTTCGGGTACTTTTGTGCTAGATATAGGCTTAATGATCCCCAACCACAACCTAGATCCAAAATACTCATTCCGTTTTTTACTTTAGCCTTTTCACAGTAAAGGTCGAGCATTATATCCTCAGCATCGTCCAGCGTAGAGGTATCATCGTTCCAATAGCAAGAGCTATACTTTAGATTCTTACCTAGGCAATATTTGAAAAATTCAGAGTCGACTTCGTAATGCTGATTATTGGCATCATCAGTGTGGACCGCAATTTCCCCAGAGCTTGCTTCTTTGAGAAATGTCTGATATTCCTCTTTAAGATTCGAGTTTTCCATCATTTGAAGCCTCTGTTTGCCCTGATTTCTGACACCCATTCTCAACAAAGAGTCGGGAACAAGACCTTTAGAAATGAAAAAGTTAAACCACATTAGAACCGTAACGTCGCTCTTTTATTGAATCTTCAGGAACATCTCGAATATCCCACACAATTCCAATTTTTGAAAGAGACCATAGAATATAATGGCAAATATCAATTTGGTACCATTTATGACCCTGTCTTTCTGAATTAGGGAATGCATGATGGTTATTGTGCCAACCTTCACCCAAGGTCAAGATCGCGACAAGCCAATTGTTTACACTTCCGTCCTTAGTGTCATAAGTTCTGTAGCCGAATACATGGCAAACTGAATTAACTGTGAACGTAGCATGGTAGAGTATAACAGTACTAACAAAAAACCCCCACATTAGTAGCTCCATTCCGTTTGTGTTGTAGTTAGTATAATTTATAGCCATATACTCGCCTAATGCAAACAAGAATACAGCCATGCTGAACGGGGCAATATAGTGATATTTATCTAAAAATTTAAGTTCCGGGAATCTTTTCAAATCTCCAACATATTCTTCTTTAGTAGGAACATTAGAAGGGGACATAATCCATCCCACATGAGCCCAAAAAAATCCTTTGATTGTCGGAGTATGAGGGTCTTCAATTTCATCGGTATATTTGTGGTGATGTCTATGATGAGAAGCCCACCAGATAGGTCCCATTTGTGCAGATGATGTGGCCAAATAAGCTAAAATAAACTGAAACAATCGACTTGTTTTGAAAGTCTTATGGGAAAAAAAACGATGAAAACCTGCAGTTATTCCAAACATTCTAATAAAGTACATTAAAAAAACTATGAAAAGTGCAAACGGTGAGGGAGATATCGTGAGAGCAAAAAGTGCTCCTACATGTACAGAGATAAATGGTAAACTGACAAGTAACGAAAGTCTTTCTCCAGGTAATCTGTTCTCGTATGCTTCAAGCATTTGCAATTCCTCCTTTAACCACTAATTGGACATCATCTATAGTATTATTGGCAAAGCCAGCCTCACAATAGCTAAAGTAATAGTTCCATAGATTTATGAAATATTGATCAAAACCCATATCTTTTATCTGTTCTACATTATTATTAAAATTCTTGTTCCATATGTTTAAAGTAGTAGCATAGTGGCTACCTATTCTCTCTATACTATCAACTTTTAGTCCTGTTAAACTGATAGAATTTTCCATCGTTCCCACCGAGGGTAGCAAGCTACCTGGAAATATAAATTTCTGAATGAAGTCACACCCCTTTCTGTAGGTGTCATAACCTTCATCAGGATAAGTAATGGCCTGGATTACTGCTGTTCCATTTGGCTTCATTAATTTTTCGATTTGTTCAAAATATATATTGAATAAATCATAACCAATCGCCTCTATCATTTCGACTGAAACAACACGGTCATATTTCCCTTTAACATTTCTGAAATCAATCAATTGCACATCAACATGATTCTTTAAATCTTCTTTTTCTATCATATTTTTCACGAATTCATATTGTCTTTCCGATAGGGTTATGGTTGTTACCTTGCACTTTTTTCTTTCAACAGCCCGTCTTGCTAAGGCACCCCATCCAGATCCGATTTCGAGTATATGATGCCCTTCTTTGATATCCGCCTTATCTAAAATTTTGTCGATTTTATTTAACTGAGACTGGTAAAGTGAATCACTCTTTTTTTCGAAGATACCACAAGAGTATGTCATAGTCTTATCCAAAAAAGTCATAAACATTTCATTGCTTAAATCGTAATGCTCTTGAATATTTCTTTTGCTTCCAGATATTGTATTTTTTCTCCTCCAATGCCCAATCTTGGCAAGCATTTTTGTCAAAAAGCTCCATCTAATATCTAACCCAGATAGGTTATTTTTGTTGAGTATCAATATAGTAATTAAATCGGTCAAATTATCTGTAAACCATTCACTATTTGCATAAGATTCTGCAAACCCTAAGTCGCCGCCTAGTATGGTTCTCCTGTAAAACCTAGGAGAGACAACCTCAATAGTTACCTCTGGTTCTCCAGAACCAAAAGTCTTTGAAAAATCATCGTTCACCGTGATGGTTCCGTATTTAATTTTTTCTAAAAAATTAAGCAAGTTTCTTTTGTAAAAACTAGTCAGCATTGATACTATACTAAAGTGGGAGAAATATAATTAAGCATATTCCTTAGATATAGATGGAAAAAACTCAAGCACTATTAATTTCTTTCATTTTTTTAGCTTCTGGGTGCTTGAATTCCTCTGAGATAAGCGATGATGATATTTCAGGGTACGATTGGTGGGAAGTTCCTTTGGAAAAGAGATACTTGATGGATTTAGATTTCTCATCTTGGCGTTCGACTCTTCCTGAAAAAGGTATTTACAATTGGACAGGACCTTCAGAATATTTTGTTGAAGTTGATTTACCTATTGAAGAAAGGGATGCAGGTTATCCCGAGGATCCTTTAATGCATGTAGCGTTGTGGTTGCCTGATGTTCCACCTGGAACGTTAGTTCCAGTAATAGCAACCATTCACCCTTATTATGAATTTGCAGGTTCAAACCCTAATACAATTCCAGATTTAGGGATAGGCCAGTGGGTTCTTGAAGAATTTGTACCTCATGGTTATGCGTTAGCTCAAATTTCTACGTTTGGTTCAGGCAAATCTACCCATTGCCAAGATGTCAAAGGATTGGGTGAACAAATTGGAATACAGGCTGCTGTAGATTGGTTAGGAAAACAGCCATGGTCCAATGGTAATGTAGGTTTGATGGGAAAATCTTACGCCGGGACAACTAATTGGGAAGCAGCTCAAAATCCCTCACCACATTTGAAGACAATAGTTCCAATATCCGGTTCAATTGGTGTTAGAGAAATGTTTTACAGGAACGGCTCGAGTGAGTCACGGGCTATGCTTTATGATGCATTATACGAAGGTGCAACTGCTGGTGCATCAACTGATGATATGAGAATGTGTTCTGATGACGCTATTGGTCCAGCTAGTCCTTGGACAACCTATGCCCTAGCTGAGTATGGTGGTGACCAATGGAATGATTATTGGGACGAACGTTATCATCTTCAAGATGTTCTCGACAACTATAATGGGAGTGTCTACATTGTCTGGGGCTTGCAGGATTGGAATGTAGATCCATATCATGCCTTTCCTACTTACCAAATGCTCAGAGACAAGGGGCTCAATGTAAAGGGAATAATGGGTCAATGGGGTCATAATTATCCAGATCAACCGAACGTTCATGAAAATATGAGTAGTGGATATGGTGCTGAGGCTTTTCCAAAAGTAACTAGAATGGATTGGTCAATTGAGCTCTATAATTGGTTTAATTATTATCTGAAAGGAATTGGGCCTGAACCTCAATCACAAGTTCAAATTCAAAGAAATGACGGTGAATGGCATGTTGAAGAAACTTGGCCCTCAGCTGATGTTAAATGGGAATTACATGATGTTTCTACATGGGGAAATCTTGGCACTGTATCCTCTTCATCGTCAATTTTGTTATCTAGCCAACCACTTGAATCAGAAATACATATCTCAGGCTTACCCACTTTTCATGCTGAAGTAAGGGCTAACTCCTGTAACGGCGGACAACTATTTGTCACAATGTCGGATGGAATTTCTGGATTAAGATTGGGTCATGCTACGATGGATTTAATGTACAGGGATGGTGGCTATGAGGCCAAACCTGTAACTCCATTTTCAAGCTATACAATGAAGATTGAGTTTAATCCAATGGACGTAGTGATTCCTGAAGGACACTCAATTCAATTAGAAATTAGTGATTCAGGCGAAGATTATCTACCATCTACATGTGCATCTGCTGGAGTCACATTAATCGAGACTGAGCAGCCCTTGGCCCTTCCACTAATAGATAGATCTGCTAAAGATGAGCGCTGGTTTGATGTTCCACCCTGGTGGGAATCTAACTAAAAAGCGTACTATTATATGTAACCTCATTTAGATAATAACGCCTCGGCTGTCGGAGAGAGTCTACATTCATTTCCCTCATTCCACCCCGAGGCATTTTTCAACAATTACAGACGGTCCATCACTAAGAGGTGATTTACAAGAATTGAATTCTATGCCGCTGGGTGGAGTACTAACACTTTAGAATTTAATTTATTTTAGACTCTATATAATTTATCATTTTTGAAGCGATATCTTTACTCGTAGCAGATTCAATTCCTTCCAATCCGGGAGATGAATTCACTTCAATAACTAGCAATCCTCTGTTAGATCTTATTAAATCTACACCAGCTATTCCTAAGCCCAGTGTCTTAGCAGCTTTAATTGCAATACTTTTTTCTTCATCTGAAAGAATAACTTCTTTACCATCTCCACCTAGGTGTAAATTAGCTCTAAAATCACCTTCCGGAGCAGTCCTTTCCATAGCTCCTACAACCCTATCTCCGATTACTAGAGCTCTAATGTCTTTACCATCGGCTTCTTTTATAAACTCTTGAACAAGAATATTGGCTTTTAGCTGTCTAAATGCACTTAAAACACTACTAGCAGCCTTTTTAGTCTCAGCTAAAACAACGCCTTTTCCTTGTGTACCTTCTAATAATTTGATAACAAGAGGAATTCCTTCTACAGTATCTATCATACCATCTATATCCGCAGTATGATTAGCAAAGCCAGTAACAGGCAATCCTATACCCTCTCTAGCTAAGATTTGAAGTGATCGGAGCTTATCTCTTGATCGAGTAATGGCCTCTGAACGATTTATAGTGAATAGGCCAGCCATTTCAAATTGTCTAACAACCGCAGCGCCATAGAAAGTATAACTAGCTCCAATTCTAGAAATTACAGCATCATAGTTCTCTAATTTTTCGCCTCGAAATATTACTGTTGGTTTTTTAGACGTGATATTCATATAACACCGTAGGTAATCTACAACACGAACTTCATGGCCTAATCTTTCGGCTGAGAGAATAATTCTTCTAGTTGAATAAAGGTTTTTGTTTCTGGATAAAACTAATATTTTCATTTTTTCACCTATTATGTTGAATATGATTTTCCTGAATCTATCAAGAATTTTTTTCGGAGTGCAGTTCTTCCAATAAGCATATCATAACTCATCCTTGACCTCTGGGTTAAAGTTATTTCAATATCCATTTTTTTACCGCCAATTTTTACTTTCGTATTTATTACGGGTCTATATTCCTCGTCGCCGCCAGAATTCCTTACAATTCTCCATTCTTTCAATTCACTTTTGAAAAATTTATATTTCGTATCATTTCCTATGTTCTTAAGTCTGAATGTGATATATTTTTTCCCTGAAACATTGCTTTCAGAAATGTGAGTTGCGTGTAAAGAAGAAGTCCTTGCCCCAGTATCCATTTTTGCTTTAATTACACTATTATCAAAGTCCAACAATTTTACCCTTTCTCTCCAGCCAATAGTTGATTTTGCCACAGATATGGCCTACCCACATAGTTTAATAGTTTTCCTTAATTTAAATGTAAGTTTTTCCAGGATTTCTCATGGCTTCTCTTATATCTATAAGTCCTTGTGTTGAGTTATCGGTAGTTGCGTCTTCTAAGTCTAGGTAGATTAATTCATCAATTCCATCGCATGTGTTTTTCATTTCTTCTTCTGTAAGTGGATCTACAGTTTCAAAGATGAATAGAACATACCAGTGCTTCTTTTCGTCATTCCAATGAGATTGTGTAGCAACGTATTTTATTTCTCTATCTTCGACCTCTAATTCTTCAGTAAGAATTCGGTGGCCAGCTTCAACAGGATGTTCTCCAAATTTTAAAGCAACTCCAGGTATGTAGTATTTTCCAGCAGCGTAGCCTCCAGCATCCTTCGACACTTTTTCAACCATAACCTTTCCGACGTAATCTCTGTTTATTAATTGTGCTTGAAGCATTACTAAATTTTCAGCACTATAGTCTACGACATCTTGTTTTACTGCATAAGCTCTGGCATCTTTGGGCATGGCTTTGCATGTAGTGCAGTATATTATAGGTGTAAATTAGTGCCTAAATATTAACTATAATGTTAAAGCTAAATAGAGTATATTATTATTGTTTATATGCAACATCCTACAAAAGTCTTTGATGAATGGGCTATATTAGGAAAAGATAAAGGAATGGAAGTCTCACATGCGGCATCAGTTTCTGAAATCCTTGACTATGCAATGGGACGCTTGAGTACTAGAAAAAATAATTTCACATTTTTAGATTTTGGTTGCGGTAATGGCTGGGTGGCAGATTTAGTTTCAAAAGTGGATAAATGCTCCCTATCGGTTGGAGTTGATGGTGCCGAAAATATGATTTTAAACGCTAAAAAAAGGCAAAGTGACGCTATGTTCTATCTTGAAGATCTTAACGGTTTTAAATCTGAAAGAAAGTTTGATTTAATTTTCTCCATGGAAGTTTTGTATTATTTAGAAAATCCTTCAAAAGTTATTGGCAGTATAAAGAAAATGCTTAACCCAAATGGTCGTTTCATAATGGGAATAGATCATTACTTTGAAAATAATGAGTGTCATGATTGGCAAGAAAAAGTTGGAACTCGTATGCACTTGCTCAAGGAAAAAGAGTGGCTAGATTTCTTTGCTAAATCAAATTATAAAAATATTTTTTCCTGGAAGGCAAATTCTAATGACTGGGCAGGTACATTATCTATAACAGGTACAGTTTAAATGTCTAAAGAAATCTACAAAAGTATAGCAAGTTCAATCATTCAGAGTTCAACCCCGGAAATTGATCTTGAAAAGCAACTATCAATAGACAATTTTACAAGAGGACTAGATGCTTTTTCGCTTTATAATTCTACATATTTAGAAATAATTGCTTATGAAGAGGATGCTAACAAGCAGAATCAATCAGCTACTTTACTTGGAGCCTTCAATCATCACCACTTAGAGTCTCAAAAAATACTCATAAATTCCATATTTCAATCATTTTGTGGTAATTACAACATTGCTTATTCGTTACTAAGAAGCTTCATTGAATGCCATATGCGAGGAGTTTTTCTTAATCAGTTGGCACTTTCACAGCACGAATCTGGGATATGGAAAGTTAAACTTTCTTCTGCAGTTCTTGATAGTTACGGAGGTCTTGTAGATAAACTGAAAAATTACAGGGCAAATCGTGATAAAATATTAGACAATGTCCAATTTTTAAGTATGATATCAGGCTTGAAGCAAGAGTTAAGCTTTAGTGACTTACTCAAGGAGCTAATTTCTTGGGAGCTAACTTATCCCGAAGAGAGTTATCCAAACTTTAGAAATTATTCTAGATATAATAAGTTATCAGGATATGCTCATTCAGAAGAGAAAACTCACGATATTTCTAGGCTGAAGAAATATTTTGGTAATGATGATCAAAAAGCGGTAATTAGCGAATCAATGGTTGTACCCCAACTTTCCAAAGAATATTTGAGTGACATGTGTTGTATTGTGGATTCATCCATGGTAGTTATGTTTAATTTTATTTCCAAAGTACT
>MDSZ01214292.1_pt1 | contig 11109 bp, 12 predicted proteins | sample 811201 | NCBI WGS metagenome assembly MDSZ01 (sample SAMN05326647, study PRJNA326480) | marine metagenome | isolation source: seawater | place: Indian Ocean: North | collected 2010 | reverse complement strand
TTTCCCAAAGGACGAAGATCCAATCGCGAATCAAACTTGAAGTGCGCCATACGAGAATTTGAAGAAGAAACTGATCTAACTTCAGATGAATATATTGTCTTGGACAATGTTGAACCGTTTTCCGAAGAGTACACTGGCTCCAATGGAGTTCGTTACAAACACATTTACTATGTGGCTCTCTACCAAGGAACCAAAGATCTCAGTATCAATACAGATAAATTTGAACAGTATTCTGAAATTGGTGATATAGGATGGTTTTCATTAGAAGAATGTCAGAAGAAACTTCGTCCCGAACAGCTCACTAAATACGATATACTTAGGAAAATAACTGCCTTTAAAGACCAATGGTCTACGGATTGTTTTTTAAAAGAATAATCGTTTATTTATCTTTTCTAGTTTAATATATAGTGTATGAGTCGTGAGTTGATTCAAAAAGAGTATGATGAATTATATACGTTGTATGACAATGCCAGTACCAATGCGGAACGTGAGGCTATCCGTGACGCGGTTCAGTTGAAAGCGAACCAAGACGGCTCTTCTGTCACCGACGCAGAGTTTCAACCGTACCCCGCTCACACCGACCCTTTATTTCAAGACATCTTATTTCAAAAAAAAGAATTCAATTCCAATCAATTGTTTTTAGATACAACCGGTATTGAAGATTCTTGTAATGCAGGATTTTCAATTAAAGCTCATCAAAATTTATTGAAAAATTTTATGACTAAAGAATCACCTTATCATAGTTTATTGGTTTATCACGGTGTGGGTGTTGGTAAGACTTGCACGGGTCTCACAATTGCTGAAAATTTTCGCGACACCTATGCTCGCAAAGATAGACGAATCTTGATATTGTGTAGTAATAATATACAGATTGGATGGAAACAAACCATTTACAATCCCTCACGCGATGAAAACCAATGTACGGGTTCGGCCTTTGTGAATTCTGAAGCCACCACAACACGCGAAGTCAATCAATTGATTCGTCAATATTATGAAATTATGGCCTATCAATCCTTTTCTAATTTTGTGAAACGAATGATTCAACAATACATCTTACCATTGCCTCCCGAAGACAAAGAGGCGGGTAAAATACGATGTATCCAAGAATATTTTAGTGATCGTTTGATGATTATTGATGAAGTTCACAATATACGCGATGAACAAGGGGGCGATATGAGAGAAACGGTCAAAACCATTGAAAAGGTAATACGGTACAGTGATAATTTACGATTGGTGTTGCTAACGGCTACGCCTATGTATAATAGAGCCTCTGAAATTATTTGGATTTTGAATATGATGTTATTAAATGATAAACGATCGGTGATCCAAGCGAATGATGTATTTGATGAAACTGGTTCTTTGACTGAAGAGGGAAGAGAAATTATTCAAACCAAATGCCGGGGATATGTTTCGTATTTGCGAGGTGAAAATCCAATTACCTTCCCCTTACGATTGTATCCCAGTCGTTTGAAAGATAGAAATAAACAGAGGCTTATACCCGAGTATCAAAAGGATCAATCGTTGAGTATTGTGTCACCACGTCATTATCCCCGATTGAATTTGGTGGGGGGTCGGATTCAAGGTAAATTTCAATTTTTAGAAATGATGGGGTCTAAATTACGAGGTCTTCAACAGACAGTATACAATCAAGCCATAGAGAATTTAATACAAAATACACCAGAGTTAGATTTAGACGTGAGAGGTGAATTGAATCCTATTTTGGATAATATATTGTTAACTCAGCTCACCAATATGGTGTACCCTTCTAAATCAGATCCTAAAGTGAGCTTAGAACAATTTTATGGAGCGAGAGGTCTCAAAGATACAATGACCCGAAGAGGTTCACGATATTCTTATAAGAAACAAACCCTAGACAAATACGGTCCTATCTTTGATATGAGTCGGTTACCCAAGTACTCGGCTAAGATAGCCTCTATTATAGATAGTATTGAACATTCAGAGGGAATTGTATTTGTATATACTAGTTTTGTTGATTCGGGTATTGTTCCTTTGAAATTGGCCTTAGAACAACACGGATACAAAGCCTATGGAGGAGAAACGTATCTGAACTTCCCTAATTTTAGCGCGTCATCCGATCCGGCTGAATGTAAGCGAGAATCAATTTCATTTGATGGGCTTCGTAAATCTCAGGTAGAGGGTTCGTTTCAACAAGGGAAATTTATGGTGATTGATGGGTCCACCTCTAAGAATACCTTACAAGAACAATTAGCGGTGGTCACGTCCAAAGACAATCAACGAGGACAAAAAATCAAGATTATCTTAGGAACTGTCGTAGCTAGCGAAGGATTAGATTTCAAGCGTATCCGAAGTATTCATATAATGGATCCCTGGGTTCACTTGAATCGGATTGAACAAACGGTAGGGCGTGGGATTCGGTTTTGCTCTCACGCCGATTTACCCGAAGAGCAACGCAATGTAATGATTTATCTTCACGTAGGGACTCTTGAATCAGACAGAGAAACGATAGATACGTCAATTTATCGGTATGCTGAAAAGAAATCCATCCAAATTGGTTTGGTAGAAACTCTGTTAAAACGAGGCGCCATTGACCGATTCTTTTATCCGGATGTGAATGTGATTCGTAAAGGTGTTATGAGTAAAGTCCGAGTTAAGCCTCCGGTGTATCAATCTCTAGAATTATCGGTGGATCCTAGCGACAAAAAATATTCTAAAGTATGTTCCTATTCTTCTGAATGCGATTACAATCAAGATCTACCCTCAGTAGAGATAGACCAACTCAATACCGACACCTATTTAGATGAATATTCTATCAACAATATCCAATCCATTAAACAAAAGATATCCTTACTCTATAAAGAACAATTTGTATTTGATTTATCCTCGATTGTGGGATTATTATACGAATATGGGTTCCATTATGAAGGTATGATATATGAAGCTTTATCTCAAATGTTATTGGAAAAGTATACTGTATATGATAAGTTTGGTAACAGTGGATATTTGATTCAGGCTTATAATTATTATGTATTTCAACCGTTTTTGTATGAGGATCCCAGTATGCCTCTGTATTATCGTATGAATTTACTTCATCGGGAAGCAAGGTCGCTTACTTTGAATCGTGTGAATCAAAAGGTAACCCAAGGTTCGTTCACCCCAACCTATTCTGAAGAATTTATTGTGGATGTGTACTCATCCATTGACTCATTTATGGAATTGTATGAGTCTACTACAGTTTATCCAGATGCATTGAGTATCCTTAAACTTGTGAGTGAATCATATCCCGTAGTTACCACTACTCTAGCAGGGTACTTCTGGGATCGCTTATCATTCTCTCAAAAATGTGCATTGGTATATGCCGATTTGATCGCATTGAAACTTCAGAGTGATTCAGTCAAATATGTTCATCGTATTATTCAATCATTATTGATTTATAAATCTACCGATCAATCTACATATTACTTTAATGAGGAGCCTCGTCCGGATACCACCGAATTATTTGGAGTTTGCTTAGCCTACAATCACAAACCTCAATTTATTGAATGGAATCAAGGGAAGCTAACTTCCTGTAACTTAGTACAATTGAATGATTTGAAACGATCTTTGAAACGATATAAGAAAACTCCTCATTATAAGAGCTTTGCGACACCCAGTGCTTCGTGGGGTTACACTACGGAGAGAACCAAAGGAGTGGTTAAAGAATGTGTTTTGAAATATGTGTTTCGTGGAAGCAAAGGTTCGTATCCACCCGGCCCGGGAAATGTGTGTATTGAAAACAATCAAGCAAGTCGTATAGAACGTTTGCAAGACGTAATCGGTACCACCTTTCCACTAATGAAAGACCTAATTCATGATTCATTACTTCAAACCAAAAAGAATCTTTGTTTTGCTTTTGAGTTATTATTACGTCAAAGTTCGGAATCAGTCTTTTATGGTTACGATCGTATGTGGTTAAAATACTATTAAATTTGATTTAAATATAATTCTCTAAGGTAGTATTATAATGAGTCACTCTGATTATTGTTCTGAACAACTCTTAACGACATCAATCAATATTCAATCTAGTGAATTACAAGGAGATGTCAATGAGCTTCTACTCACCAAACTTCAAAAGAAATATGAAGGAGTATGTAATAAAGATGGATTTATCAAACAAGGAAGCTTACAAATTGTGAATCGGTCTATGGGTGAAATCAAAACAATCAATAGTCAAAGTTATATTGTCTATCAAATCACTTATAAAGCCACTGTCTTGTCTCCTGTGAAAGATATTCAAATGGAAGTCTTTATTGAATCTCTGTCTAAGATGGGTATCATTGCTTATATCAAATTCACCGACCAAGACACAATCAAAGACAGTCCGTTTATAGTGATTGTTCCTAAAGAATATTTTGAAGAAGCTACCTATGATTCCTATTCTCAAGGGGATTCATTGAAGGTGGTAGTAGAGGCTTCGCGAATCAAGTATATGTCAAAGAACATTCAAATTGTAGCCAAACCCGTTTAGAATGCATAATTCATTTCTCATCTACTTTATGGATGAGTATCAATCAAAAATATCATTTATATCTGATATATTACTCCAACAATCCGATAGTAAGTTAAATTTACTCTTACAAAATCTAATTCAAAAACATCAATTAGATCATTCGTGTAATACAAATGGTATTTTTTTGAATTTATCAACATTAGACCCAACCGTACTAGAGGAACTTCACACAATGGTCATAAATTATAGTATGGAGACCTACAAACCCGAAGTACCTATATCCAACCCATCGGTAAAATCGGTAATACCGGATGTATCTAAATCACCTATAAAAAAAGAGACTCTTTCCTTGAGTAAATTTGATAAAGTATTACTTGGATTATCCAAACAAAAATTATCTATTTAAACACTACAACCTATACTAGAATACAATGGACGTACTCAACAACCTTCCTACAAAATATGAATACTCTCGTAAAATCAAGCCATCTGAATACGAACAAATGATTCATTCACCTAATTCAACAACTAAACCCAAACAAATGACGTATTCTGATATTCGTCATTTATTTGTAAGTATCTTTGATCCCACTTGTCAGATTTTAGAATCCAAAGATAAACCACTATATATCAATCAACGATTAATTGAATTAGCAACAGAGATAGACGAATCCGCTGAAACAGCCTATACTCGGTTTGGTTATTCTAAATTATTGAAACCCTCTCATATTCAACAGAGTCTTCAATTGAAAAATCAATTATCGTCTCTATTGTATTTAAGTGATATTTATAAAGTGACAACCCTTGTGTATTTACCACAGCTATCAAAATTTATCAAGACAAGTCAGAAAACAAACCGGCCTACATTTACACTAGCCTTTCACAAGGGTAAGTTTCAAGAAATGAGTGAAGAACCTTGCTGGAGTAGTTATCAAGAAGGTTCCTATGAAGATTTGGGTCAGTGTTTTGAATTAGATTGTAAATCATTGGATATTTATAAGCCTCATCTTCAACCCATCAGTAAATATAAGATCACAGAATTACAAACAATTGCGAAAGAGGTTCAAATATCCGTGGATGCTTTGGGTAAACGTAAACCTAAAAAACAATTATATGATGAAATCAATACATATTACCTAAATCAATCACCCGCTTGAACATCCGTTACCAAATTCATCGTTTGATAAATATCATTTTGCTTATTGAGAGCTGATTTTCTATATAATTTGTATTTTTCTTTTGTTTCTTCTACTTTTTTCTGTTGAAGCAACTTGGAATGAGAATGATTGATAGGGACTATGGGTATGATAGGATCGACATCAATATTGTAAATATTTTCACCGGATACATTTCTAAATTCATCAATGGTTAAATTTCCCCCAAAACTCTTGAGTAAGATTCTCTGAGGAGCCGGTACAATACTTTTCCCGATTGTATTATTACACATATTCATATACAAATTTAATAAAGAATAATACTCCCATTTTTGTTTTTCTGAATAGGTATCCAATACATATCTTGCACAACAATTATAAGAACAAAAATGACCGTGAGTATAAAATATATCATTGTCATATTTCATAGGATAGGCTACACTTCGGTTTTCAAAGGAATGACAACAATTCCAACATAATTCATAGGATGAATCTATATTGGTATCACATTCTTGTGGAGAGTATCCTGGTAAGTCATTCACATCTGTTTCACTACTCTGTTTTATATTTATAATCACATTCGTACTAGATTGTATGGATTGTTTATCAAAGGTTTGCTTCTTTTTTGTCATAGAGTTTTAAAAACAAAGACTTTATTCTTTAAATTAAAATAGATTGATAGTAATTCAGATCTTGTTTGTCTTTTTCATTGGTGATTCGTATCAAGTGATTGACACCATACCAATAAACGAGTAATCCTAATAATATAAATACAGTGTTCTCTACAAAAAAAGAGCTAAATAATTCAATATCTCCGTGTCTCAAAAAGAATAGAATTTGAACGACTGCTTGGAGTGTCAGCATCCGCATCAAATCACGAATCACTAATAAATGATAATCTGATATATTGAGTTCTACCTTATACACAGGGTTAGGAACGTCCATTATAGTATAAGTCTAGATAATATAAGTTTAAAATAAACATTTATTTATGATGGATAACTATAAATGAGTGGTTCAAGTGTTCAAGTTGATTCTACTAGTATTTCTACTATGTTACTTGCCTTGATGGTTATTTGTATTGTAGTGTACGGGTACATTGAATTTAAGCGTGTTCATTCTCGTCTGAATGCAATGGAGGAATTTACCTCTCGTATTATGAATTTATTAAAGAACGGTCCACCCGAGTCTAGATCACCCAATCCCCCGGTTACCCAAGATAGTTCACCTGGTTCAAAAGACGATGGTGCAACAGAGGCTGATGCAACAGAGGCTGATGCAACAGAGGCTGATGCAACAGAGGCTGATGCAAAAGAGGTTGATGCAAAAGACTCATTGGTAGAATCTTTTGTAAATCCGGTAGAAGAAGGGGATGTTGAAGATGGTATTGAGGATAGTGAATTAGATAAAGGAAAAACAACTATACAGATGGACGACCCCTTACTACAGGTGAATCCTGAAAGAATTGTTGATTTGGGTGAAGATAAACAAGAAGAGATTGAGATTGAATTTAATTTTATGAATAAATTGGAGGATGAGGATGAAAGTCACGAGGAAAATCCTCTTATACCTAAATCTCAACCTGAAAATGATATCGCAAATTTAAATGATATAGACGAATCCTTGACATCAGTTCAATTAGAAGAATATACCATTCGTCAATTAAAAGATGTATTAACTTCTATGAGTTTACCTACCTCAGGTAATAAAGCTAGTTTGATTAAACGCATTCTAACGAATCAAACCACAAAATAAAAATATATATGTTAGTATAAATGGCTAAAACCAGTGATAACGTGAACTTAGATTTCCCGGCTCGTATGGCTGACGGACGTATTTTTACAGATTACAGACCCAATTGTCTTATGAACTCGCTGATGTCACCTGGAAAAAATTCATTTGAGCTTAGGTATCACTTGACGCATAACGGTATGCAATTGGAACAGACAGCAATGAAACAATTAGAAGAGAGAGCGAAATGCACTAGTTGTACCGCGCAAACGGTGCTACCCGTTCAGACAGTTCAAAATTGCACGGCGGGGGTATGTACAATTGATATGAAAAACGCACAGGGTCTAGGTATTGACCGTTCAAATACCTATCAACAATAAGGTTATTGTTTCCATCGGTTTCCACAATCCAAACAACTGATAAATTGTGTCATTGGTTCATCCGCTGATCGTGTTTGAACTTCATAGTAAGAGCAAGACCGAGAACCACATTTACGACATTTAAATTGATCTGTCATAGCTTTGGGTTTCATCTCATATTTTAATTTATCTCGTTTTATCTTTTTATCTAGAAGCTCAGACCAGTTTTCTGGATAAATATCAAAGGCCGATAACCCAGGTATATCAGTCACTTTGATTTCACCTGACAAGATTCTCTGTTTAAAGTCTGGATTTTGAATATAACTGTCTTGGGCTAAATTACTGTAAAAGGAACGTATCTTTGAAATATATAGTTCTTTAAACAACACGTTTTTCCATTTACGCTTCACAGTTCTTTCCTTGGCCACGCGAACCGTTTCATTGAATAATTGTTGTTCTACTTGTCTTGCTAATTTGTTATTCTGAAGTTGAGTTTCTAAGATAGCGACATGCTTTTTACGAATTGGATCATTGTGAGAGGTAGACATTATAGTGTTTTATAGGATACATTTCTAAGTTTTAAATCAAATTTAATACATAGTAGTGTCTTCCTCTAATTCTTCGTCTGAATCTAAGACCATTTCAGATTCATCGGTTTCATCGGTTTCATCGGTTTCATCGGTTTCAGCTAAATCATCTAATTCTTCTGAAAGTGATTCACTTACCTCACCATCATCTATAAACTCGTGGAGACTTCCTTCACTATCCTCAGATTCCTCATCAGAATCATCTGAACAATCATCGATTCCACCAATCATCATTGAATAAAATTCACCGTACTCTTCGGTAGTAAGATCATTCAGCTTTTTGGTTTGTTTTAGTAAAAAGAGAGGACCAAAAAGTAATTGAGTGTCGGATGAATCTAAGCATACATTGTGAGGTATTCCACTCGGTAATAGCTCGTGTTTATTTTCTTGACCCGGTTTCCCCTTACACCAGCCATAACATAGAATTTTGAAATCATCTGATTCCCAAGAATACAACTTTTTGGGTTGGGTTTTATGAGTGTCACAGTACTCTTTTAACACTTTAGGTACATCTTTCATATGTTTAATTTCAACTGTCAATTCATTGATTTCATCCGAAGGTAAAATTTGGAGTAGCTTCATATTACACTTTACACGGCGGAAATGTTTAGGTATTTTTTTATTGAATACAAGTATAATGGAAGTCTATCAATCATGTAATTCATTGGACAAGCGACTGAATGAATCTAATCGTATTCTCCAAAAACATCCAGAACGTGTTCCTATCATTGTGTGTAAATCGGCTGGTTGTAAACTACCTGATATTGATAAACAAAAGTTTTTGGTTCCTAAGGAAATGACTTTAGGTCAATTTATTTATGTGGTTCGTAAACGTATCAAGTTGGATGCCAATGAAGCTCTGTTTGTGTTGGTTAACAAAAACCTTCAACCCAGCAGTAAAATTATATCTGAAATATATGAAAATAATAAATCAGAAGACAACTTTCTCTATATTGAATACTCTTCGGAAAATACATTTGGTTAAATTTTATATTGGCTATAAATATATATGAAATTAACCGTATCCACGTTGATTGTTATAGTTGTATTACTATTGATACTTATGAATGTTAGACCTATGAAACCTATACAGAGAACTCTCATCAAACCCGCAACGATTGATTCATCCAGTGAACCTATTCTGATTGAGAAACGCGGTATAGAAGACAAAGAAATGCCTACTTTCCCTATTCCAGAAACTACTACTGGTTTACAAGAATTATCTCCTTCGGTACCTCACAATTTATCGGTTATCACCCGAGATGCCGTACTAAATAGCGAACCTACTATAAATGAGATTCGTAATGGTACAATTAAAGATGAATCCCACTTTCCCAAGTATTATCTCAAAGATACTTTATCCGCCAATACGATTGGAACCACTGAATATTCTTTTGCGGGTGAAGTTGGTGAAGAAGCCATTGCTTGGTCGGATGAAAATGTCTCACAATACCCGACCTACTACAAGAGTGATTTTACAGGAGGTCTTACCAATGTCGGTGCCTTCTTTGACCAAAACAATCAATACACCGATATTACTGGACCTAGAACGGATGCTCAGATAGGTGACATATGTTACGTATCTAAAGAAGGTGAAAAAGTGTGTTTAGAAAACGATAAGCTACAAAATGTTCCTCCTTCACTTGTTTCGGATATCAATCAATGTGGATTTTTAAATAGTCTTGGATTGCTCCAGTATTCCAATCAGATTGACACGAGTCAAGAACGTGTGATTAATGGTGGCATTCTCTATGACAATGTAAAGGGATCCAAGAAATACAATGAGATCTATTCAGAACCTTTATTTGGTCAAGTGATGGAATGTCAAATATAAATACATTCCAAGTTAATGGGTATATGATAGGTTTTACACCATTCTTTCGCTAATTTTATTTGTTGTTTACTAGGTTTTTCGGTTACCCGTTTATGAGAGATTAACCGTAAGGTTGAATCAATTCTCATACATTGGTGATTTACAAATTGAGTTTGATAGGAATTGATCATAGATGTAAATTCGTGGGGAAGTTGAATGGGGAGTTGGGATTGTCCAAATGAGTTACAGAGCAAGTTACTCAATTGTTTGTTATATCCTCTGAATCCACGACATACAAGATATTTTTCGGAGTTTGATTTACGACTTGTACACGGCTTTATGAATGTTAGAGATTCATACGATAAATATAAGATAAATAATAACTCTAAGGTAGATGGATAAAATAAATCAAACAATTTACAAACAAAGGTACCTCCCGATTGTTGTATATTGATGGCTATCATTATTTCGCTATAAATAAGTGATCGCGAGGCTAATTCTTGTTCAAAATCTTGGGTATAATCAAATCCACCATCGGCAGTAACCAAAGAACACGAACCTTTCCCACATTGTTTAATAAAGGATATCACATTGGATAAGTTATACAGATCTCCTGTTTTATCCACACCTTGACATATTTTAAGTAGAGGGTTTTGTAGTAATTGAGGATTCCAATAAGGGATATCTTTATCTTCTGATATCAATGTGATACCATGAATATCGTCTAGTTGAATTTTACGTTCTTTAGAATGTTGGAGGATTGATTGAACGAAGCCGCCCGGTGCCTCGGCGATACAAGCACACGTACCACGTACGTTTAAACGATAATCATAGATTATTTCTCGTAATTTGAAAAACGACCGACTCACAGGTAAGATTCGGCTGATATTTTTTCGTGGATTAGATGATGTATAAATATATTCATAATCGTTACTGATTTTTTTCGCACTGTCCCAACGATTACGAACCGAATCTATTTTGCGTTTGTGATTCGCTA
>MDSZ01135410.1_pt1 | contig 11109 bp, 8 predicted proteins | sample 811201 | NCBI WGS metagenome assembly MDSZ01 (sample SAMN05326647, study PRJNA326480) | marine metagenome | isolation source: seawater | place: Indian Ocean: North | collected 2010 | reverse complement strand
TACCTTCCGAAAGTATCGGACCTGTCGTTCCGTTACCAAGTATCAAACCAGCACTAGTTATCCTCGCCCTGATTACAGGATGTGTTGTATGGGTTGTTTCGTAATCGTCATCAAACTCAAACAAAATGCCGCCATTGCCTATTTCAACTGCACCTGCTTGAGGGTAACTATTGATATCTAAATGATGCCAATTGCTATCAGCCCCACGTTCAAAGTTCCAAGACAAAGAAGTTCTATACGAACCCTGAGTACCTATACCACCAAAAGCGCCTAAAGCAATAGTTGAATCATTCCAAGGTTCTACAGTAAATGATGTTTGCCCTGTTTGAACTTTCTTCTCTAGAAAGCTATGACCTTCGACAAGCATGGAATCAGACGACTCGTCCCATTTCCATTTATCGCCTGACGTAGCCCCATAGAAAATAACATCGTGTCCTGTGTCATCAATGCCAACAGTCAAAGTCGCTTTCAACGTTGCGGCGCTACCGTCATAGGTAAAGTTTGAGTCAGCTCCAAACGAACCACTGTTATTGAACTGTACTTGGGTATTGCTTCCAGCAGGAGATACAGAAGCAAGATTAGCTATAGACTGGGCGGTCACATGCTTCGGATTGTCGCTATCGCTCGTATCGGCGATAACCACTTTATCATCTGTAGCTACCGTGACCGAAGACAACTCTGAAGGCGCAAAGTTCAACGTCACATCGCCAGAAGAACCCCCACCACTTAAGGCAGTGCCAGCCGTAACAGCAGTAATATCACCAGAAGAAACAGTATCCAAACTAAAAGCCAAAGGATTTTTAGCCTTACCCTCAATAAAACTAACCCAAACATAGTCATCAACAGCAGGAAGGAACCCAACATACTTAATATCCTCATACACAGTCGTAGGTCCACTCAAGTTAGGAATCACTAAAGAAACCACTCCAGAGCCGACAGACTTAACAATACCACGATAAAATCCGCTTATATTCAAGCTCGAGTTACTATTTGAATTATAACCTGATCGTATTGTCATAGCGACTCTATTCTTTCCCATGTAAACAAATCCACAATGCCTGTAACTGGCAGACCTTGTGTTTCTTGAAATACTTTAACCGCTTCCTCAGTGCGCTTATCAAAAACACCTGTAATCTTTAAATTAACATTTCTAGTCTCGGTATGGTAAATAGCCTCTACATCAGCAAGAAACGGGCCTATCCCTGAAGGTCCAAAGATAGGATCTTCAGATGCTGCAACTAGATCTGGATTAGTAAGAGTTGTTTCAGTTACTTGGTAGGTGTAGCCAGAAGAAACTGCCTGCTGTATCCTCTTAACACAGTCACCCTCATCTCCAAGCTGAAATACCTGTAAAGAACAAGCAATATCAGGACTATCCTCAGGGGTCCTACCAGACACTGCAACTGTGCCTGAACCAGTAGCATCATACGAAACTTTATCTACAAAAAACTTTCTATCGTAAAGATTAAAAAAGTCTCTAGCTGACTGTGGGACTGCAGAATCATACAAGCCTGAAGCCTCATTTTTTAATAAAAACATCAAATCTACAATGTCTTCCCTACCATCATAAAACCTTACGCTCATACCCGGAACAATTGTAACACTCGACTCATTCTTAATAAGGTTAGTTGTAAAAGTAGCACCTGACTTCTTACTATCAGCACTTCTTCTAAGGTTCACTCTATTAGCGTAAAACGAGTCAGTCTTTCCAGATGGAATCGAAATACCAAAGTTAGGTTGATTCTCGATCAAATACTTTTCCGAAGCAAAATAAAGAATGCCTCTACACTCAAAAAATCGCCACTTCAAATCTCTAGCCAAACGAACCATTAAATCATAGCTGCTCTCAACCTCGTCATCTTTTTCATTACGAGTAATAACACCATCAACAGGTGCTTCTTCTTTAAAAATTTTTAAATCAAACCTAGACGCCATTATCTCAGCTACGTCAGAAGGAGAAATATAGCCCAAATTAATGTTACCCCTGTCTCTACGCATTCTTTGCATAGCCTTAGTTCTAGCAGTAACCGAAACAGAATCTCTACTCTGATGCTCTATACTGACCGCTGCTATTTCCCACACCATGTCATCCCACTCAACTGTTCTACCAATCATAAAATAGTTAAGATGATGCATTTTAAAGCTAGGATCATGGACCTTAAAATTAAGCTCGCTAATAGCGCCTGCAGATAAATCTACAGAAAGTGAAGTAACTGAGTTTTGTATTTCAACTTGTCTTCTACCAAGTTCACCTATTTTTAGCTTACCAACATAATCTGGCATGTTTTAACCTCTAATTACCTAATGATTTCTATGCCTTTTTCAAGCCAATTAGTGACAACCTGTTGAGCTGTAATACCCGGATCTCCCGTATAGTATGTTGTAACATCAAAATCTGGCTCATCAGGCGGAGGATCTTCTTCGGGTGGGGTAGCAGGAACAGGGGGAATATTGGTAAACGTCTCAGGCTCAACTGCAACAGCCTGTAGCTCTGTTAGATCCTGAACATCCATAGGGTGCTCAGTAAGCTGCAAAACCACACTATACCTAGTTGGAACACCAGCTTCATTACGATAAGTTTCAGTAAAGTTAAGCTGTGTGACCACAACAAAAAAATCTAAAGAATAAGTTCCATACGAAAATCTACATGGTAACGCATTCTCAGTAATGTACTCAAGAATAGCCATGTAACGCTTTTCGCCTTCAAGGACTCCCATACCGCCTGTGTTTGCATCAGCAAGTAACGCATTAAAACTAACAGTTCTAAGTTTTGCATTCTCTTTAAATAAAAGAGGTTTGCGTTGTGGGCGAGGTATCTGAACTATTTGAGGAGCGTACTGATCATATTTAAGGTTTATAGGACCAAAAGGGAAAGTTAAAGCATACGGTAAGTTATCGTTGTCAGGATTAAGCCCTGAAAAGTTAATAGGAGAAAGTATTGCAGGTAAGGGTGCAGAAGACGTAGTTATCGAGTTGGCTGCAATCAAAGCACCATTCACGGTTTGTCTTGAAAATTTAGTTGTTGCTACCATTTTATCCTCCTAACTTATTTTATACTATTCTGTTAAAACAGTCAAAGTAGCTGAAATCGATCCACCTTCTTCAACTGTACCACTCTCATTTGAGTCTCCTTTGACCTCAACGTTAAGTATCCTTGTCATTTCTAAATTCTTCTCTAAATTAGCATTAATTTCTCTTAACAGTTGTTGCTCATCCTTAATAGCGTCAGGCAAATTCTTTAGGAGCTCAACAGAATAATTTTGATCTGATTCTAATATCTCATTGAACATATCTTTAATAATTTGTTTATTGCCCGGAGCTAATCTACCAGATCCATCAGCTTGTAAACCTAATCGTTTATTATATTCGGCTTCACTAAAGAATCCTGTGTCTTTAATAAACGCTCTTTGCTGTGCAACTGAGAACTGATCAATAGAACCCATGCTAGTAAGCTGATTGTATCGAGCTCTATTGCCCATCGCTGACGTAGCATCAAAAGCATTTCGTTTACGAGCTTCATTCAATAAAAAGTCTTCAACAGCTTTAGAGCCCATCCCCGTATAGTTATCACCCATACCTAAGTGTTTAGCTGCTGCTGCGCCTCGTGCGCCTCCTTCAAACATGGCTTGTATTAAATCAAAATCTACATTATTCTCGGTTGATATCGTTCTCAACATATTTGTGATACCAAAACCAAGAGAATCTTTCATCGCTCCAGTAGAAGCACCATATATTCCTGTTCTAGCCTCGTCTCGCAAACCTTCCATCGCTATCAAGCTAGCAATAATAGGAGAGGCTCCAGCCATCATCTCATTCTGAGCTTGAGCATTAATTAGTTCAGTAAGCTGAGATTCATTAAATTCTCCATGAAGGCCTTGCTTAAGACCAATAATAGTCTCAGCCCTTGTCAGCTTATCAGCGGCACTACCAGTAAAGTCAACTTCATGGAAATCAGTCATATTAATTGGATTAGCCGTTGCTACCAACATAACAGTAGTTAGAACTTTATTGACTGAATTAAAGAAATCCACACCAATTTTTTCTGCTAACTCTTCAACTTTGGCAGTAGCCATACCAGTAACATCAGAAAGTTGCTTAACCTGATTTTTAAATAACTGATCCGAAGCTTCTATAAGTTTGTCTATTTCGGCTAAAGCATTACCTTCAATAAGTTTCTTACGCAAGTCGTCACGATGCACTTTAGTAGGGTCAATACCCTCATTTCTCAAAAAATCTTCCATAGCCTGCGTATCGCCATCACCAGACTCAATAGCAGCCTTAAGAAGCTCACTACGTCGGCGCATAGCATCTACACCAGTTTTACCGCCCATATCACCAACAATACTGCCAGTAACATCACCAATAAACTTTTGATACTCTGTTTCAGCAGCTTTTTTCAAACGCTTACTACGACGTATCGACATAAACGCACCAACAGCTATAGAACCAATCGCTCCAACTGCTGCACCTACAGGACCAGCTACAGCAAAACCAGCCATAGCACCACCCATACCAGTGCTCATAGTGTTCATGACGCCCATTCCCTGAGAAGCCATGGACTGAATACCGCCATATGCTTGCATGGCGCCACCAACGCCCATCATTAGTCTGTTACCGATACCCATGCTTCTAACACCAGCCATACGTTTACTATTTCTGTTAAAGTAGCCAGCTTTTATGGAACTGTGACTGTCTCTTTTCTTCAGGTAACGTAGATTACCAAATTCATCAAAATCATCCACTAAGTGCGGAGTACCTACACCTATTCTTTCATTTCTAAATAAATTGAATCGGCTAGTCGCGAATCTTTCGCGCAGTCTACTACCAAGAGTGCTTCCACGCATGTGAGGATTAGCATGGAGAGGATCAGTTTCTCCCCTAGCAGAAAAGAAATTATCAAAAAACTTTCCTGTGCCAGTTGCAATTCTTCCACCCACTCCAGACATCATACCGAAAGGTTGATTAATAACCTGTCCAGTAGGCATTACATACATGCCAGCAGCAGCTGCATCTTCTGGATTTATAAGACCACCACCCATAGTAGCTGCTCGTGAACCTACACTAGAAAAGAACCTGCTTCCACCGCCCCGTGCGTTTCGACCAAAGTTCATAAGCCCACGACGACGACCTCTAGCGCCACCGCCCATAAACAGTGCACCACCACCCAACATAGCCATGCCCGTCATAGCAGGAGAAAAAGCACCAACAGCGCCAAACAACATACCAACAACTTCAGCAAGACCTTTAAGAATAGGGGCCACCATATTCAAAGCAGCAGCTATACCCTCAATAGCTTGAGGAATCTTATCTAAAATAGGAGTAATTGCATCAAGAATCTTACCAAACGCAGGTATAAGCTTCCTCGCAGCAACATCAAAACCCTTAGACAATCGTTCAAGGTTGCCAAATATTCCTATCTGACCACCCTTCAACAAATCAAACAAAGCGCCAAAAACTCTACCAATAGAAGCACCAAACTCTTTAAAAGCGTCAGCATTCTCAAGAATCAAATCACTGAAGTTTCTAAAAAGTTTACGACCCCCACCAGTATTAGACATCGCCCTAAACATGTCCAAAAGAACATTCGCAGCAGGCTCATAACTCCTAAAGAAATTACCCAAGCGAGAAAAGAAACTACCTATAGACTTAAAGAAATTAACAAAATTCTCACCAATCTCAGTAATTCGAGACATGTCTTGAATAACAATGTCTCTAATAAATTTGCTAACCTTATCAACCGTTGTTTCAAGCGTGGGCAAGAACGAGTTAACACCAAAAGTATTTAATGACGCTGACATACTCATCAGGTCTTCTCTAATAATTCTGGCAATATTTACCATTGTGTTTTGTGCAGGACCTAGGAAAACATCACCTAAGTCAGCAAACATTCTAACCAAAGAACCAAACTGCGTTTTCATTCTTCCAATAAAGGTGTCTGCCATTGCAGCACCAAGGCCTTGGAAGTTATCAGCAACAGCTCCTCCGCTGCCGATAGCTGAAAGCAATCCAGCCATAGTAGTAACATTATCTAAAGACCCTTTTCTAAACCCAGCAGCACCTGATATAGCTGCTTTAGCTTTAGCTAAATCACCGCCACCCAAGGCTCCTGCCAAAGCCTGCACCGCTTTACCATCACCACCGGACAAGTTAAACAGTTGCCGTGTAAGCATGTTCACGTTTCCAGCGCCAACGCCCTTAACTTTAGACAAAGCAGCTAAAGTCCCACTTGATGCTTCTGAACCCATTAAACCACTTGTTTGCGTGCCCATAAAAGCACGAGTCATTCTAGTAGCCCTCACAAAGCCACTTGGCCTTCCACCAGTTCCGGGTCCAAACCCGCCCATATTAGGGGCTAGCTGAACAGATTGAAACTCACGCATAGCCGCTGCAGCCACAGCAAGAGAAACTGCAACTGAAGAAGCAGCCACAGACAAACCACGCAAAGTAGCCTCATACGCTTTAACTGCAAATCTACCAGTTATCAAAGCAGCTTTGACACCCAAAAGACCTGCAGTAAATAAAGCGACCTGACCCGCTAACGCAATAAAAGAAAACTTGGCTAATGTCTTAACCATTAAGCCAATAGCCGATGTAACGCTCCTAAGCACCATCTTGAACTTATGCATGGAGTTCGTATTCTTATCTATACGTTTCCTCAGAAGATCAGTTCTATCACCAGCTCTTTTTACAGCTTTATCAAGTCGATCAACATCACGAGTTGTAGATGAGCTAGCCTTACCAAGGCTCCGTAACCTCGCCTCAATTCTACTAAGGTCCTTGTCAATATCGGCATCAATCTCAACCTTTATGACTACCTTATCTGATACAGCCATCAAAACTCCTACAGAAATAACTCGTATTCTCTACATATTCTATAGAAATTCCATATTAACCGTAGCCACCAACTGTGCCCTTTCTTTGCCTTTCTCGCTCTTTATGATCGTTAGAAAGTGCTTGTGCACAGGCTATTCTCAACAGCCAAGTATCCTCATCACAATTCATTAATTCTATAGGATCGGTATGAAAAGCTTCCGCAAGCCTAGCAGCCGATATTACTCTAGAATCTCGGGCCAGCTCTTCAACTAGCCCTTCGTAGGGTCTTCAGCATCCACTTCGTCGCCGTAGCCTGCATAATCTAGAATCTTCAAAGCAGTTGACTCAAGATGAGGATCTACAGCGTAGAAAGCTCTAATAGCATCAGGTAAAGGCTTTGTTGTATTGGTCATCTCCATAATTGCAGGAGAAGCAAAGTTCAAAGCATAACCAGCATCATCTTCAACAAGTTCATCATTAAAATAGATTCCAGTAACAGTCTGACCAATTACATAACAAGAAAACTTAATTGAATCCAATTCATCTGTCTTCCTGTTTGTAGAATTACGTCGCCAAGACTTAAGTTGCTCATTTGAAATATTTGGAGAGAACCTAACACTAACCCCTTCACGCTCAGGAACAGGCACCTCAATGTCTGGTCGAGTTACCTCTCGAGTAATTTCTTCACGCAACTGATCCAGTATTGAACCTTTAGCTACTTTCTCTTCTTTAGCTTCATCAGCTTTCTTAGCTTTAGGAGCCGCACTAGGTATTTCTATGTCTTGTTTTATATCATCCATGTGTATATCCTATTCAAAATAGTATTTCAATGTCAAGCGGTAAGCTCGGCCCATGTCTTTTTACCAACAATTCCATCAGCAACAAGGCCTTCATCTTTTTGGAACCTCTTAACAGCTCGCTGTGTAGCCGGACCAAAATCGCCATCAATACCTGTACGGTTCTTATGACGAGTTAGTTTATAGCCCTGAGCTACCAAAAGTTTTTGCAAAAGCTCAACAGCTTTACCCTTACTGCCTCTACGCAAAACTTGTTTGGTGCAAGCAGCAATATATTTACCAACAGCAGTTTCTGGTTTTTCAACAGCCTTAGTAATTTTCTTTTCACCCTTAATCTTAGAAGCCTCAAACCAAACAAACTTCCCACCAGAAACATATCCGGGTTGATGATGCCACCACTCAGAAGGCACAGTTTTTTGAATACCATACTCTTTAGCAATCGCATTAACTTGGGTAGTGGATATGCCTTTACCAGTGATTCTAAAATCAACAGCATAACCGTATGAACCAAATGAAGGCTGAGCCATGTGATAGCTACCTTGGAAGCCATTCGACTTCTTCCGATCAGGGTTTGCCGCTAGGTTAAATCCCGGTTTACGCTTAACCCACCCATCATACAGGTGCTTCTGTTGTTGATACGTGCGAACCCCTGAAACAACCTTAACTTTTCCTTTTATACGAGGATCAGCAAAAAATGCTTCTAAACGATCTTTAAAACGAGGATGCAACTCTTCCAAGCGCACCCACTTGCTTGTTGTTGGTATAGCCATTGTACTTCCTTAAATAGATAGTTCCTATATATATTTTACAAAAATTCTAAGCCCATGCAAGTGGTACTACACAAGAAAAGCCACTGCAATGCAGTGGCCATCCCTGTAGTAATCTAAGTATTATTTAATTTTATATTGCGCCAGCGCTAGTACTTCCCTCTGAAGCTACAGTACTAATTGAAAAAGTCAATGAGTAGGTAGCAGGAGCACCTGAAGCGGCATCACCGTCAGGCTCAGTTAATCCAACAAGCAACGCTTTTGGATACACTCTCTCTGTACCAGCTACTTTTAAATCACAATCAGTTGTGTAGACAGCTAGGTCATAGTATACTTGGCCAACAAGTGGACGAAGTTGTGCTATTTTAGAAGCATCATCGCCACTGGCAACATTATTATCGTAAAACCTGCTTACCGTAATATCGCCTATTTCAGCGGGAGCACAGAGTACTTCTGGAAAACTACTGTTTCCATCATACACTTTCTCAACTGAAGCGCTTATTTCGCCACCACTAACAGTAGCAAAATAAGTATCAAAAACTGGAACAGCCGCATGGCCTCCATTTTCGGCCTCAGGACGAGCTATAATCTCCGCTATAATTTGTCTCTGGGTTACTTTTGCCATTTATATTCTCCTTAGATTACTGGGGTCGTAAGATTACTCTTAGAGATAGTTACTTGAATAAGATCTGCAACACCAGAAACTCGCACGCCAACCTGTGCTTTAACAAGTCCGCCTGCAAGCTGTGAAGCAGGATTGATTGTACTATCCACAACTACACTGTAGCCCGGATCAATCAATCTATTGTCATCATCATACGCTTCATAAAGACCGCCAGCGACACGAATTGGGTCTAGGAAACCTTTAATTGACGCTCTAATTCTACCAAATAGGTTACCACGAGAATCAATAGTGGAGAAAACATACTGTTCCATCCTATCTTGAACACCATAAACCAAATAGTTTATTGTGTCTCTCTGTGTAATGTAACGCCAGTTAGCTTCATCATTAGATATGGACCTAGCACCATAAACTCTGATACTATTACCAATTTTACGCAAAGCATTAACTCTTGCGTCATCTAACAAATCACCAGCTGTTGGTGAAACTTCTTGAGCTAAATCTGTAACTGTTCTAGCCGCAGAAATAAGTCCAGCCCCTGCTCGCCAAGGTCCAGTAGCAACTTGAACTGCTCTTGTTCGAGCAGCAGCCGCATAAGACTCTGGTGAAATTGTTACAGTAGCTGAACCAGTCGAAGACGTGCCAGTAGCCAATTCGCTAGCAGCAGGTGCATCAACTTTAACATGTGGCCAATAGAAAGCCATGTATGACGCTTTTGCATCAGTATAATACGCTGATGCGTTTGTTTTCGCAGTTGAAGCTGCATCACCTGAAGCAAAACCACAAAGCGCAACTCTATTATACGCTTCAGCATGATCACGCAAACCATTCCAAATAGTAGAACCATTAGCTCCGGGAATACAAACAGCCCCTGACTTAAGATTCTCACCAAACAGCGAAAGTCCTGTAACACGGTTCGCATCGGAAACCGCAGAACCATCAGATCCACCTGACAAAGCAGTAGCAGCCAATGTAGCTGGGTTTGCTGAAGATGTCGAATCGTCAGAAACAACAATCAGATGACCTACATCTGGAGACGTGTTAAGAACATCAATAGCATCAGCAACTGAAGTTAAGTCTCTAGTTGTAGTCAACAAAACATCATCTAGATAAATTTTTATCTTAAACCCTGACACATCTGCAGCAGCAACTTGAACATCAAGATTAGCTGCCCATGCGCCCGGATTCTTTGCCGTGACAACCATGGTTGCCGACGCTGATGAATCATTAAGTGTTATGGCCCCTGTAGCACTACCTGAACCCAAAACTCTTTGAACATAGCATCGTGTGCCACCCTCATCAAAATAGGTCTTTACATGTGCATATAAATTACCTGTCTGGTAATTTCCGTAGTAGGTCGTGTAATCACTGAAACTGCGTAAAAGCGTAGGGGCTGTTATCGAACCTCGTTCGGCTTCTCCAGCCATGAATACTTGACCTGCCACAATGTCTCCAGTACCCACAGGACCCGTGCGTACCGCAGTGGTGACATTTACTCCCGGCATATTTAGCCTCCATTTTCCTTGTTATAACTTAAAATACGTATTTTTGCCCCTGTGGGCAACTAGCAAAAACGATTGCTTTCAAGTATTATATTACCACGCAGTATGCTTTGAAGGCTGGAACTAATGGTTTCTAGATAGTATCTTCTTTTAAACGTTTTATCTTTTGTTCTAACAAAAATTGGTCCGCTTCCGCTTGGCTGTTCACCAGCCTTTGGCTTTCTTTTAAAGCCCAATCGCCAAAATACAGTGACCTTGGCTTCCCTTCTTGGTCTATACCTACTTTATCATAAACTACATTTTGTGGGAATTGTCTTCCATTACCATAGGTTTTGTATAAACGTCTTAATTCTTTTTCAGTCATATCAGAATCAATAAACTTCTGCTGAAATTTTGTGTATTTAGGATTAGGATCTAGACGTTTCTGTATGCCAAGTGGTGACACTATCAACTGTGCGGCATCATTAATAGCTTTTACTATTTCACCCTCTAGAAGCTGTTTGTCAGTATCAAAGAAAACATCGATCATTCTTTTTTTATCTTTTGTTGTCATAGCCATAATACTATTATACCCTCACAAATTTAAAAAACCTAACCGGGTCCACCCC
>MDSZ01191510.1_pt1 | contig 11111 bp, 10 predicted proteins | sample 811201 | NCBI WGS metagenome assembly MDSZ01 (sample SAMN05326647, study PRJNA326480) | marine metagenome | isolation source: seawater | place: Indian Ocean: North | collected 2010 | reverse complement strand
GTGGGTACTGCCCCCACGTCCGTAATGGTTATTACGAAATTCGTTTATCGTCATAGTTGGAAAACCAACATTAATAATATAGAACCAAATTAAACAGATTCAATAAATTATTCATGAAGTTAACTGAAGAACAAATAAAAGAAATAAAAGATCAGCAATCTCAGCAAAATTCAACAAAAAGAGTCACGGCCCCAGAACTTGAAAAAATTCTGTACGATGCAATTCCAATATTAGACCATGGTTTTATAAGAGTAGTTGATTACATGGGTAATGACACATCCGTAGTTCAATCTGCGAGAGTTTCCTATGGAAAGGGTACAAAAAAAGTTTCAACAGATTCTGGTTTAATAAAATATTTAATGAGACATTGGCATAGCACTCCATTTGAAATGTGCGAAATTAAATATCATGTTAAGCTACCTATATTTATAGCAAGACAATGGATTAGACACAGAACGGCAAATGTGAATGAATACTCTGCTAGATATTCAATTCTAGATAAAGAATTTTATTTACCAGAGCCGCAACATCTTGCAGCTCAATCCCAAAGCAATAGACAAGGAAGAGGTGACATTTTGGATGGAGAGAAAGCAAAAAAAGTTTTGAATTTATTAAAAGGTGATGCTGAACAAACTTATAATAATTATGAAACTATGCTGAATGAAAGATATGACGGATCAATAATTGATGACAAATCAGTTGGATTAGCAAGAGAACTAGCTAGAATGAACTTAACTTTAAATACTTATACTCAATGGTACTGGAAAACGGATTTATTAAACCTAATGAATTTTTTAAGATTAAGAGCTGACCATCATGCGCAATATGAAATTAGAGCATATGCTGATGCAATGCTCGATACTTTAAAAAAATGGGTGCCAATAACTTATGAAGCTTTTATGGATTACAGAGTTGGTGGTACCGAAGTTTCCGCAAAGGGAAAAAATATAATTCAGAAAATAATTAAAGGTGAAGAAATTTCACTTGAAGACTCTGGTTTGTCAAAAAGAGAGTGGAATGAATTAATGGAGGCATTTAATCTTAATGATAAGTTGATTTAACTCAGTTTCAAGAAACTAAATAATTAAAATTTACAAATCTTTAAATATTATTTTTTTTAAAAAAACTTTTTATCATATAAGTTAATATTTTTAGACCATCACTAAACTCATTAACTTTTTTTTCACCAGCTATCCTTTTTCTTTCATAACTTGGTATGTCTAAATATTTCATTTTAAGTCTTGACGCCTTAATTGGCATTTCTACACACAGACAAAAGTCATCTGATTTTAAATTTAAATTTTTAAAAGATAATGTTTTTCCAAGCAAATACGTATAAAGAATATCAGACAATTTTAATGAAAAAAATATTTTACCAATTAATGTAAAAAGAAAATTTCCAATACTAGTTAAAATTGTATCATCATCGCTTCCGGAATTTTTCATATAACGAGAGGCAAATACAAAGTCTAGATTTTTATTACAAACTTTTAACATTTTATTTAAATCTTTAGGATCAAAAGATCCATCAGCATTAAATATACAGAGAAACTTTGTGTCCACATTATTTATACCCTCAATTATAGCATTTCCATATCCTTTATGCGATTGATAGATTATTTTACAGTCAAAGTTTTTAATTGAATTAATAGTTTCATAATCAGAAGACTCTAAAACTACTATAATTTTATAACCAAAATTTTTTATTTCATTCAAAACTACAGGCAAAGAGTCAGCCTCATTTTTGGCAGGAATAATTAGTGTTAGGTCAGTCATTAAAAGAACAATGCAATCCTTATTTTATCTTACTTATTGATAATTACAAAAGAATATGAATTTTTCTTTTGGTATTTTTTTGTGCCAATCAAGCAAGTAGCTATCTTCATTTTTTTCAAGATCTTCACAAAAATTTTCTTTTGAGTACCCATATATATTTGTAATTGATAAATTTTTAAAATTTAAGAACAGAATAAGTGTAAGTATAGAAATTGTTAAAATAAAATTAATATTAAATTTCAATTTTTTAAAAAAAATACAAAAAGGTAACAGAAATATAAAATCCCAAAATATATGGTAATAAATATTAATTGCTCTAAAAGATGATATAAAAGTAAATGCAATTGGCACTAATATACACGTTAAATTGAAAAAAAATAATTTATTTCCAATTTTTCTTTTGAAAATTATGCTTACCATTAAAATAGTAACGATAAGAATTGAAAATATATTTATATCTTTAAAATAATACAAAAAAACTTCTTTTAATTTTAAAAATGTAAAATTAATCAACATTATAATCCCTTGTTCATCACCAAGGCTATTTACTTCAGAATAAACAGTGATTCCCATAATATTAATTATTGTGCTAATGAAAGCTTTTTCAGTAGTAGATGGATGCATGAATAATATCATTTTCAATATTAGGAAGCTTATTACTAAGATTATGTTTATATTAAATATAAATTTAATCGGATCTAAGTTAGATTTTTTTGCCAAGTAATAAAAAATTAGGTTTAATATTCCTAAATTTAATATTAAAAAAAAAAAACTATTATAGTTTCCATTGTAAATACTTAACTTAAAAAGTACGTAAATAGATATTATGAAATATAGTATGATTAATTGTTTTTTATAATTTAATCTTTCTAAAAAATTAGTATCTATGAATTTAAAATCTATTTTTTTTAATGAATTATAAAAATATAAAGAAAGTAAAATTAAACCAAATATGAATAAAAAAACCTGAGATTTATTTAAGATTGCACAAAAAATAAAAATAAAAAATAAAGAAATTTTTTTTATGTAATTATTATCATTTTTAGCGTCTAAAAAATTAATCATCATAACTAAAGATAAAATCATAAAAAAGGACGCAAATAGTTCAGTTCGAAGTTGGGATATATGAAATATTGTTCCCGGGAATGAAAAAATAATTAATGTTAAAAAAAAAGAAAATAGTTTTGATTTTGAAATATAGTAGAATATTAAATTTACAGAAATACACCAAATTGCTACTGAAAAACCTGAATATATTCTTGTAATTAAAATAATATTTTGAAATGAACTATCTATATTTTCATTTTCTAAAGCAGATCGTAAATTATAAATATCTATAAATTGAAAAATTTGAGATAATTTTATAAATATTGATAAAAATAAAATAGTAAAATATCCAGTATGATCTAAATATTCCTGTGTGATACCATTATTAAAAAGAAGTGCATTATATGTTAGAGTAAATTCTTGATCAAGATTATGAGTCCAGTGGCGATTAATATCAAAATAAAGAACAATATAAGTTGAAATAATAACAAAAAAAATAAAACTAAATATAAAATAAATTATCTCATTAATTTTTAAAGTATCTATTTTCATAAACATGATCTTCATAACTCCAAATTGGATCTTTAAATTTTTTAATTAATTTAAAATTATTTTCAATTAACTTTTTCCTTATTGGAGTAAATGAGTAATTTCTAAACAATTCTTTGTCTAATTGTTTTTCTATAACTATATAGTTAATTTTTTTAAAATTTTTTTTTGAAATTCCATTCAAAACATTAAATTCATAACCTTCAGTGTCAATTTTTAAAATATCTATAGTATTTAAACCATATTTTTTAAAAAAATAATCCAAGGGATAAATCATTGCTTTTTCATTTATTACATTTTCTTTTAATAAATCAAAAAAAAAAAAAGTTTTTAAATTTTTACGAAACGTGGGCTGGTTAAAGCTAGAACTACTTGCATTAGGCATAATATAAAATTTTTTCTTTTCCACTTTATCTCCAAGACCAATATTGAAATAAATATTTTTTTTATTTTTTTTTAATTTTTTAAAAAAAATCTTATTTGGCTCAAAAAAAAAAATTTTACTTGATTCAAAACTGTTACCAAAATGACCTTTATAAGCCCCAACATCAAAAATAATTTTATGTTTTTTTAATTTTTTTAGATAATTAACTAAATTTCCCATGTGGAACAAAAAGGTATAGCTAAAAAAAGTATTTACTAATTTTGCTATCATATCGGATTGATATAATTAATAATAATAATCATCAAATTATTTAATAATTTCAACTAAAAACGTCAAATTAAAAATAATAATTCATTAAAAAAAATAAATTATATTTAGTTTTCTAATATTAGATATATAAATCAATAATATGTTGAGGATTAAGAAAAATTTAAACATATAATTGTTACCAAAATTTTATTAAACTATAATAATTTGATGTTAAAAGTTGTTTTATTTGACCCAATTCCAGAAAAAAACTTTAGAATTTCCAAAGATACCAGTGGAGCATATGGTACAGGAAATGATTTTGGTGATACCATAATTCCAAATATTTTAAAAAGAGCTTTAAAGTATTCACATGATTGGCCACCTTTACACTCTGCTTATACATTAGCGGTTTTGAAAAATAAGAATTATAATTCTAATTACACTAAAGACTTAAACTATGATTTTAGTAATGTTGATGTTGTTATTATTATCTCATCAATAGTTTGTTGTGAAACTGAAATTGAATGTATTAAAAAAATTAAAAAAATTAATGACAAAATTAAAATATTTGTCATTGGTCCGTTTGCAACAAATAATCCAGAAAAGTATATTGACGAAAAAGCAATTGTAATATCAGGTGAGCCTGAATTTTTTTTCTTAAAATACGATAACCTTTTAAAATTCGAAGATGGTCAAATTATAAAATTTGATCATGAGAATAGTCTGGATGATTTGCCTTTCCCAGCCTGGGACAAAATGTTGGACTCAAAATATAAAGTTAGCTTACTATTCGGGAATTATAAAACTGTGCCTATAATTGCAACAAGAGGATGCCCCTATTCATGTTTCAAATATTGTGTTTATCCTTTGCAACAAGGTAGAAAGGTTAGACAAAGAGATCCAAAAAAAATAGTTGACGAATTAGAATACTGGAAAAAAAAATTTAATATCAAAATGTTTATTTTTCGTGATCCAGTTTTTTCAATTAATAGAAAACACACTATAGAACTTTGTAACGAAATAATTAATAGAAATTTAAAAATAAACTATATTATCGAAACACATTTGAGAATTTTAGATGACGAGCTAATATTTTTATTAAAAAAATCAGGTCTAAAAGGAGTTAAAGTAGGAGTTGAAAGTTCTAATCTTGAAGTATTAAAAGACGCAGATAGATACACTGTCCCAAAAGATGATCAAAAAGAGAAAATAAATTTTTTAGAGAGTCAAAATATAAAAGTCTCTGCAATGTACATAATTGGTTTCCCGCAAGACAATTTTAAAACTGTAAATCATACTATAGATTATTCAATTAGTTTAAATACTACTTATGCACAATTTGCGGTTTGGACACCTTATCCAGGCACTCCAATTTTCAAAGAATATAAAGAAAAAATTTTTGCAAAAAAATTTGAAGAATTTAGTCAATATCAACTAGTTTTTAACCATAAAAATCTCTCAGCAAAAGATATTAGGCATTTATTATCAAAAGCTTATACAAAATATTATTTCCGTTTCAAATGGATATTAAAATTAGCTAAAGCAGCGATTTCCTAAAAGTTTTTTTATGAAAATATCAATACTAATCCCTTGTTTTAATGAAGTAGAGACTATTGAAGAAATCTTAAATAAAATTCATAATCTAAAATCTTCTTTAGTTTTTGAAATAATAGTTATAGATGATTGTTCAACGGACGGAACATATTTAGTTTTGAAAGAAAAGTGTAAAAATTTATATACTACTCTTTTAAAAAATGAGAAAAACTATGGAAAAGGATACTCTGTTAGAAAAGGTATTGAAAATTGCACAGGTGATTTTATTTTAATCCAAGATGCAGATTTAGAATACGATCCAAAAGATTATCAAAAAGTTTTAAACCCTCTTCTTAAAGGTAAAGCTGATGTGGTCTATGGATCTAGATTTACAGGAAGTGATGAGCGTAAAATTCATTTTTTTTGGCACACGCTAGCAAACAAATTATTAACTTTTTGTTGTAATATTAAAACAAATCTTAATTTAAGCGATATGGAATGTGGTTTCAAAGCGTTTAAGACAAAAATAATTAAAGATGTAAATATAAAACTTAAAGAAGATAGATTTGGCTTTGAGCCAGAAGTCACTATTAAACTTGCAAGAAAAAATGTATCTTTTTATGAAGTGGGAATTAATTACTATGGAAGATCATATATTGAAGGAAAAAAAATTGGATTTAAAGATGCTATTAGAGCTTTGTATGTTATTTTATTTGCTTAGAGGTCTTTAAACTAAAATCTTCTTAAAAAAATATAATTTTTTAATTTAAAAATTTCAAATTTATAATTATCATAAACTAAATTTAAATTGAATTCCCTGTAGTATCTTTTGCAAAAATCTAGGTTAATCAAAAGGTAATGATTCTCATTAACCTCTTTTAAATATTTTTCAAAATGACCTTTACAATCTACTCTATTATCAAAAAGATCACCAATCTCAGGAAGAAATGCAAAACCTAAATGATCTGGCATTGCTTTTACCCTTAATTTTTTATTTTTTATGTATTGGTATAACAAAGTATTTATTTGAATATCACCTCTAACTTTTTTTTTTTCATAAGTATCTGAAATCAGCCTATCTTGTTTTCTATGGGAACTTACATATAAAACGGCAGAGATAATTATAAGAATTGATAATGATGTGAAAAAATAACGAGGAAAATTTATTCGACTTATTTTAAATTTTTTAAAGATTTCAAAAAATCCAAATGATACACATATTGCTAAAAAAGGAATTATTGGTGTCAGGTGTCTATTGTCGTAACCAAAAAATTTAAAATATAAAATTAAGTAAGGCAAAATTAAAACAAAAAAAGTAATTGCAGAAATTTTATTAAAAAAACTAAAAACTAAAAGAATCAAAGCAGGAGCAAAAAATAAACCAAACATACCATAAATTTTCTCAAAAAAAGAAGTTTTATTGAATGATATGATTAAATTTATAAGATAACTGTCATCAATATCAGTTCCTGCTCTCGTAATTAAAATATAAAAAAACCATAATAAGGGAGCTAGTATTGGAAGTGACAGATAAAATGTTTTTGATAATAACTTTTTTGTTTCATAAAACTTATAAAATAAAATTATAAACATTATGGGAAAAATACACGTCACATATAAGCCTGTTTGTTTAGCGATGGCTGCTGATGAAATTATTAGTCCAAAAATTAATAAGTCAAAATTATTAATTTCATCTTTATTGTTATAGATTAACAACATTACAAATATAGCACTTACAGTTAACGTAAATAAAACTGGCTCAATTAGACCTGCATACATAGACATATGTCTAAATATGAATAAAAAAATCGATAAAGTGATAAAGCAGGTTATCTTTATCAAATTTTTGTAATCTTTAAATAAATGAGCCGCTCTGTAAAAATAAAATATTGACCAAGAAGGGTATAAGACAAACATTGCTCTAGAAAAATACTCAACATAATTATTGTTCATTATTTTGTAAATCATCGACATATTTATTGGAATTCCTGGAGGATATTCACCATATGCCCCTGTATTTGCAATTTTATTATCTAACCATTGCATAGCCCAATTATTATATTGAATAATCGAATCACCTATATGAAGAATATCTCCTATTGTATCTAGGCCGAAAAATAAAATAAGAGAAAAAGGGAATAGAATAAGAACATCAAAAAAATCAATTTTAAAGTTTTTAATTTTTTGTAATTTTAAAAAAAGTTCTAAGTTATTTATAACATTTTTAAAGTTTTGATTTTTGCTAAAATTGTAACCAATTATAAATATCTCTAAAATGATAATTGCCAAAATTACATAGTGATCATATTTTTTCAGCAAAACTAAAATTATAACTAATAAATAATTTACAATAAGACTTAAAGGTAAAGATAATATAATTGCATCTATAAATTTTATTTTTTTTGAAAATGATAAAACAAATAATCCAGGTAAAAACCAAACCTGTAGAAGACTTAGAAATCCTAATATAAACATTGCTTGTATTATCTTATAATTTTTGCATTTAATATAAACTTATATTTTCTGGTATCCATTCACATCCTTCTTTAACAAATACGAAATTCTCTCCATTTATATATGTTTTGAATTTTAAATTATTTCTTAAAAATGACTCGTAAATATTTATACTTGAATATATTTTATCGTTATCTGGACATTCTATTATTAACACATTTACTTTTTTAAGCCACTCATCTGCACTTTTGTCAAAAATTCTTTGTTCAGATCCTTCAATATCTATTTTTAAAATGTCAATTTTATCAATTTCATACTCTTTTATTAGATTATTAATTGTTGTTGTTGATATATTATCAAAGCGTTCGTTATTTTTTTCAGTAATAAATGTTTGAGAATTTCTATCAGAATAATTGTAAATGCTAACTTTATCTATTTTATTCCATAAAGCTTTATTTATAATTGTTACATTTTCCTTTTCTCTAGTATTCATTTTTAAAATATCAAAATTTTCTTTTTGTGGCTCTACTGCGATTATTTTAGAATTTGGAAATAACTTACAAAATCTTAAAGTCTCAATACCAATATTTGCACCCATATCAAATATGATTTTAGGGGTGTCTCCAAATGTATTGAGACTTACTTGTCTGGAAAATAAATGACCTATTACACCATAATCTAATTTACTTCGCCAATATATTTTTCCAAATTTACTACTACTTATTAATGATGATGTATTTTTTTTAAAAATTCTAAGATAAAGTATTTTTACAGTATTAAATATTCCAAGATTATTTATTGACAAAGAATATCTAATTAATAATTGAAAAATATTAATAATGAATTTCATAAATTATTCGTTTTATCGTTTGAATGAAATTAAACAATAGAATATTTTTTAAATTTCTACACTCATTATTTTATTAATTACAATGAGTTAAACAAATAAATATTTTTTTATATTAATTGTTTTTTTGATTTATTATATTCTCTTATTTGAAGCTTTAACCCTTCCTCAAACAAACGAGAGGTAAAATTAAAATCTATTTCTGCATTAGTTGTATCAAATGTTTTATCTTCACTTTGCCTTTTTACTTGAGATTGATTAATTGGAAATTTTCCAAATAAAAATAAATTAAAAAAATTAACTAATACAATACTTAAATTTATAGGAATTTTGAAAAAAAACATTTTTTTTTCTAGTTGGCTCTCTATTAATTTTAACATTCTCAAATATTCAATATTATTCTTACCTGCTAAGTTATAAGATTTGTTAAACGTTTTATTTTTATTTTTTATTACATCGAAATAAGCTTTAGATAAATCTTGTATATAAATTGGCTGTAACAAATTTTTTCCATCTCCAAAAATTGGAAAGAATCTATAATTATCTAAAAATTTTATTAATTTTGAAATATTTATATCTCTGTTATTTCCATAAATCATAGTTGGTCTTAAAATAGTAACATTTTTATTATTTTTCAGAATATCTCTTTCAATTTTAATTCTATTTAAAATAAATTTAGATTTGTAGTTTGAATAAATCATTGTTGAATGTACTAAAATAAACCATTTAACTTTTTTAATTGATCCAAAATAAACAATATTTGGACTATTTTCCATATTGGCTAAATTAATAACTGTATCAATGTTATGAAAACATTTTTCTAAAAAAATCTTATCTTTAATATCTCCATTTAAAATATTTAATTTTAAATTAAATTTTCTGAAATAATCATTTTTTGTTTTGTCTCTCGATACAATTGAAATTTCTTTATTAAATTTTTCTTTTTCCAGTATCTTTAAAAAATTATATGCAGTATTTCCTCTTGCACCAAAAATTAATAAATTTTCAAAGTTTTCTAGGTTCATTTAACTTAAAAAAATTTGTCTAATTTTTTCTGCAAAATTAATATAAATATTTGATATTTTATTTTCAGGATTACTCTCAACAATAGGTTTTCCCAAGTCACCTTGTTTTCCAACTTTTGGTTCAATTGGAATTTCACCTAAAAATTCTTTTTTAAATTCATCTGCAGTTCTCTTTACTCTCCCTTCACCAAAAATATAATATTTTTTTTTATCGTCTCCTGTAAAAAAACTCATATTATCTACAAGCCCTAAAATATTAATTTTTAGTTTATCAAACATTTTAATTCCACGCTTAACATCCTGAAGTGCAATTTCTTGTGATGTTGAAATTATAATAGCTCCATCTAATTTTATTTCTTGAGCAAAAGTTAATTGTGTATCACCAGTACCAGGAGGCATATCGACTATTATAAAGTCTAAGTTTTTCCAGTCTACTTTTTGAGTAAAAGTTTTTATTGCTGATATTACCATTGGTCCACGCCAAATCATTGGGGTCTCTTCCTCGGTTAAAAATCCTATTGACATACATTGTATTCCATATTTTTCTATTGGTATCAGTTTTTGTCCATCACTTTTTGGCTTCTCATTAATAGCAAATAATTTTGGTAATGATGGTCCGTAAACATCAGCATCTAATATACCAACTCTACATCCTATTTTTTTTAAAGCTAATGCAAGATTTGTTGCAAAAGTTGATTTGCCCACCCCTCCTTTTGCACTTGAAACGGCTATTGTGAATTTTGTTCCAACTATTGGGTTTTTTCTAAAGATTTTTGGCTCTGTTTTTGTCTTCATTGTGTCACTTAAACCTACTTTTTTATCACTCATAATCATACCAATATCTTGTTTTTGGCAATAAAGACACTATATACAATGTCTATTTATGAACGATTTTAAAAACCAAAGTCCTTGGGGAACTCCGCCTGGAGGCGGCGGCAGTGGGAATGGTGGATTTAGAAAAGGTCCCACTCCTCCGAACATTGATGAAGTTATAAGTAAGCTACAATCAATAATAAACAGATTTTTGGGTGGAGGCAAAGGTGGCGCTAAGCCAATAATAATCGGTCTTATAATTCTTTTAATTCTTTGGACTTTAAGTGGTCTTTATAGAGTCTTACCTGATGAACAAGGAGTTGTGTTAAGATTTGGTAAATTTGTAAAAACGACACAACCTGGATTAAATTATCATCTTCCTTTTCCAATTGAAAATGTATTAACCCCAAAAGTTACAAAAGTTAATCGAATG
>MDSZ01021268.1_pt1 | contig 11111 bp, 9 predicted proteins | sample 811201 | NCBI WGS metagenome assembly MDSZ01 (sample SAMN05326647, study PRJNA326480) | marine metagenome | isolation source: seawater | place: Indian Ocean: North | collected 2010 | reverse complement strand
CCATTTAAAAATATGTAAAAAATTTGACTTCGTACCAATAATTGATATGGAAAATTTTCACACAATCTATAACGAAAAAAACAATGTTAGAAATAATAAAAATGCTTGGAACTATTATTTTAAAAATCTCAATAAATTTACCTTAAATGAGGTATATAAAAGTAAAAATGTATTAATTACTGATAATAAATTTTTTCATTTTTTTTCATATAATATCGATAAAGATATAGAACTGTCAAAATTACTTAGAAATGAAATTATAATCAATAAATACTTACAAAAATCTTACTTAAAAATTTTGAAAAAATTTGATAACGAAAATGTTTTAGGTATTCACTTTAGAGGAACAAGTTATAAAAGATCAGCTGGACATCCATTACCAGCAACCAAAAAACAAATGTACAATATTACTAGAAATATTTTAAAAAAAAATCACATAGGTAAGATTTTTTTAGTTACAGAGGAAAAAAATTATTTAGATTTTTTTATAAAAAAATTTGGTGACAAGGTTATTTATCTGAACTCAGCTTATAGGTCGAATAAAAACGATGCATTTAAGATTTACCCAAGAAATTTACATAGATATAAGCTAGGTAGAGAGGCTATATTAGAAGCTATGCTTTTATCCTCTTGCAAACATTTTGTTTATCTATGTTCAAATATAAGTTCTGCTGCCGTAGGATTTAACTTTGAAAAAAATCAATTGAGATATGAAATAGACAATGGTTTTAATTCAAAAAATATAATCTATTCTCAATTCTATTGGTATATTAAAAATATTTTACCTAGATCATTTGGTGGAATTTAGAATGTTTATTGTTAAAAAATACATAAAAAAAATATCAAGAAGTATTGAATGGAAACTCACAAAAATAAAGTTTTGATTTATGGTATATCTGGGCAAGATGGTTCTTATCTAGCTAAAAAATATTTAGAAAAAAAATTTATTGTACATGGTATTTCAAGAAAAAAAGGTAAATGGGATAAAAATTTAAAATATCTCGATATTAAAAATAAAATTAAAGTTTTTAAAATAAATAAAAACTTTAATAATCTCCATTCAATTCTTAAAAACTACTACAAATATATAATTCATTTAGGCGGTCAATCTAGTGTAATTAGATCTTACTCTGAATTAGAGCAAGAGACATTTGAAAGTCAGTTATTACCATTACAAATTTTTTTAGAAAAATTAAAGAGTCAAAAAAAGAATAAAACTAAATTAATGTTTAGTTCATCGAGTGAAATTTTTGGATATCAAAAAAAAATAAGGCTTAATGAAAAAAGTTTAAAAATACCTCAAAGCCCATATGCTCTCTCTAAGCTTATTGGATATGAAATAGTCAAATCCTACAGAGAAATGTTTAATCTGAAAGTTTTTTCAATAATTTTCTTTAATCATGAATCAATTTTAAGAAATGAAAATTTTATATTCAAAAAAATATTCAATTATTTAAAAAATGAAAAGTTTAAAAATAAAATGGAATTAGGGAATATTAATGTCATAAGAGACTGGGGTCCAAGTGATGAATATATGAAAATAATTTTTAAAATCATGAAAAAAAATAAAGTTGATGATTATGTTTTAGCTACTGGAAATTCGATAAAGCTAAAAGAAGTAATAAAGTATTTTTTTCAAACAAAAGGCTTGGATTATAAAAAATTTATAAAAATTAACAAAAAATACTTTAGAAAATATGAAATTAAAGAAAATTATGCAGATATATCAAAATTAAAAAGAAACATTAATATATATCCAAAAAAAAATATTAAGGATCTGATTAATCAATTTATAAGCAATGAAAATAAATAGTATTGATTTTGTGAAAGATGCAATTCAGCATGGTGGAAACAGATTGCATAAAAATTTTAAGAGAAAAAATTATGACCAACCCTTAATTACTGTAATAACTATAGTTTTAAATGGTGAAAAAAATTTGGATAATTGTTTTAAAAGCTTACATCAACAAAATTATAAAAACATAGAACATATTGTAATCGATGGCGGATCAACAGATAATTCTGTAAACATAATAAAATCATACTCAGATAAAATTGACTATTGGTGTCAAAAAAAAGATCAAGGAATTTATGATGCATTTAATTTAGGCATGAGTCTAGCAAAAGGAGATTATATTGGCTTTCTGAATTCTGATGATGAGTATGGTAAAGATGCTTTTGTTTACTTATATAAATATATTAAAAAATATCCAGATAAAGATTTCATCTTTGGGGCTGTAAAAAAGCATTGGGGTGTTCTGTATGGATATAGACCCTACAAAATAAAATGGAGTTGGGGATTTTACTCAAGTCACTCTACTGGTTTTTTTATTAAATTAAATTCAGCTAAAAAAGTAGGTTACTATAATTTAAAATACAAATATTCGTCTGATTATGATTATTTTTATAGAATGATAGTAGAACATAAACTAAAGGGAGTTGGAACAAAAAAAAATGAGCTATTTGGTTATTTTAGAAGAGGAGGGTTTTCTAGTAAAGTCAAATTTAAAGACCATTTTTTTGAGGAAATCAATATAAGACTAGATAATAAACAAAATAAATTTTTAGTTTTAATTATATTTATTTATAAATTTTTCAAACATTTTAATAAAATTTAAATGAAGATTTTAATAACAGGTGTAACAGGATTTATTGGAACAAACACAGCTTTAAATTTACTACAGAAAAACCATACTATTTATGGCTTAGATAATTTTGATAAATTTAATTCAATTCAATTAAAAAAATTTAGACTAAGTAAATTAAAAAAATTCAAAAATTTTAATTTTAAAAAAATAGATATTACAAATAAAAAAACTCTAGATAAATTTATTTCTTTTAGTAAAGTTGATATAATAATACACCTAGCAGGTCAAGCAGGGGTAAGGTACTCATATTTAAATCCTTCAAAATATATAAGCTCAAATATTTTAGGTTTTTTAAATTTAGTTTTTTCAGCAAAAAAAAATAGAATTAAAAAATTTATATATGCATCCTCTAGTTCCGTATACGGGAATAGTAAAAAATTTCCACTTAAGGAGGATCAGGAACTTAATCAAATAAATATCTATGCTGTAACAAAAATGTTGAATGAAAAAATCGCACAAACTTATAGTAAAATCTCAAATATTAGATTCATAGGTTTAAGGTTTTTTACTATTTATGGTGAATTTGGAAGACCCGACATGTTTTTATTTAAAATGTTTAAATCATCAATAACAAAAAAAAAATTTTATTTAAACAATCATGGTAACCATGAGCGAGATTTTACATATGTAAATGATGTGTCTTTAATTATAGAAAAATTATTGACTAAAAAATTATCTAATAACACCATATTTAATATTTGCTCTAATAATCCAGAAAATATTTTAAAGATTACTGAATTTTTTAGAAAAAAAAATGATCTTAAAGTAAAGTATATAAAAAAACACAAAGCTGATATTTTAAAAACGCATGGAGATAATAATAAATTGAAAAAAACTATAAAATTTAAAAATTTTTCTAAATTTAAAGATAATATTTTTAAATTATACAAATGGTATCAAAAAAATAATATTTATAAATTATAATTAGATTTCTATATAAACTTAAAGTTACATAAGAAAATTTTAAGCTTAAAAAATTATTTAATGTTTAATTTAAATTTGAAAGTTTTAATAATTTTGGACTATTTTCTAAATAAAGAAAATAAGCTTTTTCATCAAAATCATATATAATATCTCTTATTCGTTCACCTATATAAATTTCCTCAATAAGATTAAAAACATCATTTTTAATTTCAAATACATAAATTTTTTTTTCTTTCAAAGAGGTAACAAAAAATTGATTTTTTTTAAAAAAATTCTTTTCTATCTCTGATATTCCAATGCTTTTTTTAAAATAAAATAATGGTTCTACAAAACCATAATTCTTATGATTTTTGTTGAGAGGTGCATACCTTTTTGTATGTGAATTTATTGGTATGACGTCATAATGGTCTCCATATGATGCAATCGGCCAGCCATAATTATTTTGGTTTAAATTTTTATCTAACTTTATAATATTAATCTCATCACCACCTTTTGGTCCATGCTCTGTAGAAATGAGGGTATTATTATCATTAGAAAAAATATCTAATCCTTGTTGATTTCTATGACCCATAGAAATATATCTATATTCATTATTTTTTGGATCAATCTCTAGAATTTTCCCAAAATCACTGTTTTCATCCTGAGGAAATTCCCAATTATTGTAATCTCCTATAGTAAGGTATATTTTTTTATTTAAATATTCTATTCTTCCTCCATTTTGGTGGCCATTAAAATATTTAAAATATTCTATTCTTTTTTCTATTATTGCACACTCACTGGATTTAAAAACTTCTTTAAAATCTAAATAGATTAAGTTGACCTCTGCACTAAATAATGAAGTGTTGTAACAATTGGGTTTAATTTCTTGTGTTAAACTAATATAAATTTTATTATTTATTACTTTAGTATCTTTTATTCCTGTCCAAACTATACTGCCATCAAATAATTTATCTTTTATAAGATTTGTTTTAATTTTGGTATATTCATTTTTTTTGTCATTAAATATGTTTTTGTCAAAATAAATAATCTCTCCAGAAACATAAACAACTATTAACTTATTTTCAAAAACTTCAAGATAACCATTAGGTTTAATATTTTCAAATTTTTTTTCTATATCATATGGAATAATAATTGATTCAGCTAGGTATTTATTATTAATATTTTTTTTTTCGTACTTACCAAGATTAAGTTTATTATTTAAAATTTTATTTTCTTTTTTAAGCTTTTTATTTTCTAACTCAGCTTCAAGATATAATTTTTCAGTATTTGATGCATTTCTTATCTTTATGGGTATATAAAATAATGTATTTTTTAAAAAATTTTTTATTTTTGAAGGTGTATTATCTTTAATATATTTTGCATATCTATTTTGGTGATCTTGAGAAGCTAAATAAGTTCCAAAAATTAAGAGTGTTAAAGCAATAATAACTACAACATATGATTTTTTCATTTAATTAAATAATTTTTTTATACACATTCAAAGTGGACTCTGCACACATCTTCCAATCAAATTGTTTTACTTGAAATTTCCCTTTTTTAATTAAATTATTTGACGCACTCTCGTCATAGACTGTTCTTATTATTGCGTCTTGTATAGAGTCAATATTTTGTGGGTCAAAATATTGTGCTGATTCACCGGCAACTTCTGGCATACTACTAGTATTGCTGCAAATTACTGGACAACTTAATTCCATTACTTCTAAAATTGGCAAACCAAATCCTTCATATAATGATGGATAAATTAGAGCTTTAGCATTTTTATAGAAATGTGAGAGTGTTAAATCATTCCCTTCAGTATGAATTATATTATTAAGATTCAAATTTAAACTTTTAAACAAAGCCTTTTCTTTATTTGAAAATTTTAAATCTCCAAAACATACTATCTTAAAATCTTTTTTTAATCTTTCTGATTTTGAAAATGCTTTAATAAATTTTGTAAAATTTTTATAACCTTGTCTTTTACCAACAAAAAATAAATAGTTTTTATTTAAATTGTCAAGATTTATACTGGGTGTCTTTAGAGTAAACTCCTCTTTTAAGCTATTAGATAAGTAAACTACCTCAATCTTCTTTCTATCAACTTTATAAATATCCATTAAATCTTTGGCTGTATTTTCTGAAATACAAATTATTTTATCAGCATTCTTAATTGCACTTTTCTTTGGTCTATAGTCTGCTTTTTTACCATAATCAAAAAAAAATTTTTCATGAATTAAATCAAAAACTGTAATTACAGTTGGTTTTGATTTTTTATATCCATTTTCAAAGTATGTTTGATGAACTACTTCTGGCTTGAAACTTTGGATTTTTGACTCAGTTAATATATTATTCACAGGATTTAAGAGAAATTTATTGAATTCGTTTCTAATTTTATAAGGAATAAATTTTCTAAATCTATTTGAAATTTTTAAACCTGATAAAACCTGTTCTGGTAGCTGACTCAGATAATTATTTATGTATAAAGGTGACGAAATTTTTATGTGATTATTACTGATATTTATAATTTTGTTTATAAGATTTATAAAATATCTTGAAGGTCCTCCATATTCTTGATTCCAAAATATCTGATGGTCATAAAGAATTTTCATTATTTCTTTTTTAATTGTCTATCTACAAGCTCATAAATATCATCACAATATTTAAGAGTTTGTGGTTTATGAGAGACAATAATAATTGTTTTTTTTAAATTAAAAATATTCCTAATAATTTTGGTCTCAGTTTTCTCATCCAGCGCACTTGTAAATTCATCAAATATTAAGACCTCAGAATCTCTATAAATAGCTCTAGCAATACAAATTCTTTGCAACTCTCCTCCTGAAATTTTTGAGCCTCTCTCACCAACAATTGTTTGTAATTTAAATTCAGTTTTCTCAATAAATTCATTTAAATTAGCAATCTCTATTGCGTCATTTAATTTTTTTTTATTAATTAAATTTTCATTTTGATTAAAAGTTATATTGTTAATTATACTCTCATCTAACAAATACGCAGATTGAGAAACAAAAGATATTTTTTTTTTCCATAAAATAGGCGAATTTACTATTGGTATTTTATCTATTTTAACACTTCCTGATGTGGGCTCTAATAAACCCATAATAATATTTAATAATGTGCTTTTTCCACTTCCTGTCTGACCAATAATTCCAATTTTAGAATTTTTTTTTATTTTAAGGTTTATGTTTTCTAAAATTTTATTATTGGACTCTGTATTAAAACTCAAATTATCAAGTACAATTTCATCATTAAATTCTATTGAATTAATATTATTATGTTTAAAATCTTTTTCTTTTTCACTTTGAAATTCACCATTGATAATATCCACGGATGGTTTGCTAAAAACTATCAACTGAATATTAATTGCTAATTTATTTATTGATGGTAACAATCTAAAAAAAGCATAGGCATATAAACCAATAACACTTATAGCTTTAGTTTTATCAGGCTGATAAAAAAAAATAAATATTGAAATGCCTATGATTAAAAAAATACCTATTTGTTCAAATAAAACTCTTGGGAATTGTTGATAAATTGTAAGAATTCTATTATTACGACAATAATTGGCAAGAATTTTTGTATACTGATTTACAAATGTGTCTTTTAACTGATAAATTAAGATTTCTTTAAAATTTTCATATCCTTGCTGAGTTTCTTTCAATAATCTAGAAAATAAAATCTGATCATATCTTCCCATTTCAAAAACTCTTTTTTTGGTAATAAAGATATAAGTCAAAAATATTATTAAAGTTAAAGCAATGATAATAATTGTAGAAACAGGTGATACATATAATAGCACTACACTAATACCTATCAAAATTAGTACTTCTGTTATTATTACTAAAATCCCGTCTATTCCTTTTATGATTTTAGGTATCTCTTGATGAAGATTTCTAATTAATTCTGATGTATGAGTATTAATAAAAAAATTATAATTTTTACCTAAATATTTTAAATGCAATTTTTTTGACAACTTATTTCTTAAAAGTTCTATAAATTTTGACTTATATATTATTATAAATGTCAAAAGAGCATTTTTAATAAAAAATATTATTAAAAATAAAATTAAAGTATAAATAATTAACGAATTTTGTGTAAGATGAAAATGTGTTTCAATAAATTTTAAAGAAGAATATTCATTAATAAAATTTTCGTTTAAAACTATTTGGATCATGGGAAAAATAATACTAATGCTTAACATTTCTAATAATGTTCCAATAATTATTAAAACAAGCATGTAAAAAGTTTTTTTTTTATCATTTTTATCTAACAATGAACCATAGTTCTTTATTGCATTTAAAAATGATAAAAATGAATTAGAGAATTTTAGATACATCTTTTATTAATAAAAATTTATGTTCATTTAATAAGTTTTTTTGATCTTATTCCACTTAAGCTTACTTTTGTTTCGAGCAAATTAAATATATTTTCACTCCCTTTTTCACACTGAGCAATCTTTTTGAAAATTTGATTTAAATGATCAAAATATTTTTTAAGAATTCTATTGTCATGTGCTATTGATGCATATATTACATTCGACGCTAAAATATTTCGTTTTAACATTTCTTGAGACAAATACGTTTTATAGGCAAGATGATTGTTGCTTTTAAAAAAAAATTTTGGAAGAGCGTCAATACCTAATATTTCTATTTTTAAAGAGTTTAGTTTTGCTATATCAGACCAGTTTTTTTTTATTTTATTTCCTATTTTTGTTATTCTTTCCCAAGAATTAATTTTTTTCATTTCTTTGAGAGTTTGTAGCGCTGCCACAGATCCTATTCTTTCCGTCCAAAAAGTGCTGCTTATAAATGTGGATTTCAATGCTTCCATAATTTCTTGTTTTCCAACTACTGCATTAATTCCATATCCATTCCCAAGAGCTTTTCCAAAAATACAAATATCAGGGGTAATTTTATATTTTAGATGCAAGCCGCCATATGTTTCCCTAAAACCCGAAGTACATTCATCAAAAATTAAAACAATTTTTTTTTTTGTTGCTAAATTTCTAACTTTTTTTAAAAATCCATTTTTTGGTTTTTGATCTCTTTCTACTTCCATTTTAATTACACCTATTTTTTTTTCCGTAACAATTTTTTTTAACTGTTCGAAATTATTATACTCAAAAGGATAAGTAGTATTTTTTAGTTTTTTAGGTACACCAGAAATATTTAAATCTTTGATTAAATAATCATTTAAATTAGTTTTTTTCGCTAAATTCGCAGATAAAAACCAATCATGCCATCCATGATATCCGCAAATAGCAATATTATCTTTTCCTGTATAAGCTCTGGCTATTCTGACAGCTACTGCATTAGCTTCCCCTCCAGATCTTGTAAACCTAACATTTCCTGCCCATGGATTTAATTCAATTAATTTTTCCGCCAATAATATTTCATCTATTGAATTTAAAGATGACATGTTTCCAGCATTAACAACTTGTTTAACTCGTTTATCAATTTCTGAGTGTGAATATCCTAAGGAGTTAGTTCCAACCCCCATCAAAAATAAATCATTGAATTTGTTTCCATCAAGATCCCATACTTTATAACCTTTTGTTTTACTAAAATAGGCTGGCCATTTTGTTGGTAGTTGCAAATCTGGATTTTTAGAAAATAACATTGTGCCACCTGGTATAACTTTTTTTGCGCGATACCAGAATTTTTGACCTTTATTTAGTTTCATTTTTTTAAGTTATCTCAATAAAATATTAGCTCTTGTATCAATATTATCAAATTTAGGTAAACCTTTAATATTTTTAGTCTTAAAATTTCTTTTAAAAAGTTCAGTAATAATCTTAAATTGTTGAATATTATCTACTCCAACCACTATACCGTCAGGATTAACAGATCGAATATAATCAATAGCTAGTTCAATTTTAGTTATTTTTTTTTTTTTAGACAAATTGTCAATAAATTTTAATGCTTTTTTTATATTGTTATTAATTTTTTGTTTTTTTATATAAAAAAAATTTTTTAACAAAAGTCCCTGAAAAAAAATTGATCTAACTTGAGCCTTTATACCGATCTTTTTAAGATAATCTATAAATGATTTATCAAAATTTTTTTTGTTTATTGGGTTAAACGGGAATTGAATAACTTCTGGCTTAAAATACATTAATGAGATATTAATTTCATTTCTGTCATAAATAGATACGCCAATATTTTTAATTAGTTTTTTATTTTTTAAATCTTTTAAAATACTTAATAGTTCTTTCCCCTCAATTGTTTTTAAATCGTCCACATTGTGAAATAGCATTGTTTCATAATTTTTTTTTTTAAGGTAATTAAGATTTGTTCGAATATTATTTTCCAAATTGCTTAAAAATTTTGATTTATTAGTCTCAGGTAGTTTTAATTTACTTATAATTTTCCAATTTTTTTTTCTTATTAAATTTAAATTTTTATTATTATATTTATAAATTAAAGCTGTATCTAGAGTATTTATATGATTGTTTAATAAAAACTTATTCAATCCTCTGTCTAAAACATGTCGAGATTTTAAAATTCCATAATCTGAGTTAAAATTTGCAGTTCCATAAATTATTTTAGTCATTTGTAGAAGTATATCAAAGTTATTTAATTTTTTTTAACAAATTAAAGTCCTCTTTAGTGTCAATATCTATCGAGACTTCCCTTTTCATGAAATAACCACTTAATTTATTTCCATAAAAACTTCTGTTTTTTAAGAATTTAGTTGTCCTGGCAAAGTATGTGCTTCCATTATCTACATAAATTTTTTTAAATTCCGCTGAATTGGTTTTTTTATTTATTAACTTTGGAAACAATGGTTTTAAATATTTTTTATCTTTAAATAGAGCTTGATGTGGTGGAAAATTGTATTCTGATACCGCTATTACAAAATCATTTTTACTCTCTTTAATAATTTTAAAAGATTTTTTTATATCTGTTGCTTTTCTTAAAGGAGATGTTGCATAGAGACAACAAGTAAAATCAAAGAAAAAATTTTTTAGTTTAAAAAATTTCAAAACTTCTAAACATACCTCGTTAACCGTCGCTTTATAATTAGATAGTTTTTTTGATCTTTTGTGCAGAATTATATTTTTATATTTTGAACAAATATTCAATATTTTTTTAGAATCTGAGGAAACCACAATAAAATCAAAAATATTTGCTTTAATTGCATTTTCTATTGTGTGACAAACTAAATGTTTTTTCTTAAACTTTAATACATTCTTATTTTTAAGTCTTTTTGAACCACCTCTTGCGGGTATTATGCATATACAACTTTTATTTTTTTTCATTTATAAATATCAGTTAACTTAACATTATAGTTTTTTTTAAAATTTTTTTTTAATTTGAAATTTTTATATTTTATAAACTCATCTGGTTGAATGCCATATCCAGGTCTTTTAAATTTATATTGAAGATCTTTTAATTTTGTATTTTTTCGTTGATCTTTATTTAAATACAATGATCTTCTAATATCCTTTGAAATATTTACTTCATTTGGTTGAACATCAGTAACACTGCCGTTAATCTTTTTAATTTTATTAAAGATACTTTTTTTTAAAATTTTTCTAGGTTT
>MDSZ01267991.1_pt1 | contig 11112 bp, 14 predicted proteins | sample 811201 | NCBI WGS metagenome assembly MDSZ01 (sample SAMN05326647, study PRJNA326480) | marine metagenome | isolation source: seawater | place: Indian Ocean: North | collected 2010 | reverse complement strand
TTTAAAAATTAACATATCTAAGCTCATTGATGCCGCTGACTCCTTTCTCGAAATACGAAGCTTTATTGAGAATGGGGAAACATAGTGATGATGAAGTTAGATATTCATTTACATTTAGAACACATTTGGTTTAAGTATTACAATAATAAGTCTTTTTCATTAATAAATGTTCCAACAAGCGGTATCTTATTTTGACAACTACCATCTCCATGTTGGTAAAAACACTCTACATATATATTAAATTTTAATGGATAACCACAATCATTCTCATCATAAAAGCTCAAATATTTGCTGTTTTTTTTTGGAGGTTTGTCAAATCCTTTTTTTTGAGCGACTACCAACGTTTTAAGTGAAATGGAGTGCCCCTTCTTGTTCACACTAAAAATACCGTTACTTTGAAGACCGAATACTTCCCATGCACCTGCATAGGCGCTTTTTAATTGAGAAATGCCACTTGACGTCAAAATATTTGAGAAACAAGGAATCCGTACGCCCCTAAAATTATGTGTAGTTGGTGTTCTAAAGTTTTGCCAATAATATCCAATATTAACAAGATTCTCAAGACTTGAATCTTTAGAATTTGCCAATGTATATCTGAATCCTATGCGTGAATCTTTTACACCTTCAACAGGAAAACTATACGAAAACACGTGGTCGCCAAATATGTTAATTGTATAGCTTGTATCTTCGCAAAAATCAAATTGTAGTACTGAATTACCACAACAATTAGATTTCATATTGGTGCTTTTTATAAAATATTCAGGCCATTTTGCTTTTATATCAAGCTTAGATGCTGCAAGTAAACAGTGTCTTCCTGAAACCATTCTCTCTATAGATTCAACATCAAGATTCCATTTACGAATTTTGTGGAGTACCTTGTCTGTATCTGTATCTGTAACTGCAACAAGTGCTTTTACCTTGGAGTCTGATTTGTAAATTTTAGATGGTATTTTTAATAAATTAGATATAGCAACTTTAATATCTCCATGGTTTGAATTAAATTTTAACAGTTCCATATTTTCTTTCATTTTTGGATGACTTACCATAGGAAATCTCCAACTATCAATTGATATTTTACAAATTTCCTGTGCTTGTACAAGAAATACGGCATATGATACTGTGTAATAGTCTCCAAAGAATCTCCTGTCTGTAATTAAATTACAGGATTCTGATGAGCCGCTATTAATAGTGCTATTTGGAACTACAAGCGAGCATTCTACTGTTTCAATACTCATTGTATTTTGAATCAATACAGATGAAAATAAAAAATCAAATTTAAGTTATTTATGTAATTATTCATCATCGCTATCATATATTAAATGTAGTGGTGGGGCTGTGCTCATTGTAATAAAATTCAGTGCAGAAACGACTTTATTCGCTACTCCATAGAAGTCATTTTTTGGGTTTTCATATGATAAATCGTTGCGTAAAGCCTCATTTGCTACTTCGTCATCGCTATCAGAATCATCATTATCTATAAATTTTGGAATAAATGTATTATCTTTTTTTGTTCTTATTATAAATGTATTATAGTCATCATCTTCAAATTTTTCATCTTCCCACGGAACATAAATACAAGTATCTGGTACAAGATGTTTATGTTCTTTGCAGTAGTATACATAATTATTATCTTTACTAATGAAACAGCTTACATCCATCACATTATGACCATACTTGCATATTGCACAAGTAAACAACACCATCCTTTAGATTCTACTAATAAAAAAAAATACAATAATAAATCAAATTTTAAATAAATTAATAAGTTTTATGTTAGTTAGGAGCAATACCCGTAAGTTTATCACCTGATTCTTTAAGAAGCATCTCATCCAGATTTTTACCAGGAGGAACCAAAGGATAACATTTATCTGGTTCTACAATAAAATTTGCAAGAATCGGACCATCATACTCTATAAATTCCTTAACGGTTTTTTTAAGGTCATTTGGTTCACTACATTCAATTGCCTTGATTCCAAAAGAATTTGCTAACATGACATAATCGGGATTAGTATTAGTTGTTGAAATAAAGTTACTATCAAAGAATAATTCCTGCCATACATACACCATTTGTTGCCGTGAATCATTCATAATAGCTATTTTTACGGGAATATTATATTCTGCTACTGTACCTAATTCATGAAGCGTCATATTAAATGAACCATCGCCATCGATACATATCAGTTTTTGTTCAGGTAAGGCAATTTGTGCGCCAATAGCAAATGGTACACCGACCCCCATTGTTCCAAGAGAACCACTTGTAAGAAGCTGTTTGGGTCTTGTCCAGTTATAAAACTGTGCAGACATCATTTGATGATTTCCAACACCTGTTGTAATATATACATCATTACGATATGATGTTTGATTCGAAATTTCTTCAATAACTTGCTGTGTTTTAATTTTATCTGGCAATTTTTCATATTTAAATGGATGTTTATTCTTAAGTTTCTTAATTCTATTTCGCCAATCGTTTCTGTAATTCTTTTCAACATGGCAAATCAAATAGTCAAGATAATTTCCACAATCTCCTAAAAATGTTTTTGTTGGTTTAATAGTTTTACCAACCTGATTTTTTTCAATTTCAAATTGAAATATTCCTCCCGAACCCTTTTTTTCTGCAAGCTTTGCCTTAGGTGCATAACCATCAATTGTACCAATAGTTCTATCATCAAAACGTGAACCAAATGAAAGTATAAGGTCAGATTCTTGAATTGCATAGTTAGCAAATGCAGACCCATGCATCCCAAGCATATTAAGACTTAATTCTTCTCGTTCATCAAATGCACCCAATGCATGAAGGGTTGTTGTAACTGGGATACTTGCTTTAGAAGATAATTTTCTCAATAATTTATAGTGATTATTACATCCTTGACCTGCAATAATTACAGGTTTTTTTGCTTTATTAATTAGATTTACAAGGTGTGATAAATCTTTTCTATATTTTTTTTTAATCTTGCTTTGCTTTGGTGATTTTTGTTTTGACTTACTCTTTTTAATAAATTCATCATGTGTGTAGGTTAATTCTTCCATCATTAAATTTTTAGGTAAATCAATATGTACAGGTCCAGGACGTCCTTGAACTGCAATATCAAAAGCCTTATTAATAGTTTTTTCAATTTCATCCGCTGATTGAACTTGATAATTCCATTTTGTACATGGTTTAGTTAGCTCAATAGCTGGACATTCTTGAAATGCATCTGTACCAATTGCAGAAGTAGGTACCTGTCCTGTCATAACTACTAATGGAATACCATCGGAATAACTATCTTGTAATGGAGTGATTAAATTAGTAACCCCTGGTCCAGATGTTGTCATTACTACACCTGGTTTACCTGTTACCTTTGCATATCCTTCTGCTGAATGACCACAGCCTTGTTCATGACGATTCATGTAGTATTTAATTTTACTGCTATGAAGCGAGTCAAATGCTGGTAGGATAGCGCCTCCACTATATCCAAAAATAGTATCTACCTTGTTATTAACAAGTGCTCTTAAAATAGCATCTTTTCCCATCATTTGTTTACCAGTACTAAAGCACCTTTTTAACATATTTTATTTATTATTAAAGACATAAAATGTTATCAAATTTTACGTAATTTAACTTCAATAAGTATCTAAATAAATGAATATATAATCATATATGCTGAAAATTCATTCATTACATCTTAAACCGCATAAAACAACTGATTCAAGTATATTTGATAGAATTCCAGTTGACCAAATTTATTGTAATAAAAATGGATTTTTGAACAGTAATGAATGGCATAAAAGTGCTGAAGCTGTTGATGAATATGAAACTATTGTTGAAGAAAGAGCTATTTTACTTCAATCACTTGAAAATTATGAAAAATTACACAAAGAAATGCAAAACAATACTATAAAAGATATACCATCTTTTGGTGAAAATATAGTTGTAAGCGGATTGGATAGTAATAATATTTGTATAGGTGATAAATTTAAGATTAAGGGTGGTCACTCAAACTTAATAATCCAAGTATCTTCGCCAAGAAAACCATGCTATAAAATAGATAAAAAACATAAATCAGTTTATGGTTTAAAAGGATTAAAGCGCTATAGTTTAACTAATGGCTTAGCAGGTTGGTTTTGTCGTGTTATTAGCGAGGGAACGATATCAAAAAATGATACTTTTGATCTTATTAATAGGGAACATCCAGATTGGTCATTAACAAAAATATCAAAAATGATATATGGTAATGGTAACTTTAAAATTCAAAGTGCTTGTAAAGTAAAATGGGTAAATAGTATTAATGAGTTAGATAAATTAATAAATTCCGATGAACTTGCATATTGTGAATGGAAAGAAGAATTAATTGAAGTTAGAAAAAAATTAATAAACTGTAAATAATCTTAATATCTGAAAGTATTACATATGAGTAAAGAAAAACCCAGAGGTAAATCAGTTAAGTTTCCAAAAGGTAATTTTCATCTTAAACAGGGGGATTATGTAGTAGTTATTATTGACGAACCAATAAGTGTTGGTAGCCCTGAAAGTGAATGGATAGTGGGTGCTAAAGTAAGAGCTGGAAATATATTATTAGCTGAACTCAATAAAAAAGATAGCAAACAATCAACACTTAAAATAACAAAAAAATATGAAGATTATAGTGCAGGAATTATATTTGATAATGGTGAAATTGATGATGAAGATAAGAATAGATTTATTCCTAAAGAAACATCACTTCGAATATATAAGGATGGTCATAAAAGTTGCAAAGCACATTGTACGGGCTATATTAAACCCCGGAAATCTTCAAAATTAATACTACAAGAACAAATGAAGAGAAAAAAAGGATTTAAAATTTGTAGAGACCCTAAAAATCCATCAAAATTACGCCCTATGAAAATGGTTGCATTAGTTACTAAGATAGATGATGATGGGAAATTTATCGATTTTACTATTGGCCCTACTTATAAAAGAAGTGATAAATGTTAATAATTAATTAGGAGTTAATTATTGAATATAATTTTATGCAATATTATATTTAATAACATTTTATATTTTTGTATACATGTGTCTATAATTTAATAATTTTAATAATTATAGCTGATTTTAAGATATCTGGTATCATAAAATTCAGTACGTTATCATGTATTAAAATAACAAAAATTCACAGGAATAATTTGTCACTAATAATTATTAAAATTTTACAATACATGAAGAGACCATTTATAATCATACTGTAAAGAACTATTTTGTCCTGCAAATCCGGTTTCATGAAAATGTATATAGTTATGGGTATTAAAGTGTTCAATATATTTTTCTTTGGCTAATTTAAGATTATTTCTTATTCTTTGTGATTTAATAGACAGCTTTTCAAATTGTTCTTGCATCCAGGTACTAAGAAAATGTGTTGTTTCTTCTTTTGAATTAAATTTATAAATTGAATTTACACCAGGTTGGTCTAAAGGATCAATTCCTACTAAAATAAACACCATTATTTGTATAATTATAAAAAAATTGATGATAATTATCAAATTTTTAAAGAGTATAAATTATGGTTTCGGTAAGAGATTTGAGTCAAAATGAAATTGAGGGTTTCACTGGATTTGATATTTGTATCTTCCAAAAGTGGAATAGTATTGAACATGGGCCATCTGACCTTGAAAAAACAAATAAAGCTTTGCATAATCTAATGAGTAAACAAAATCTTGTTCACTCTTCATACTCCGAAGAAGAATCATATGATGGACTGAATGAATTTAGTTGGTATAACATAATTGAATGGAATAACTTGAGAGATAGTAGTTTTATAGTAATAAATAATCCTGGATTGGGTGATTCAAAGTACAAACTTAAACTCGGTATAGTCTACAAATTTGTAATTAATGATACTTGTGTGTGTATTGACTATACACGTCATATTGTGAAGCTTCAAAGAAAATGGAAAGCTTACATTGCTCGTCTTAAAAATCCAACTACACTTATGACTCGTTGTCTTAATGGTAAAAACATAAAATTTTGTTAGTATTAGATAATACAATTTCCTTTATTTTATTGAATAATCCATGTTGGAAATGGATCATTAAGTTCTGCGCCTAATTCATCTTCTGTACATAGAAGAATATTTCCATTAGAATCAGTTTTTTTACTAAGAACATGCTGTTCCATATTATCTGGTGAATTTTTAATAATTGTATCTATAATTTTATAATTTTTGATCTCTTCATTTGTCATTATACATGTATCAATAGCTTGAATAATACCTTCTTTATCCAAATCAGAACCAATAATTACTATTTCTTGTTTTCTATCACCATAAATTTTGTCCATAACAATATTAGCTTTTACTTCATCTGGTACAAAATCCTTTGGAAGCGCAGCAAACCATGGTCCACCACATTCAAGTCCAAAAACACGCCCTGCTTGATTCCAAATACCATAAAAATCAATTCTACTTCCCATCCAGCAAAAACCTTTAGACCTTACAACTGATAGTAGTGGTACAAGTTTTTTTTCTTCATCGGATAATGTTACGTCTTTTTCATTCATCTTATTTTGCAGTTGTACCAATTTAGAGTTATCTGCAAAAAATGTATCAAATAGTCTATCAGGATGAAAAGGTAATTTTTGAATGTATACAAATGAAGATATGCCATATTCTTCAGTTTCGGGAGTATGTTCTCCGCGCAATTCTTTCAACCAACCCGGATTTTTTTGTGCTTTTTCAAAACTAAAAAGTCCAGTATTAAGAACTTTTTCAATAGGAATATTTGAACGTGTAGTTTCATAGATTTTTGCTTCTGGATTAAGTTGATGAATAACTACTTTTAGTTTTGATATTTGTTCCTTAGAAATAAGATCTGTTTTATTAATTAAAATGACATTAGCAAACTCAATTTGGTCTGTTAATAGATGGACAATACTTCTCGTATCTTCTTTACTTACTCCCATATCACGTGTTTTAAGTGTGTCCATTGTTCCTATACTTTTTTGAATTGATTCAATGTTATAATCTTTAATAAAATTATAACCGTCAATCACTGTTACCATTGTATCAAGATTAGTAAAACATGATAGACCTTGACCTGATTCATCCGTAAATGTAAAAGTTTCTGCTACTGGAAGAGGTTCACTAATACCAGAAGACTCAATCACAAGATAATCGTATTTTCCAGACTTAGCAATATTAAAAACTTCAACAAGTAAATCTTCACGTAGGGTACAACAAATGCACCCATTACTCATAGATACAAGTTTTTCTTCTTTATAATTTAAAGAAACTTTGTTATTTTCAATCAGAGAAGCATCAATATTAATTTCACTCATATCATTTACAATAACTGCCACTCTCATTCCTTTCCTATTATTAAGAATATTTTCAAGTAAAGTAGTTTTTCCTGCACCAAGAAATCCAGATAGAACAGTTACTGGCATTTTCATAGAGGTGTTTTTAGTAGCAGACATTTTATTGATATACTCGCCTTCCCCAAGGGTACCATTAATCAAATTTTTTGAATATATTAAAAACTATACATTCATGATATAATATGTTGTCAGTAAATTTTTTAGTTAAAGACTTAATAAATTAATCTAATATGAAATTGAATCTTGAAGATGAAGATTCTGTATTTAGTTTTTTATTATCTCGTGAAATTAATGATATAGAAAAAAAATATATAGAAAATGTAACCAAACTTGAAAACACTATAAGTAAAAAAATATATTCAAGGGATGAAATAGCTTTGATGACTAATAATTCATTATTTAACAGTAGTAGATGGATAAATTTAAAATATATTGATATGCTTATTCTTCAAATTACTCTTGATTTAATTACGGATAATATTATTAATTTAATGGAAAAAAAATAAAATTTTTATCTGATAGTAATTATAAGAGAATATGGATATACCAGACCATATGTCAATTAATAGATCAAGACCAATATCAATACCATGTAAACCACTTAAAGATGTAAACCAATCATACGACGAATATTCATCAAGTATTCCAAAGTATGGTTCATATGATAACAAAACCGACGAAAATAAAATATCAGATAATATAAAATATTCTGAATCATCAAACTTTCCTAATCAACCATTTGGAAAATCGCCACCTAACAATACCTATTTTAAAAACGCCTATTTAAACTATTTTGCAAGTAACAATCTTAGAAATTCTCTTATTGATAATTAATTCATAATATTTTCATTAAGTTTCAGTATAAAATTTCGCTTTACTATTTTTTGACCTGTAACTCTGTTATATCCAATGCTTTCAATTTTGGGTTTCATTAATATCCCATTACATTTTAGGATCTGTCTTAACATATTAATAGCTGGAAACTTCTGTTTTAGATTATTTTTATGTAAAGAAGTCAATTTACCAGACTTATAGCCGTGTTCTTTTAGTTCATTTTGATAAGTTTGAAATACATCTTGAATCTCTTGTGTTAGTAAATTATCGCGTGATATAATTACATCCTCAAGTTCTGTTTTATCTTGAAATGTTACATTAAGATGATTAAGTAATTTCTTTAACAGATTCAACGATTTATCAACTATAATAATATTTTTAATATTGGATTTATTTGAATTATTATCTAAATCAATATTCATTTTTATTATATATCATTCATATTTTTAATTAAAAAAAAATTTGCTTTAAATTTATAATGTATTAAATTTGAAGCAATATCCGATGTGTGAAGTATTTCACAATTCTAACACAATAAGTGTAGATAATATGCATTATAGATTCAATATTAAGGTAAATTGTAACGATAATCCTAATTTTGAATATGCTATTGAAAATATCAATTCATTTATTAAAATTCTCAAAGATAGAAATATAATCAGAGGAGAAATAAAACTACACTTCAAGTCAGGATATAATCAATGTATTGCGCGCTTATATGACCATAATAATATTAATAGATTACCTAATATTAATAAAAGATGTAACAACAAAGCTATATGTGGATATGACTTATGTAGCTTACACAATAATATTGAAAAAAAACAAGATTGGCATCTGAGAGTAACAGAATATCCAGACCAAACTAGAACAATCCATGAATACTTGACAAGGCCTTATTTTAATAATAATAGAGAAAAGGTACAAGAATTAGAAAAATCAATTAATTTGAAGCATAACATACTCAAAATTTCAAAAAATATTGGTGTAGTAACGTTAGATGGTTATAATGTTTATTTAAATAAAATATTTAAAAATAAAAATTTAAAAGTAAAAAATAATATCAAATATAATTCAAGTATGCCTGAAAATCAAATTCAAGAAGAGTTTTTTGAAAATCTTGAATTTTGTAGAAATATTACAAGACCCGAGTTTGAAAATAAACTTGAAAAATTTTGTATAGAAAATAATTTAAGTTATAAAGAAGATAGTGATATGAATGAAGATGAAATTATTAAACATAGCAAAAATATTCTAAAATTAATTGATATTGATACGCCTAACATTGGTGAAGTTTCGGCAGTCTATCAGTGCATTAAAACTAAAGCAAAAAATCTTCAAAACAGTTCCTTTCTTAATAAAAAAGATTTAAAGCAAATTATTAGAGAAACAAATATTTACAATTGTGATAAAATTCGTTTAATCAATGATTTTAAAGCAATTTATCTTTACATTATTGAACATGAACAAAAAAAATATTTATTCAATTGTAATAAGAAATTGATTGGTAGCTTATGCGATTGGGTCGATGAAGATGATGAAGTACCAGATGTATTTAAAAAGAATAATATCGTACTTCATCCCGACACAAATATTCCCATAATTGAAATTGAAATTACGAAAAAAGGTACTGCGTTTGAAAATATCAAAGAAGGCATTTATCGTGAATATGAATACGATGAAGAGCTTGAAACATTTAGGAATACTCAATCCATTTTTCTTGATAATTAGTTTTATACTTATATGTACAATTACTACACTTAATTTTATTTTTATTCCATTCTTTAGATGACTCATCAAACGAATAGTTTTTTATAAATTGGTTTGTCTTACTACGTGTATAATTTGAAATCGGCAGGTCTATAGGTTTAGAATTTAATAAATTCATTATAGTTATATTTGAATAAAGTATAATATTTATATAAATATTATGTTTTATTGTAATACTAATCATGATTAGTACGGCTATAGAAAGAAAAAAAAAATTTGAAATCGTGACATCTGTAAAATTAATAGTAACTTTAATGTGCTATCACAATCATGGAAGCACACTACGATGAACTTATTTCTTTCATTGACATGCTGGCTGAAAATATTCAAGTAAGCTATAAAAATCCACGCCAGAGTTACAAGCTTCTATGTATCAAAGAAAATAAAATAATAGTAGATGATGGTATTTGTGTTGCAATTAAAAATGACTCTCATAATACAAGATGTTCACGGCGAGCTAAACCAGGTTCTGATTGTTGTGGATTGCATAGTTCACATCGTAAAAGTAAATTTAGAAAAATTACAGATAAGGTTGAGATTGTTGTGGTCAAGAAATATAGTTTTACTATTCATAGTCACTCTCAAACTAATAATTCATATGCGCTTCTTTCTGAGCCTTCGTTATCACCCTTTATATGGCGAAACTATAACTGCTTGATTGACTACATCACAGGAAAGGTATATTTTGAACTGAAGAATAAGCAACTTTTTATAGTGACTAATCTGCATGATGTTAATGCATCTATCTCATTTCATATTGACATGCTTTAAATTTGATTTTTTAATTAATATTTTTATTATTTTAATCTTAATATGGCTAATTTTGAAAGCTATTTTTCTAATATTAAAGGTTTACCATTACTAACTCATATAATCAATATGTCAGTAGGCAAAATACACAAAAAATTTTCACTATTGGAAACAAATGTTGATACAACTTTACCTACTTGGAGCAAGTCTAAAATAGAAAAAACAATTCAGATTTTAGATGAACATTATCATAGCGGAACAAGTGGTGCTCTTGTATCCGATACTGTTTACGATAAAATACGCGAATATTATGAAAGCAAATACGGTCAACTTAATAAAATTGGTGCACCCGTTAAATCTGGTAAAATAAGACTTCCATTGCATATGGGTTCAATGGATAAAGTAAAACTTGGTAGTTCATCATTAAGGAGTTT
>MDSZ01222966.1_pt1 | contig 11112 bp, 8 predicted proteins | sample 811201 | NCBI WGS metagenome assembly MDSZ01 (sample SAMN05326647, study PRJNA326480) | marine metagenome | isolation source: seawater | place: Indian Ocean: North | collected 2010 | reverse complement strand
GTGCGGTATTTCTTCCTTCTGTTATTTCTGTAGCATATTCAAGTTCTATTGTCTCATTAAATGTTGCAGATTGTTCTAGAACAAAAATATCATTCGTTTTAAATTGAAGATCATCAAGAGATATACCACTATCCTCATCTGGATTATTTACCGTACCATCTTCTAGTTCTAACAGTTCTCCTATCTCAACAACACTACCACCACCAGAAAGTGTACCATCTAGAAGTATTCTATCTTGAGTAATAGTTGGTACAAAGGTTCTCGTACCATCTTCCATTTCAATACCATTAGAGATATTTTGCACAGTAGCAAATAATGGAAGACCAGAATGTGAACCCGCTTCTGTTCTAAATGCTGGTTCTGGTAAACTAACAGTAACTTTCACTGACTTAATTAAAGAAACATCATGTCCCTCATTTGCAACACCACCAGCTCTTTCAAGAGATATTGCTTCTAAAGTTTGTTCATTAATAATGTTTGCATTGGGCCCTGCATCTGTAGCAGTTTCAAGTTCTACTTTAGCAAACAAATCCCCTTCTATAAGAGGAGTTGAATTTGCTTGTAACCTTCTTGGTATTTGTATTTGGAATATATTTTCTAATGTAGAAGCAAGTGCTGGACTAAATGTATCCGTATCAGCAGTAAATGCACTAACACCACCAGCAGAAGGAACTTGTATGTTTGCAGTAATCAATGATGCTAAAGTAACTCTACCAAATACAGCAAACCCAGCAGGATGTATTGCCCTTTTAAGTTCAGTCATATAATTTTCTATAGACTGTCCTATTCTTATTTCGTAAGAAAAGTCTTGATAGAAAAATGAATCTTGTAATCTGATAACACCATCACTAATATGATGATCTGTATTTCTATAGAAACCATTAAGTTCTGATTCAACTCCTAGAGTTGGAGATATTGTGGCAAAATTAGTATCAACAATAACACCTGTTGCACCACCGCTATCAGTTATTGTTTCTCCAATTAAATCTGGAAATGATTCACCAATAACATTATCACTAGCATTAGAACTAGAACTGTCAGTACCATCCAAAATTATTTCTTGTGAAGCTTCATTTTCTTCTGTCTCATGTAAAAGAAGGTCACCCATATGAAGACCTTCACCTTCTTGTCTTAGGTTATTTCCAAAATCTTCATTTATGAGATGAGTGTCATCTTCAAGAATAATATTAAATAGATTAACAGAAGCATCATTTAAATGATTGTCTAATGTAACAAAAGAATTATCGTCAACTAAAATATCGTGACGACTCTTTTCAAATATAAGTCCACCATTTTCTTCATCCATTAATCTACCGTCTGGAGTATTAACGTGATTAATAACCTTCTCTTCGTAGAACTCAAAAAGATCGCCGTCTTCTAGGATTAAAAATTCTTTTGTATTGTATGTAGCATCAGCAGATGCATCTTCTAAAAGAATACCTTCAGTTTCATCTGCAACTCTAAACCCACCTTGGTTCTCATATAAAGTTTCACCACCAGATAAGGTATCATCATCTGCTATCCAACCAGACGGAGTAGACCTTTGTTTTAAAGTACCATCCAGTGCAAACTTATTAAATCTTTGTTGTATGTGTGGTATAGCGGGTTCATTTTCAAAAAGAATATTATCACCCTCATCAACACTCATCTGTATTATTTTGTCACCAGCATCAACATTAGGAGTAGCACTTCTATCTAAAAGAATTTCATCCCCAGCATTAGTACCACTACCGTCTGTTCCACCATCCTCAATAAGAATAGAATCTCCTACGGCACTACCTTCTAACTTAAATAGATTTCCTCTTTGTTCCAAATCTGGTATGACAAATCTATCTTTTGGAATTGGTGTACCCGCTGGTGCTCTGTCTTTTGCTTGTACGTCATTGTATCCAAATAGTTCTTCTAAACTAGCATCACCTCGTTTTTCTTCAAGCTCCATTCTTTGATTAACACTACCTGTATTCTGTAGTGTTATTTGTTGGTGCATAGTTTTAATACTATTAGACCTTAAAATACCTTGGCCATCTTCTAATGTAATATTGTCTCCATCAGAATCTAAAGTATTGTCTAAATAAAATCTTTCAGCAGTAGGTGTGCTTTGTTCTAACTCTATACCTTCGTTTACATCAACAGATTGCTCGGTAAGAAATCTCTCTACATTTTCAAAGTCTACTTCAAGATGTCCAGTTGTTGCATCAAAACTTTTAACAGTACCAGTATGTGTTGTTAACGTGTTGCTCGCAACAAAAGTACCACTAACATTTTTAAGAACGAAATGCACATTTGCATCAGAAGTTGGGGCGGAAGAATAATCAAAACCACCATCCTTTACATTTACCTCTGTAATTTTTCCTATTTCAGTTGTAGTTAATACTACTTCTCCGCCTGTACCTTTCACACTTGATATAGTTGCACTTGGTAATCTACTATGCCCGTTTCCTGTTTGAGTTAGAAGAATTCTAGATATTTCTCCACTTGTATCTGCTGTTGCTTCCTCAATAATAAAACGGTCATTATCTGTTCCATAAACATCTGGAACAATGTTTCTAGGCGTTGCATCTTCCATCAACATATTAAAGTCTGCATTTAATGATGAACTATTTGTACCATTTAGTGCAAACCTATCACCGTCTTCAAATTGAATAAAAGGTTGTGGGGTAGATAAGATTGTAGCATCTTCTAGATTTAGAAAATCATCATCTCCTACAGTATCCTCTAGAAGAATAGTACCACCTACAGCAGTAACAATTGCAGAGGGAGATTGCACATTTGTATCCACCGCATTTGGAGTGAATGTTAACGTATCTCCAATTTTATAATCTTGTCCTCTATTATCAATTATAATATTATTAACACCACCAGTTAAAATCTCTTGAACTTCAAGATCAGCTCTACCATTTCCTACAGTAGTGTCCGTGTTTAACGTGTCATTCTTTTTATATAAAATACCAGAACGATCAATAGTGGAACCTACAACAAAAGATTTTACAACAAAAGACATTTCTGTATCTTGTGTATTAGATGTTGAAGTTATTGTTTCACCAGTTTGAAATGTACCTGTAGACTCATCTGTATCTATTTCTAACTGTGATACAGAAACCGAACCTTGAGAAAATACAATTGCATCTAGAACAACACTCGTTGCACCAGAAGTGCTACCTGTAATTGTTTGTCCAATTATATCATTTGCATCTGCACCAGTATTTGCAGCAACCCTCATGATTGTAGGTTGATTCCAATTACCCTTTGAAGGTTTCAACATAAACTTATTTGGATAAATAATGTCCGCTTCTTCATCAAACATTAATCTTAGAAGTAATTTTGTTGCCTCGGATGTACCCTTTGCAGCATACAAATCTCTAATGTTTTTAATTAGATCACGTTTTGAAGCACCAGATGCTAGTGTTCTTGGAATAGATTCCAAGTACATATTAAACATTTCGTTAATAAATTCAGTAGTAGCATTATCTGTATTTGCATATTCCATTAATTGTTGAATATTCTGTACAGGGTTCGCACGATATTTGTCTATAGTCGCAGTTGCTTCAGAAGAACTACCAGTAATAGTTTCCCCAATTTCAAATTTTTGTTGGGAAGAAACAAAAAGTCTTTTATTCCCTAGATCATCCACCAAAACTTCAGCAGTTGCTTTAGAGGTACTTCCTGTAATAGTCTCACCAACTACGAACTTACCTGTAGTTCCTGTACCACTTTCAGTATTAATCTTATCACCACGATCACCTTCATCACCTTCTAAAACAATATGATTAGTGGATACCGTTTCTAAACGTATACTGTCAATTGTAAGGGTTAAGGTAAGCTCTGCAGCTTCTAGAAACTTATAATAACTTTTTAGAAATTGAACATACTTGGGATGATCCGCCTGAATAAAGTCTGGGACTTGTCCTTCAATAAGCGGAGAGATTTTTGAATCTAGTTTACCATCAAAAGGTGCCATTTTTTAAAAACTCTGTGATGCAGAAGGCATAGTCGTAGTTGTTGAGAAACTAGAGGCCGCTCCTGGCTGTCCTATCGAAATAGTATCTACTTTCGGTAGAATTGTAGTGTTAGTTAAATCTATATTTAATATCTGATTTCTTACTGCCTTAATATCTTTTGAATCTGGAACAATGACTATTCTAATATCTGAAGATGATACACCATCAATATCACTGACACTTGTTATATTAATAGTTTTAATCTTAACAGTTCCTTTTTCATAATCAATTGTTCCTGCTGAGAGGTCTACATAATTTCTAGTTGTTCCTACCAAATAAAACCTTCTTATATTTCCCTTACCATCGTCATCAAAAAACATTTCGTCTGTTGCATTACCACTTACTTTAAATCCTGTAGAAGCAAGAACACCACCAAGTGATGCAGAGTGACCATCGTGTGGATGAAAAAATGCATTATTAAAAAACAAATCGTGTGATTGAGAGCTGAGAAGTTGTGGTGTAAATGTTTTTGACAAATAAACTTTCGATCCACTATTTAAAATTGCATCATCAGCATCATCAATCTGTCCTTGTAATTCGGAATACCTAAACATTTTATTAAAATCATTCAAGGTATTTGTATTGTAATTTGTCAAAACAGTTGTTACTTCACTTTTTAATGTCTCTTTATCTTTGGTAGTTTTGCTAGAGTTAAACTGAAATTCTGTTTCTAAAATAATATTTGTTACTTCTGGATCAATAATAACAGGAGTGATAGAAGCAACATTAAATTTTTGTAAGTCTTTAACTAGATTATCTTTCTGTGTAACTGTAAGATTATTACCAGTTGTAGACCTAATGGAAATAAAAACTTTACCAAACTCTTGAGAATCTACAACTCCTAAACTTGAATCGAATGAACCATCCTCTCCACCAAACACGTTTACTGATTTGGTTTGGGGAAAAAGTTTTCTTGCAAAAACCACATAATCATTTGCGGTTACACAACGACCTTGTGCAGCATAATCTAGGGGTGCGTTTAATTTTATAGATTCAATTGTTTCTCTTTGTGATCCACCACTTGCAGAATCTACAGTGGTTACAGTAACAGAAGTCTCTCCATCAATTGCACCACTAGATGTAAAAGTGTCTGCACCATTTGCTTGGTCTACATTAGTAGCAATATATTTAAGTAAAACAATGTTTCCATCAGACAATGCGGAACTTACAACACCATCACCAAAATAAACTTCAAACCTTCCTGCTTCTACTTCTTGTAAGAAAAATACTTTACTTTCATCTGTCAGTTGCGTAATGTCTGTTGCTTTTGTATAAGTCGTTGTAGTAGTATCTGAAGATGAGTTTTGAACAGAAACAGATAGTGTAGATGTATCGCATCTGTTATCATTAATAACAAACCTTTGATCAGCATCAGAACTGTTAACAGTATATCTTTGTGTAACAAAAGTTCCTTCATATATTTTGATATCATTAAATACAATATCATTTGCGGATTTAGATTGCGTTACATCTGCAATAGTAGCAAACTGATAACTTTCTCCAGCAACCGTAGTGTTAAATACAGTTCCAGCACTTAATGTTCTCGTTGAATTAGATACATTATTAAGAGTAATTGAAACTGTAGCAATTGGTGCCTTTACAGAACCAGTTTCATATCCTAAAGTTTTTGCATGAGACACAACAGAAGAACGCAAAGCAGCACTGTCTATAAACATTTCATTTGCAAGCATGTTTGCGTTGAACGCTAAGTAGTGTGTGTTATACGCAAGAGTATCTAGTAGAATATTCATACCAGAACCTTCAAAGTCATAATCAGTAAATTCTGTCTGACCTCTTAGAAAGGTTTTTAAGTTTGTTTTAATATCATCGAAATCTAGTTCCGATACATCCATTCTTTTTAATTGTTTTGCCATTATCGTAATCTCTCTAACATTACATCTAGTGTAACTAATTCTGTTGGTGTATTAACGACATAAAATTCTAATGTCATTGAATAAGCATTACGATCAAAATCTGGAATAGATTTAACTCCCACAAGTCTCGCTCTTGGTTCAAAATTTTCTATCACATCTTCAACTTTTTTTCCTAATATTACAGAGGTAAGAATCGTCATGTTCTCAAACAACATTTCACGAATACCAGAACCAATCTCTGGATGAAATGGTTTTTCATAATGATTCATTAAAATTAAGTTGCGTACTGATCTTTTTACCGCCTGCACATCTGTAACTTTATTAATGTCTTTACCTTCTGGTTTCTTCTGAAAAAACAAATCAAGGTCTTTCCATTGACGAGCATTTCTGTCAATATCGTTCTGACCTTGTGCATCAGTAAAGGCATCTTGTGATGTGGGTGATACTGCAACCATTAATATACTCCTGTGTTTATTTATAAGGCAACGTAACCAATTTAATTTAGTTTTTGTGCTTGTGTTAGAATGTTGCCAGCAGCAGTAAACACTGATGGCCCAAGTCCAGCAAGAGTTTTACCACTTTTATGTTTTGCCGTTATTAACAGTAATCCAGAAGCATGTGTTTTAACAGTTACTACTTCAGTTATGCCTGCATCTGGTGATTGAGTTATAAGATATGCCCTTGCTTGTGCCCTAAATCTACTAAATTTATTTGGTTTAGGGCCGCCTGGTGAACCAGCTGGTGGTCTTGGTATTTCAAAAAACTTGGACTTAACAAAGAAATCATCAAAGGATGTGGCGGCATCCTTACCTACCTGTTCTGCTAATTTAGTTTTCTCTTTGAATTTATCTTCCCATTTTGATCTTGATGCAGTTAAACCCGCTGCTTCATTACCAGAATCAAGTTCTTGTCGGATATCATAATCCAAATCATCTACAAACTGTTCACATTGAATAAAAAGTGTTTCTCCATAAGCATCCAATAACGCTTTCAATGCTTTAAACTTATTTGGATTTGCCTTCTCAGAGAATACCGTTTTACCCGACTTCATATTAGCAATGTTTTCTGGATAAGGTCTTTGACATTTCTTTCTGTGATTTTCTAATCTTTGCCATTTATCTGTTGCATCATTACATGCAATTCGGAAGTCATCTATCAACTTATTATAATATAGTTCTATGTTGGTAGTTTCTTGTACAGTTTTCTGTGCTCCAGTTGATGCTTTAAATGCAGTATCTTTACTGTCTGTTCTTGCAGTTGGGGCTGCATCAACTTTAGCTGTAACAACTTCAAACAATGCTTTGTTTTGATTTAATTCATTTGTATTTTTTACAACGCCTGGATGTGCTGGTATTCCCGCCTTTTCCATTTCAACTTTAAGTGAGGCTTCAGTTTCTTTATTTAACTCTTCCAATTTCTCATTCATATTAGGGCCACCCTCACCAATAATCTTCATCGCTTTACCTAGTGTGTCACCCATTATAGGAGTTGAACCATTCAAGAAACTAAACATATTTGAAAGACCAACACCTTCCGCCTTTGCAGCAGTTGTTACTGTAGATACCTCTTCTTTTTGACTTTGAAAATCTGCGGTCATAGTATTTGCTGGTTTTTCCGCAACATCCGTAGATTTACCACCCTGTTTAACCATAAAGTTTTTACAGGCAGCACATGCATCTCCACCACCCGCTATTGCACTCTCTACATTTTTTAATGTGGTATCAAAATCAATACCCTTACCTTCAAGTGCATCTCCAAACAAGTTTTTAACTTGTAGTTTTTTTGCCTCCTTTTGTATTCTACCTAAAAGAGTGCTTGTGTCAATGTTTGCAATACTAGTCATTTCAGACTGCAAACTAACATCTGGCAACGATGGGAGAGAAGGCATATTCAACTTGGATAGTTTCTCTTTTGCTTCTGCAAAGTCTGATTCCATTTTTGCTTTAATGTCACTTGCAGAGAATTCAATTCTATCAGTTACATTCTTAATAGCCTCATCTATTTTTTTCTGAACGTCACCCAACCCAGCGTTTGCACCGCAAAGGTTAGGTAACTCATATTCAGCAGGCATTTTAGGTATACCCATTAATATCGACCTCCTTGAAATAGAATATGATATCTAGTTTCATTTCCATTTTTTACAGCGTGTAAATTATGCACATCAAGTCTATAGATATCGCCTGGTTTAACAGTAAGTTCTCCTCTTGGATAAATTGCTGTTCTAGTACCCTCTGGTTCATTTATTGCCATATTATAAAGGAACTGTGGTGTGGGCCCGTGATCGTGCGGAAGAAGTTGATGACCAGCACCCAACTTAGACAGCACTGGATTTTTAAATCTAGGAAAGTGATCCATAAATTTATATACGGTGGGAAAGTCTTTCTCATTAGGTACTGCCCACCAGTATTCCATTTCTTCATCTTCCGCAATACCATTCTTTTCAGTATTCTCATTTCTATCTTGAGAGAATTGGGTTTCCAATAAGTAAGGCCACCTATCCATTGTAGCACCAGATAAAGTGACAAGATTATATCTCAACTCTTCGGAAAAGTTTTCACCATCAAATGTATGTGACCATCCATCAAATGCTTTACACTCTTCAAGAATTTTATCGTGAAAACCTACAGAGTTTCCAAAATGATAACCTGTCTCTGCTCCATCTGGATCAGACCACTTATCAATATCTTCCCAAAAATTTTCTCTTGTTACGTTCATATTATTTCCTTTCCGACTCACATAGTCTTTCTACGGCCCAGCAAACGTATTTGGGCTTCCAGCGGCGACAGAAGTACATGCACTAATTCCGTCACCAATTCTACCAGCACCTACATCATTCACTTTAACTGTGGATGAACCACTTGCAATCGGAGCTGCATGTGCTGGACAAGGTGCGCCTGGAAGTAGATGAACAGTGTTAACATCACCCTGTCTACTCCATGCAATATCATTAACAAAAACATTTGGTGAACCAACCGCTCTGGTCATTCCAGAACAATGTGGTACATCTGCATCTCCTATTCTAGTTGCTGCGGGCACGTTCTTTCTCCATTAGTTCTTGTAACCTTGTATTCCACTGTAACATTTGTTCATGTTGTTCATCTGTATGTCCACCATCCTCACCTTCTGGTTCTGGTAGGTCTGGTACAAATTCAATAACATGTTCAAAATCACTTGGTATATCTTCATACCTATCGTATGAATTTAATTCTCCATTAACCACAAATTTGAATGATGCCATTTCTTATCCTTAACTTGGGTTAATATCAACCTTATTCGTTGCACTTGGTGAACCACCACCAGACATAATCGTAAAGATCGTACCAGCAGTAGTATCAATTGTAGTTGTGGTATCTAATGTAAGAGCACCAGTTATATTTGTATCTTGACTTGCGGAAAAGTTCTCCGTAACCAATCCAGTATTATTCCAGTTTGCGGCACCAGCAACCGTAAGATTAAATATGGAACCAGTTGATGTAGTTTGTTCCAAGTCATTATCTGTAAGTTCAACACCATTGACATTTATGTTTAGTCCATCAAAGTCTGTTTGTAGATTCATACTGGTTGCGGATTTTAGATTTAACTTATTAGCAGCACTTGCGGTAATCTGTCCTCTTTGTCTTCCATTCTCATCAAGGCCTGGATTTGAAGTGGACATAATCATATTACCATGCGAACTATTAATGGTATCACCCTCTGTAACTTGCGATACATAATCTCCACCATTCACCTGTTTCTTATCTGATCCTGTAACAACTCTCCACATGTTACCACCAATAATCATACGAACCTCTTTGGGCCCACTAGGTGCGGTTCCTGTAGTATAGTTTACCGCATTGGATATTGCAATAGCATGACTTCCTAATATCTCTTCTTCTCTGTTTCCACCACCATTGTCCAATCCTTGAGCACCAATCTTAACATAATGGTTCTTGTGTATCTTCTGATAATAGTCACCTTCTACTTCTAACATATAATCACCTTTTACAAGATGTTTCATATCCCCTTCTACGGTTAAAGTAAGGGTTCCCTTTGCATCAGTATTTCCACTTGCATCCTGTCTTGCTTTGATAAAGATGTTAGAGTTGCCAGATATAACTTCATAGTTATCATGCATTGTATGAACAACCCTAGCACCATTTGGATGTATCTCCTCAAAGGTTCCAGTACTATGTTGTCTTAACAACCGACCACCGCCTGGTGTATCATCTATTTCATGTATATGTCCAGACTCACTTTCATGTACGTGATTGAACGGATACAATGTTGGTGCATCACTTTTAGGGGGTAGTTCATCATACGTTTCTCTTTTTTCTGGTGCAAGAGACTTCTTAGTGCTTGGATGTATAGGTTCTACGCCTGGTTGATAATCCGTTGCAGTATCACTTACGTTACCTACATTCGGTCTATTTGCAATTGGAATACCTGTCTGTCTTTTTCTTCTTCTTAATTCTAGACCTTTATGACCCTCTGCACTTGCAGCCCTACCCAAAGTACTCATGTCATTAAACCCTAACTTGTTAGGATAGAAACCGTCTGGATCATTAAATCCTTTTTTGACATCTGGTTTTCGTGTATTGTAGCCTGGAAGTGAACCCATAATTACAGGTTGTTGAAGTTCTTTGTCTCTAAAGAAACCTAGAACCCATGATCCCTGTACGAGAAAATGTGGAGTCTCACCCAACCCATGCATAGAGGGGGTGGTAGTAGGCATCATAACAGTTGCCCACGGCAAGTCTGTCACTGCGATTTCATTTAAGTTTTCAGAGTGATATCCTAGACAACGGACACGCACACGGCCTGTCTTGTCGGGATCATCACGATCCTCGACTACTCCAACAAACCATTGGAATCCGTCTTGGCCCATAAAATTGTTTTCTTGCATCATCAATCCCTTTATATGTATTTATAAGGAATTAATGCAAGTCTGGATTACGGCCTATTCTATTTGCATCGGGAAAATACTCTACCATTTCTAAGTCTTTGACGCCTTGATCTTCTAGGTTTGCGATATAATATAAGGCATCTTCTTTGGTTAATTTGTCAACTAAAACTTCCCTCTGGACTACTTTATAGCGTAGCACATTTGTGTTTTTAGACATGGTAGACTTTATTTAGACAAACCAATGTTTCCAGCGACCATGATTCTGTCAAAATCACAGGTTTGTTTCGGTACAGAGTGTACTAAAACAGAAGGAAATAGAACCATTTTACCTATTCTGGGATAAACGTAATGTGTTCCT
>MDSZ01211247.1_pt1 | contig 11112 bp, 12 predicted proteins | sample 811201 | NCBI WGS metagenome assembly MDSZ01 (sample SAMN05326647, study PRJNA326480) | marine metagenome | isolation source: seawater | place: Indian Ocean: North | collected 2010 | reverse complement strand
TTTTTTTTTTTTTCGACATGTCAAAATAACTATTTACCTCTATTATTTTTCTCTCATTGTCCCATTTAAAAGAAACATCATATTTTTTCCAAATTCCATTTGAAAATATTGTTATTTCATCTCTAGAGTCTCTATAAATAGCTTTATCCTCATTAATTAAGTATTCTTCTATAAAGTCAATTGGATTGTTTTCACTTATAATTTTTTTTTGACTGTAAAAATTCACAACATAATAATAATATATATATTAATTATAAACAACTACAATTAGTGTCATACTGAAAAAAAATACACAATATGTTGATTCCATGATTAAAGATACATTTATTTTATTAATTATTTTTTTCTATATAAGCTCTTTCTTTGTTTGGATTTATTTTTTATTCAATTTATTAAAAAAAAATAATCAAAATAAGAAAAAAATTTATTTAATTAATATTTCTTGTTTTATAGCAATCACATACTTATTTAGTTTCCTTATATTAGAGGTTTTAAACTGATGATTATAGTAACAGGTGGTGCTGGTTTTATAGGATCTAATACGATAAATTATTTTCTCGAAAGAAAAGAAAATATAGTTTCTGTTGATTGGCATAACAAAAATAATGAGAATTATTTTCCTAATAAAACTTTTGAGACTGTAGACCCAAAAGATCTAAAAAAGTTTTTGAAAATAAATAAAAAAAAGATATCTATCATTATTCATTTAGGGGCAATTACATCAACTGTTGAAAAAAATTTAGATTTAATAATTGAAAATAATTTAAATTTATCTATTTTTTTGTGGGAATGGTGTCAAATCCATAAAAAACGATTTATTTACGCATCTTCAGCAGCAACTTTTGGAAATGGAGAATATGGTTTTAATGACAATTCTGAAGATGAATATTTATCTCAATTATTACCTCTAAACCTCTATGGATGGTCTAAACATATTATAGATAGAATAATATGGAAAAGTCATGCCCAAAAGAAAATCAAAACGCAGTGTGTTGGTTTGAAATTTTTCAATGTATACGGTCCTAATGAATTTCATAAAAAAGATATGAGAAGTATAATTCTTAAGATTTATGAGAAAGTATGCTGTAATCATACTGTTAAACTGTTTAAATCACATAATCCAGATTTTAAAGATGGAGAACAACTTAGAGATTTTGTTTATGTTAAGGATGTTACAAAGATCATCCATTGGTTTGCAAAAAATCCTGGAAAAAGTGGACTTTTTAATATCGGAAGCTCAAAGGCTGAAAGTTTTAATAAATTAGCTAATTGTGTTTATCGAAATTGCAATAAACAAAAAAAAATTCAGTACGTTAATACTCCTGCATCTATAAGAAAGCAATATCAATATTATACAAAGGCAGAAACAAAAAAACTTAGAAAGTCGGGGTACACCAAAAAATTTTATTCCCTTGAAGATGGAATTAATGATTACGTTCAAAACTATTTGAGAAAAATTTAATTAAATATGTTTGTTCATAATCTTGATCCTGTTGCTTTTGAAATTTTAGGCCTTAAAATTTATTGGTACTCTCTATCTTACTTATTTGGATTTATTTTTAGTTACTTTTATTCAAAATACTTAATAACAAATGGTTTTTTTAAACTAAAGTTTATAGATTTTGAAGATTTCATAAGTTTGGCTGTCTTGGCAGTAATTCTTGGAGGTAGAATAGGTTATATTTTTTTCTACAATTTCGAATTTTACTTAAATAATCCAATAGAGGCTATAAAAATATGGCAAGGGGGAATGTCATTTCATGGGGGTCTATTTGGTTTAATTTTTCTAATTTTCTTGTTTTCAAAAAAAAGGAAAGTAAAATTTAGTGAAATATCAAATTTAGTTGCAGCGTGCGCTCCATTAGGAATTTTTTTAGGAAGAATAGCTAACTTTATTAATGCAGAATTAATTGGGAAACCAACTAATGCAAATTGGGGTGTGATATTTACACAAAACGGAGTATTAAGGCATCCTAGTCAACTTTATGAAGCATTCTTCGAGGGGGTAATAATCTTTTTTGTAATTTTTTTCATAATAAAAAATAAATTTCATAAATCAATAAATGTTTACGCTGTATTTTTAATACTTTATGGATTTTTTAGATTTATTTTAGAATTTTTACGTGAACCAGATAGTCATCTAGGACACGTTTTTTTAGATTTATCAATGGGCCAAATTCTGTCTATACCAATGTTTATTTTAGGAATATTTTTTTTAAAATCTAACAAATGATCCAACTACAAAAATTTCTTAAAAACCAAAAAATTTCACTGAGCAGATTTATAAATTTTTGTCTGTATAAAGAAAAAAAAGGGTTTTACCAAAAAAATAGAATTGGTTCACACTTCATTACTTCACCAGAGATAAGTCAGCTTTTTGGCGAATGTATTGGCATATTTTTCTTATTATTAAAAGATTTAAAAATTAAAAATTTTTGTGAACTCGGACCGGGAAATGGAACACTTATGAAAGATTTTATTTGTACTATGCAGAAATTCTTAAAAATAAAAACGAATTTTCTTTTATACGAAAAATCTAATTATCTTAGTTCAATTCAAAATAAAAAATTAGAAAAACTAAATTTTAAATTTGTAAACATTAAACCTTTAAAGAAACTGAATTTGACAAAAGAGCCTCATTTCTTCATCTGTAATGAATTTTTTGACGCGCTCCCAATTAATCAGTTTGAAAAAATCAATGATAAATGGTTTGAGAGAAGAGTATACTATGAAAAAGGTTTTAAAATTACAAACGTTGAAACTGATAAAAATTTTAGTTCAAACTTTTTAAATGGAGATGTTTTAGAAGAATCGCCATTGTCTAAGCTTTATTTAACAAGAATATATAATCACATAAAAACTTATGGAGGGGGAATATTGATATTTGATTACGGACCCTTTAAAAAAGGTAATGTAGACACTCTACAAGCCATTTACAAATCAAAGAAATGTGACATTTTAGATTATCCATTCGATTGTGACATAACTTATCATGTAGATTTTGAAATGATGATTAGTCTAGCAAAAAAAAAAAAATTAAAGACTTATGGACCAATAACTCAGAAAGATTTTTTATTCTTCCATGGAATTAATGAAAGAGTAGTAAGTTTGTCAAATAAAGTTAAATCAATTCAAACAAAATATAATTTAGAAAAACAATTTGAAAGGCTTACTGATCCCGACGGAATAGGAAGTTTGATAAAATGTTTATTTGTGAGCTCTTACGATATAAATTCTAAAGTTTTTAAAGATAATGAATAATATAAAGTCACATGGTAAATTCTTTTATTGTTTTTTTGGAAGAAGAATCAAGTCCAAGAAGAATGAACTTGTCTCTGCTAACTGTGCTTATAATAAAGGAGATTCAGATTTTATTGTTAATAAAAATAGACAATTAGTTTCAAATCTCTTTAATGGAAAGGATATTATTATTCCACATCAAACTCATTCAAATACTGTATTAAAAGTTGAAGAAAAAATTCACTCATCATTTCAATGTGATGCTTTAATTACCTCACGAAATGATATATTGTTGGGAATTTTAACAGCTGATTGTGCTCCAATAATTGTAATAGGAAAAAAATATTTTGGTATAATTCATGTCGGATGGAAAGGCTTAATCAATAAAATTATTGAGCACACAATTTTTAAGCTAAATAAATTAGGTGAGGATTCAATTAATTTAAATGTATTTGTTGGACCTCATTTAAAAAAAGTATCATTTGAAGTAAAAAATGACTTTATATCAATTTTTAAAAATAAAATAATCAAACATGATGAATTTTTGGTTGAAAAAAATAAAAAAATCTACTTTGACTTTACTAAATTAATAAAATTTAAACTTTTAAGATGTAATGTAGACAAAATTCTCATTTCAAGTCAAAATACCTATACAAAACCAAAGAATTTCTTTAGTCATAGATATTGTTATGTAAATAAAATTAAAAATTGTGGTAGGCAAATTAGTCTAGTTGGTATAAAAAATAATTAATATTAATATTTATAAAAGATTATGAAAATTGTTTCAGGAAACAGTAACAAACCTCTTGCTGAAGAGATTGCAAAATATCTTAAAGTCCCTCTGTTAAAAGCAACTATAAAAAAATTCCCTGACAAAGAAATTTTTGTAGAAATCCAAGAAAATGTTAGAGGAGAAGATGTATTCGTTATTCAGTCAACATCCTTTCCAGCAAATGATCATCTTATGGAATTGCTTGTGACTATTGATGCTTTAAAAAGAGGATCAGCAAAAAGAATAGCAGCAATTGTTCCATATTATGGCTACGCTAGGCAAGACAGAAAGTCTGGTCCCAGAACCCCAATATCAGCCAAGCTAGTAGCAAATTTAATAAGTACAGCAGGTGCAGATAGAGCATTAATGGTTGACCTTCATGCCGGACAAATACAAGGTTTTTTTGATATACCCACAGATAATTTATTTGCTGCACCTGTATTTATTGATGATATAAGAAAAAAGTTTGATAGCAAAGAAACAATAATAGTTTCTCCCGATGTCGGCGGAGTAGTAAGAGCAAGAGCAATTGCAAAAAGATTGGACTGTGAACTTGCAATCATTGATAAAAGGCGAGAAAAAGCAAGTGTTTCAGAGGTAATGAATATTATAGGAGAAGTAAAAAATAAAAATTGTGTGCTAATCGATGATATTTGTGACACTGCTGGAACTTTGACAAATGCTGCATTAGCTTTGAATAAAAAAAAGGCAAAGTCTGTTTATGCATACATCACTCATGGAGTTCTATCTAATCCAGCAATTGAGAGGATTGAGAGATCCCCAATTGATAAAATGATAATAACTGATAGCATTGCTGCTAGAGATGATGTAAAAAAATGTAAAAAAATTGTTCAGTTATCAATTGCACATTTAGTTGGTGAAGCTATTGGAAGGATTACAGATAACAGATCAGTTTCAAGCTTATTTGCTTGATATAGGAGAAACATCATGAGTGAAATTAAACAAATTGTAGCAGAAAAAAGATCTAAAACTGGCACAGGTGTGTCTAGAGAACATAGGTTAAGAAAATTGATACCCGGTATTATCTATGGCGAAAAAAAAGAACCTATTCCTATCTCACTAGATGAAAAAAAATTAAAATCTTATGTAAATGACTCTGGCTTTTTCTCAAGACAATGCGAGATAAAAATAGCAGATCAGAGTTTTAAGGTTCTGCCTAAGGATATTCAGTTACATCCTGTTAAAGAAAACATCCTACATATTGATTTTCTGAGAGTTGGTGAAAACACCACTGTAACATTGTTTGTTCCTGTTAAATTTGTCAACGAGAATGAATGTGAAGGAATTAAACAAGGTGGTGTCTTAAATATAGTAAGGCACGAGGTTGAGTTAAAAACTCCAGTATCCAAAATTCCAGAATTTTTAGAGGCAAATTTAAGCGGTTTAGAAATTGGTGATAGTATTCATATAAGCTCAATAAAACTTGATGATGGAGTCAAACCAACTATTTATGATAGAGATTTTACTATTGCAACGGTTGCTCCACCTACGGTAATGAAAGTAGAAGAGCCAACTAAGGATACCGAAGATACTGTTGAAGCTCCTGAGAAAGATTCTGATTCTAAAGAAACAACTTCTGACAAGGTTGATGAAAAACAACCTCCCGAAAATAGTAGTGAAAAAAAAGATAGTTAATTATTACTTTCTTAAGAATTAAATGCTTCTTATCGTAGGACTAGGAAACCCTGGCATTGAGTATAAACTTACAAGACATAACATAGGATTTGAAATTATTGATTATTTACACAGTCATTTTAGATTTCCTAATTTCAAATCAAAATTTGGTGGATTGTACTCAAAAAAGAATTTATTTGGAAAAAATATAATAATTTTTAAACCACAAATGTTTATGAACCTATCTGGGGAACCAATTAAAAAAATAAAAGATTATTATAAATTAGAAGATTTTATTTTAATTCATGATGATATTGATATGAATTTTCTTAAGATAAAAATTAAATCGTCAGGGGGGCACGGCGGTCATAACGGAGTTAGGGATACTATCAAATATAATGGAAATAATTTTTTTAGGATTAAATTCGGTGTCAGTAATGAAAATCTTGAAAGTAAAAAAATTAAGCCCGAAAATTTTGTTCTGGATAATTTCAGTAGTAATGAACTTAAAAGAATCGAGGAATTTAAAAAACTTACAAAAGATAATTTTGTACACATAATAAATAAAAATTTCTCAATATTTAAAACAAAATTAATTATGAGTAAAAATGGGATTTAATTGTGGAATATTAGGATTGCCAAATGTTGGTAAATCAACACTTTTTAATGCATTAACTTCAACTCAAAAAGCAGAGTCAGCAAACTACCCCTTTTGCACAATTGAGCCAAATGTAGGAAAAGTTTCAATTAATGACGAAAGATTAAAGTTAATCTCAAAAATTTCAAATTCAAAGACAATGATTTCTAATCAACTTGAATTTGTTGATATAGCTGGCTTAGTAAAAGGGGCTAGTAAAGGCGAAGGGCTTGGAAATAAGTTTCTCGCAAATTTGTCTGAGGTTGATGCAATAATTCATGTAGTTAGATGTTTTGAAAATAAAGAAATTTCTCATGTTGAAAATAACATGTCACCTTTAAATGATATAGAAATTATAGAAACTGAGCTAATCTTATCAGATTTTCAAAAATTAGAAAATATAATAGAAAACTTAAAAAAAAAAAATAAGGGATTAAAAATTGATGAACAAATAATGGATACACTCACAGTTGCTCTTGAAAAACTTCAATCAGGAATATTTTTAAATTTCTTTAACAATGATTTAAGTAAAAAAAAAGTATTATCCCCCTATAATTTTCTCACTCTAAAACCAACGATTTATGTTTGCAATGTAGATGAGGCTTCTCTAATGAAAGGTAATAAATTATCTGATCAGGTAAAGAATTTTGCTTTAAAAAAACAATCAAAAACTTTAAATATTTCAGCACAAATCGAATCAGAAATATCAATGATTAGTGATCATGAAGAAAAAAATGAATTCTTAAATTCACTTGGTCTAGGTGAAACATCTTTGTCAGTTTTAATAAGGGAAGGATATTCTCTTCTTGATCTGATTACATTTTTTACTTCAGGACCAAAAGAGTCAAGGGCGTGGTCAGTCAAAAGTGGAACATTTGCTCCTGACGCAGGAGCAAAAATACATACAGATTTTAAAAAAGGTTTTATAAAAGCCGAAGTTATATCTTTTGACGATTTTATAAATTATAAAGGAGAACTAAACTGCAAAGAAAATGGAAAACTTAGGCTGGAGGGTAAGGATTATAAAGTAAGTGATGGAGATATCATTACTTTCAGATTCAATGTTTAAGTTTATAATTTTTAAATAGTTTTAAAACTTTATTCATTTCTTTAAAATCCAAAATTTTTGTATCTTTTGTGAGTTTACAAAAAAAATATTGCTTGGATAGTTTTTCTAGTGCATTAGCTAAATTAATTGTATAGTCGATTGATTTTCCTATAGTTATTTGACCGTGATTTGCAATTAAACATCCTTCTCTATCCTTGATAGCCTCTAATACATTTTTAGCTAATTGCTTTGTTCCAAATGTAGCATATTCAGAGCATCTTATGTCTTTACCTCCAAACTCAGCAACCATGTAATGAAATGAAGGTATTTTCGTTCTTTGGCAAGATAAAATTGAAGACCATGTGGAATGACAATGAACAATCGAATTAATTTCTTTAAAATCTTTATAAATACTCAGATGTAAGAAAATTTCACTAGAGGGTTTAATTCCGTTTATAACTTTTCCTTTGATATCAACTTCAGAAATTTTATTTTCATCAAGTTTATTAGTTTCTACACCAGATGGTGTAATATAAATAACATCTTTATCTCTATAACTTAAATTTCCCTCAGAACCTATATTTAAACCTAACTTAAGAATTTTTTTTGCAGCTAGCGCGAGTTTCTTTTTTATTGATTTCATTTATTCAAATACTTATTTATTTCTGAACTATTAGGCTTAAAAACTCCATTTTCTGTAATTAATCTTGTGACATATTTTGAAGGAGTTACATCAAAAGCAGGATTGAATGTTTTTGCATTTTTAGAATAAATTTCTCCCTTTAACAACTTTGAATTTTTTTTAAAAAGAAGATGGGATAACTCTTTTCCATCTCTCTCCTCGATTGGAATCTTATTGTAATCTTTAGCATCAAAATCAATCGTTGAAAAAGGAAGAGCAACATAGAATGGAATATTATTATCGAATGCCGATAAAGCTTTCAAATATGTCCCTATTTTATTACATACATCTCCATTGTAGGTTGTTCTGTCACTTCCTACTATGCACATATCTACTTTTTGTTTTTGCATCAAATATCCTCCAGCATTGTCTACTATAATTGTATGAGGTATTTTTTCATTTTTTAACTCCCAGGCTGTTAGCAATGCTCCTTGATTTCTTGGTCTTGTCTCATCAACCCAAACATGAATCGGAATCCCATTCCTATTCGCTAAAAATATAGGAGCTAAGGCTGTTCCCCAGTCAATAGTTGCCAACCATCCTGCATTGCAGTGTGTTAAAATATTTATAACTCTTTGCTTCTTTTTATAAATTTTTTCAATTATTTTATAGCCATTTAAGCCAATTTTATAGCAATTAACAATATCATCTTCTCTCATCATTTTTGATAATTGGAATGCTTTAAATGCTCTTTCTTTTTCAGGCAATGTCATTACTATTTTTATTATTTGATTTAGAGCCCACTTCAAATTAATAGCAGTTGGTCGGGTTTTTATTAGAATTTCTTTTGACTTTTTGATGTTTTCTAATGATGCATTTTTTTTAATTGATATTGCCAGACCAAAAGCAGCTGTGATTCCAATCAAAGGAGCTCCCCTAACCTGCATCTCTTTTATGGCTTTACAAAAATCTTTAAGGTTTTTTAGATCAATTATTTTGAACTCAAACGGTAGTTTAGTTTGGTCTATTATTTTAACATGATCTCTATCTGTCCAAAGAGTTGAGAAATTTTTATTTTTAACTTTCATTTAAAAATCTAAAATATTTTTTAATTTCTTTCTGGTTGATGGTTTTACTTTTGATATGTCAGTAATAATTGAGTTTTTTGACAAATTTTTTATTTTTTCGTTTTTATCAACTTTATCTGCCTCTGACAAAGCAATAATTAATCTTTCAGCTTTCTCTGAGTTTTCCTTGAGAGTCTTAATAATTTGTTTAACACTTACGCTTTCGTGATCAGGATGCCAACAATCATAATCTGTTACCATTGACACACTTGCATAACTAATTCCAGCTTCTATGGATAATTTTGCTTCAGGCATGTTTGTCATTCCAATAATATCACAACCCCATGATCTGTATAACTCAGATTCAGCTATTGTAGAAAATTGAGGTCCTTCTATACAAATATATGTACCATGACTATGAAAGTTTATCTTCAAATTTTTCAGTGTTACATTTAGCTTCTCCTTTAAATTGGGGCAAATAGGGTTGGCAAGTGGTATGTGCACAACTAGATCATCGTCAAAGAAGGTTTTTTGCCTTAAAAAAGTTTTGTCTATAAACTGTTCAACTAGAACAAAATCTCCTGGTTTATAGTCTTTTCTTAAGCTTCCAACAGCTGAGAGAGAGACTATATTTTCGGTTCCCAATTTTTTTAAAGCCTCAATATTAGCACGATAATTAATCTTTGAAGGCGAAATCGTGTGATTTTTTCCATGCCGTGGAAGAAATGCTACTTTTCTTTTATTTATTTCTCCTATACAAATATCCGATGATGGTTCACCGTGGTTCGTCGATATTTTCTTCCAACTAATATTTTTTATACCAGGAATGTTATAGAGTCCACTGCCACCTATGAAAGCAATATTAATTTCATCCATTAATTAATCCAAGTTTTTCCAAACTTTTCTTTTTACACCTAATAACATTATAGTTAACAAGATTAGAAAAAAAAGAGTCTTAACCCCAAGACTTTTTCTTTCTTCAAGTTCTGGTTCAGCTGTCCAAGCTAGAAATGAAGTAACATCTCTTGCAATCTGTAAATGGGAGGCTTCTGTGCCATCATCATATTCAACAATGTCATCCATAATTGGTGACGGCATCGCAATCTGATAGCCAGGATAATATTCGTTATAATACATGCCCTCGCTTGCTTCAAAATTTTCAGGAAATTCTTTATAACCGTTTAAAAGACTGTAAATATAATCCGCACCACCAGCTCTTGCCTTAACAATTAAAGACAAGTCTGGAGGATATGCTCCATTATTAGCCAATCTTGCTATTTCATCATTTTCATATGGACCCACAAACTTGTCGCTCGGTTTTGCATCCCGATTGTACATATCACCTTCGTCATTAGGACCGTCTAAAACTTCATACTCGCCTGCAATTACTTTAATTTCATCAGGAGAATAACCTATTCCTTCTAGATCTCTATAAGAAATGTGTCTAATGCCATGACAAGCAGCACAAACTTCTGAATAAACTTTGAACCCTCTTTGAAGCGAGGATTTGTCAAATCTTCCAAAGACTCCATTAAATGGCCAATTTTGTTCTATAAGCTCGATCTTGGTAGAAGCAGATTTTACATCACAAAATACTAATGAAAAACAAAATATAAGAATCGAATGTAAAAATTTACGATTATTTAACATAACTTTCGGATGCAGAATTTTCTTTGTTATCAAATTTTTCAGAAATAACAGCTGATGAGATACTTGATGGAAGATCTAAACTTTTCTCAAATTTAGATAACAATGGCATTATGATCAAGAAAAAACCAAAGTAATATGCCGTTGCTAACCTAGAAATAAGAACGTATATCCCTTCGGCAGGCATGGCTCCAACCCATCCCAAAATCAAGGAATTAACGAAGAATAACCAATAGAATTGTCTGTAAAATGGTCTAAAATTAGCACTTCTCACTTTATGCTTGTCAAGCCAAGGTAAGAAAAATAAGACCATCACTGCTGCGAACATGAGTAAAACTCCTAGCAATTTATCTGGAACAGCTCTTAATATTGCATAGAACGGAAGAAAATACCACTCAGGCACAATATGGGCTGGAGTTTGAAGTGGGTTTGCAGGAATGTAGT
>MDSZ01079039.1_pt1 | contig 11113 bp, 13 predicted proteins | sample 811201 | NCBI WGS metagenome assembly MDSZ01 (sample SAMN05326647, study PRJNA326480) | marine metagenome | isolation source: seawater | place: Indian Ocean: North | collected 2010 | reverse complement strand
TATTTTTTGTTGATGTTTATAATAATCGGGTGAGCATGTTGAAATTTCTCTATCCCAGTCTATTGAAAGACCAAGTTTTTTTAATTGAGTTTTCATAACACTTATATTTTTTTCGGTCCATTCTTTTGGTGATGAATTATTTTGCCTAGCAGCATTTTCAGCGGGCATACCAAAAGAATCCCAACCCATTGGATGTAAAACATTAAAGCCTATTAAAGTTTTAAATCTAGCTAATACGTCACCTATTGTATAATTTCTTACGTGACCCATGTGAATTTTTCCTGAAGGATAAGGAAACATTTCCAAACAATAAAATTTTTTTTTATCTTTATTTTTAATCGCGGAAAATTTTTTTTTTGTGGTCCACAAATTTTGCCACTTATCTTCTACTTCTCTAAAATTATATCTTTCTAAATCATGCATTTGAATTTAGATTTAAATTTAAAATTCTTTTGGTAATTTATAATCAGAATTTTTTTCTTTTTTCTTAGCTAAATCTTGTTTCTCTATTTGTGCTGCTTTTTTTAAAATAGCAAATTTTATTTCATCATTTGTTGAATTTTCTATTGAGGCGATTTGGCATTTATTAAATGAAATGCATTTCTTTTGATGTATAATAATTTTGATTGCATCTGATCTTATTTCGTTAGTCAGAAATCTTACAGCTATTTTGATTTGATCATCACTAGACTCGTCACTAAACCAATCAGTAATTATAATCCCTCCACCATAATCGACAACGCTGAGTGGTGCAAAACTTAGCTTTTCCATAGATGCTCGCCACATTGGATTTGACGATGAGAACATAAAATCACCACCTCTTTTTCCTAGCTCACCTAATCTAAAACCACGACCTTCCTCAATATTTTTTTTAACTCTTTCATCAGCATTAACTGGGTTTTTTTTTGCATCAGAATATTTATAAATCCCGCAGGATGAGAGATAAATCATTGTAAATACTAAAAAAATAAGATTTTTCATAAATTGATCTTAAAATAAGGGTATTAATAGCATTTTAAGGCAATTAAAAGGTCAATTTATTAAGTGTGATAAAAAAGCAACACATATCAAAATAATCACTAATATACTCATAAATTCTTTAAAAATAACAATTTAACAATATTTTAGCGATGTTCATATATGAAACAAAAAGGAGAATATTATGGATAATTTAAAAAAAGTAGGATTAACAGCATTAGCTGGTTCTCTTGCTGCTGTTTCAGCTAATGCAGCTGAAATGTCTGTAAGTGGTGCTACGTTGTTAACTTACACATCAGAGGATGCCACTGAAACAACTGGTAACCCTTTTGGTATGAAAACAAACCTAGGCTTTACAGCTTCAGGTGATGTTAATGGAATGACTGTATCTTATATGCAGACTTCTATTGACCAATTCGCTGGTATGTCATCAGCAAGATTATCAATCGATATGGGAGACTTAGGAGTCTTAGCATTTGACCAAGGTTCTGGATCAGGTCTTGCAACTATCGATGATAAAACTCCAACTGCTGCAGAAGAAATCTGGGACGGTATAGATGGTTTAACTGTAGGTGGATTAGTTGGTGCTGCTGGTAGCTCAGGCGTATTTAACTACGTTAAGTCTATGGGCGGAGTAACTTTCAACGGTGCTTTAAGAAGAGGATCAGGAACTAAACTTGCTGATGGTGCTTCTTCAGGTGCTGGTGGTGGTGCTTGGGACTTTGCATTAACAGGTTCTGGAGAAATGCTTGGCGTTGATGGCCTAGCTTGGGGAGCTGGTTATGGTAAAGTTGACAGAGGTGACCATGCAAACGATGTAAACGGTGTAACTCCAGATGATGATGAACACTTAACTGCGTTTATTAACTACTCATTTGGTCCAGTCACATTTGGTTTCCAACAATCGGAAATCACGTCTGGTATAGCAGGTACTGCTTCAGAACAAACTGATGCGTTCGGTATTGCACTTAACGTAAATGACAACTTATCTGTATCTTACGGTGAAAGAGAAGTTGAGTTTGGTCATGATAGTGCTACTCACGTAACAGAAGATGGTGAAGGTATTGCTGTTGCATACACTATGGGATCTATGAAAATTGCTGGAAACAGAAACGAAGTTTCTAACAATGGTGGATCAACTGGTGCTGCTAACACTGATGAAATGACAGAAATTGCTGTTTCATTTGCGTTCTAATTAGATCGTACCTTAAAATTTATGAAAGCCCCGGTTTAAAGCTGGGGCTTTTTTTTTAGAGATTTTTTTCAATTACTTTTAAATATTCTTTATATTTTTCAAACGTATTTAGCGAAGATTTATATATAGGTTTTCTAGCTTGGGCTGTGCTCATTGTTTTTATTGGATTTTTATTTTTATGAAAATTGAGACAATTTTCTTCCCATTTTAGGCCACAGAAACTTATTATCTTTTGTATTTCATCTTTATTATTTGTGATGAGATTTTCATATTCAACATCAAAAATAGAGCTTTGATATTTAAATTTCCAAAAATTCATTAAGTCGAGATAATGATTGTAATATTTTACTAAATTTTCTTGGCTATAAGTAAAATTTAAACCTCCCTCAAATAAATTCTTAAACATTGATAAACAATTATTTTTAGGTTCTCTTTTACAGTGGATAATTTTTGCGCCAGGAAAAAGGTGTTTTATGAAACCAATCCATCTGAAATTCAAAGGTGCTTTATCAGTAATATATTTTTCTTTATAATTAAAAAATTTAATAAATTCATAATAATCTTTTTTTAATTTTGTTATAATTAAAGGATCTTCCATTTTTTTTTCAAAATCGTTATTTAAAAGTTTATCATCCTCTATAAAATTATTTCTGATAATATTTGATAATATTGGCAACTCACCTCCTCCAAAAACCTCACTATGTGAGGTTATAATTTGCTCAACTAAGGATGTTCCTGATCTTGGCATACCAAGAATGAAAATGATATTTTCATCTTTATCTGAGTTAAAATCAGTATTTTTGTATTCATTAAATTTTTTTTTTATATCTTCAAGTAAATTTATATCTAATGAAATGTCGTAATTAATTGACTCATTTTTAAGTTTATTTCCTTTTAATAAAAAATATGATGATTCTTGAATATTATTCATATCTTCTTCCGCTTTTGCTAATGAGAAAAAGATATCTATTTTTTCTAAATTTTTAAGCTCTGTAGAATTAAGTTTATCTTTTAAATTATGATAATGTTTATTGTTATTATCATATTTAATTGATTGGCTAATTAAATGATCTGCTCGGGTGAAATTTTTGTCATATTTTAATGCTTTTTCAGAATATAAAATTGCTTTTTCAAAATTACCAATTCCCTGATTTGCAAGTGCTAATAGATAATTTGTAGTTGGATTTTTTTCATTGATAGAAAGGGCTTTCTCATAAAGCTTAATTGACTCTGAAAATTCATTTAAATCTCTTTTTAAATTTCCAAAGTTTATGTAAGCATTAATATATTTATCATTTATTGAAATGAGTTTAAGATATAATTCTTGAGCCATATTATATTGTAAAAGATTCTTATAGCTCATTGCCAAGTTATTCATTAAAGCAATATTTTTGTTGTCTAATTTTAAACCATTTACAAAATTTTCTTTTGCTTTCTCATATTCCCCAGTGCTTTGATAAGCAGATCCAATTAAATTGTAAAGAATTACATATTCAGGATTTTTTTTAATTAAAGTTTTTCCTTTTAAGATTACATGATCAAAATTTTTTGCATTAAAGTGATTAATTAAACTTTGTATTTGTTGAGGTATATCTTTTTTTGTCATTATAGTTATTTCGATTTAAAATAGGATATTCCTGAAAAACCGCAAGCTCTAGTAATATTTATTTTATTAATATTTTTTTTGCTAATACCACCTAATGCTATTACTTTTTTTTTTGTCTGATTTGATAAAAGATTAAATTTAATTACTCCCAAACCTTTTGTATAGTCCTTAGTTTTAAATAATGGTGATAAAAAAATTAAATCTACATTTTGCTTTTCTTTCATTCTAACTTCAAATAAATTGTGGGCAGATCCTAAGATAAGAAATTTTTTTTTCATTTTTTCTCGATTAAAAATTAGATTTTTGTTAAAGGAAGGAATATAAATACCATCTAAGTTGAGGTTTATAGCTAAGTTTAAGTTATTAGATAAAAAAAGCTTTCTTTTATGAGCTTTACAAAATTGTTTAATTTCTAATATTTTATTTTTGTCAAATTTATTTTCATAATTTCTTAAAATAATTCCAACATTTTTATCTAAATTTAAAATTTCTTCTTTTTTAAAGTTTGAAATAAAAGTAAATATATAAGAAGATATTTTATGCATAAAAGTATCACCAATTTAATCGAAATCAAAAAAGAAATATATTCAAATAATTCAAATTTGAATACTAACTTAAAAATTATAGCTGTTTGTAAAACATTTCCAATTAAAGATATTTTGCCTTTAATTGAACACGGTCATTTGGATTATGGCGAAAATAAAGTTCAGGAGGCAATGGAAAAATGGTTAAAGATTAAATCAAATTTTAAAAATTTAAATTTACATATGATAGGAAAGCTTCAAACAAACAAAGTTAAACAAGCGGTACAAATATTTGACTATATTCATTCTTTGGACTCAGTGAAACTAGCAAAAAAAATCTCAAATGAACAAAATAAAAATAAAAAAAAATTAAAAATTTTTATACAAGTTAACGTTGGTAATGAAACCCAAAAAAGTGGAATAAGGTTTGAAGACCTAAAGGAGTTTTATAAAATTTGTGTTGAAGATTTTAAGTTAGATATCATTGGTTTAATGTGCTTACCACCTATAGGGAACGAACCAACAATATATTTTAAAAAAATGTTAGAAGCTTCAAAAATGTTATCATTGGATCATCTCAGCATGGGCATGTCATCTGATTATATGTCTGCAGTAAAGTATAATGCTAGTTATCTTAGGATTGGGTCAAAAATTTTTGGAAATCGTAATTAAATAATTTTTATTTTTGTATTTTTTTTAATTAATTTTAACAAAATTAATAAATCTGTTTTTTTAAGAGCAATACAGCCAAGTGTTTTTTTGTAATTTTTAGTTAAATGAATAAATATTGCACTTCCTTTGTATGCTCGAATTTTTTTAGTGTTATAATTAATGGGGATTAAAAGATCATATTTATTATCTTTTCTATAAAGTTTTTCGTGTTTTATATTTTTTTTAATCTTTATTAATTTATTATAATTTGTAGTGTCTTTTGGATCATCACACCAACCCATATTTTTTTTTATTACAATACATTCAATTTTCGTATTTGGTTTTTTTATTCTATCTTTTCTATAAAAAAGTTTTCCAATATTAAAAAACCCTTTGGGAGTTTTTTTGTCTCCCTCTCTTTTATCTTTTGTTGATCCTTTAAGCCCAATGGAACATTTGAATATAAAATTCCCAAATGTAAGAGTTTCTTTATTTTTTACTAATATTGTCATATTTTGACTATATATGAATTTAAAGAAAATAATTATTTATCAACAAAAGGTTTTGTTTAATATTTTAGATGAGCTCGAAGATAAGTTGAATTTAGATTTTGTTGAAGCTGATCATACTAACTTTTCGTATATTTTAAAAAATATTAATACAGATTTCTTGATTATTTCTAACTCCAAAAAAAATAATTTTAAGAATCATTTAATAATTGAGGAAAATCCAATCAAATTAGAAAAACTTCTAGAATTAATTAATATTGCATTGTTAAGAGAAAAATTTAGTTATCAATCAGATATTGCTATTGGCAAATATAAGTTGAACTTAAATTCAAAAGAAATAAGTAAAAATAATATTACAATTGATTTGACTGAAAGAGAGATGAACTTGATACTTTTTTTAAAGCAAAAATCAGATCCTGTAAAAATTGATGAACTTCAAAAAGAAGTTTGGGAATATGGTTCTGATTTAGAGACTCATACTGTAGAGACCCATATCTATAGATTAAGAAAAAAAATTAAAGAAAAATTTAAAGATGATAATTTTATTATTAGTTCAAAGAAAGGCTACTTTTTAAATTGAAAAAAAAAAATAAAATTGCAAAAGATTTATTTACAAAGAAATATAAAATTCGAATAATAAAACCAAAAAAAGGAAAAGGTAGCTTTAAAAGAAAAAAGAAATAATTTTTTGTTAATTAATTTAAGATAAACTATAAAAATTTACTCCTATCATTATACGATCTTTTTTTCCATTATACACAGATGAATGTTTGCGGTTTGCAGGAAAAATAACAATTAAACCTTTAGAAGGTAATAATTCTTTTTCAGGATCATAAAGTTTTAGTATACCTGGTTCACTACAATTTTGATCTCCAATAGATAAATAATAAACAAGACTGAATTTTTGATTAGTAATATTATAGTTTTTGTCAAAGGGATCTATATGTTTATGAGGTGTTGTGCCACTTCCTTTTTTCAATATATTAAAAAAAGACTCAACAATTAAAATCTCACTTCCTACTGATTTTTTCATAATAGCACTTAAATCTTTTTTTAAAGTTTGAATAATTGGTAATTTATTTTCGAATAACTTTAAATCTGGTGAACATACTCCGTTTCCATATCGTATATCTTCAGTTTGATTAAGATTAATCGAGTTAATTTCATACATGCTTTTAATTAGATCAGTCTCAACTGATCTTGTTGAAATAAATGGATTTTCTTTTAATTCAATTTTATTATGTTTTTCTTTTTTTAAATTTATCTTTTTTGAATTCAAAATTTTGGATAAAGTTTCTTTTTGTTCTGCTATTATATCTAGTACAGTAATTGCTTCCTTAAAATTAGGTTGAAGTTCAATTGCTTTCTTATAACAAGGCTCTGCATCAAATATTTTACCAAGTCTATAAAACATGTTTCCCAAGTTTTTATGAGCTTCTGCAAAATCAGGTTTAATCTCTATTGTCTTTCTGAAATATTTTAATGCTTCATGAACATTATTTTGTAATTGAAATGAGATGCCTAATAAATGATTAATTTCTGGATCTAAAGGTTTTTTTTTTAATAAAGTTTTAAAAATCTTTTCTGCTTCAGGAAATTTTTTTTCCATTATAGAATTGACACCAAGTTTCAGTTCATCCATCGTATTCATCTAATCAAGTCGTGCACCAATTTGTTGAATTATTTTAGACGATAGGTCTGTGCCCACTTCTAGACATTTTTTTGCTGAAAGGTTATTTATATATCCATGTAAATATCCACTGGCAAATAAATCTCCCGCACCAGTTAAATCAACAACACGCAAATTTTCTTTAATTCCAATTTCATTAATTTCATTACCTTTTATAGAAATCGCACCTTGACTTCCCCTTGTAACAATTAATTCTTTACTAATTTGATTACCAAATTTTATGACATCCTTAAAATTATTTGTATTTATTAATGACTTTATTTCATCTTCATTAGCGAAGATTATATCAAGTTTATTTTTTACTAAATCAAGAAAATGAGCTTTATGTCTGTCGACACAAAATTTATCAGATAGTGACATCGCAACTTTATTAGAATTATCGATTGCTTTTTCAAAAGCTTTTTTTGGACTACCTTCGTCCCATAAATATCCCTCTAAAAAAATTAATTTGCTTTTTTTAATAGCTTTAACGTCAATGTCATTTTCATTAATTTTTCCTGCTGTTCCTAAAAATGTACACATCGTTCTTTCTGAGTCTGGAGTGACCAAAATTAAACAAGTTCCAGTAGGAAGTAATTCTTTTTTTTTTTCGTAAATAAAATTAACCTTTTCTTTCTTAAGCCCATTCTCGTATTTATGTCCAAATTCATCATCTGAAATTTTTCCAATAAAACCAACTTCATTTCCTTGCTGGGATAAACCAACTATGGAATTAGCAACAGATCCACCTGATACGGTTTTTTCAATTTTTAATTCTGATAATAATTTTTTGAATTCGTTTTCATTAAAAAATAATTTCATTGTACCTTTTGTAAGATTATTTTTTTCTATGAAATTATCTGAAACTTTGCATATCACATCAACAATTGCATTACCGATACCAAGAATTTTCATTTTATGCTTTTTTAGTTTTTATAGGTTTTTTTCTATTAGGATAACAAGTAGTGCAAATTTTACAAGTTATTCCATAACATCCCCGTGCTTTACAATATTCTCTTCCATAATAAATTATTTGGAGGTGAAGTTTGTTCCAATATTTTTTTGGAAATAATCTTTTTAAATCTTTTTCAGTTTGGATAACACTTTTTCCATTTGTCAAACCCCATCTTTGAGCTAGACGATGTATATGTGTATCGATGGGGAAAGCAGGATAACCAAAACCTTGAGACATTACTACACTTGCTGTTTTATGACCTACTCCTGGTAATTTTTCTAATTCTTCAAAAGTTTTTGGAACTTTACCGTTATGGTTTTTAATTAAAATCTTTGAAAGATTATAAATACTTTTAGCTTTGATTCTGAAGATTCCAATTTTTTTTATGAGTTTTTCTATTTTTGATCTACCTAATTTTTTAAAGTGATGAGGTTTAAAGTATTTTGGATAAATTTTTTTTGTTACATTATTTACATTTACGTCGGTACATTGTGCTGAAAGTAAAACAGAAATTAGCAATGTAAAAACATTTCTACTTTTTAAAGGGACAGTTATTTCTGGATAAATTTTATTTAGAATATTTAATATTTTTTTTGCTCTTTGTATTTCATTCATTGATCAATATTCAGAAAGTCTCTCATCGAATAAAGTCCTGGCTTTTTTGTCATAAGCCATTTTGCAGCTGATAATGCACCTTCTGAATATAAAGCTCTATCAAAAGCCTCATGATTTAGGGTAATTATCTCTTTGCCACTTGAAAATTTAACTTCATGTTCACCAATAACCTCTCCTTTTCTAACAGAATTAAAATTAATCTTTGTTCCATAAGGAAATTCCTTTTTATTCAAATATTTTTTTCCAATAAGATTATAAAAATTTTTTTTCTTTCCTTTGGCAATACCATTTCCTAACATTAAAGCTGTTCCTGATGGATAATCTTTTTTATGTTTATGATGTATTTCAAATACTTTACTTAGATAATTTTTCCCTAAAGAACTTGAGGTAATTTCTGTTAAATACATTAAAAGATTTATCCCTAAACTCATATTACCTGCTTTAAGTATAGGTATTTTCTTAGAGAATTTTTTAATAAGACTCTCCTCTTTTTTGGTAAATCCTGTTGTACCTATAACTACTCTTTTCTTAAGTTTTGAAGCTATACTTAAAACTTCAAAAGTACATTTTGGAACAGAAAAATCTATTATTAAATTTGATTTTTTAAAAGCCTGATCACTATTCACCTCAATTTTTAGACCATTCAAACTTCTATTAGTCTTTTTATTTTCTGTTAGTGTAGTAATTTTAAAGTTTATATCTGATTTTGCAGATTTTATTATTTGTTGGCCCATCCGTCCTAGGCATCCTGTGATAGCTAAGTTTATTTTTTTCATTAAAGAACTAAATATGAAATTATCACAATAGAGACAATAATTATACACCAAAAGAATAGATTTTTAATAAATTGTTTCTTTTTTGAATTAGTTTCAATAAAACTTGGAAAAACTAAAATTAAAACTGCTATTAGAAAAATTGCTGGGATTATTTCTTCCAATCCCATATTTTAATTGCTCCAGAAACTTTTAGCTTTTTGAAAAAATTTTTTTATGCTTGGATTAGATTTTTCATTTTCAATTTTTCTAAACTTTTCTAGTAGATCTTTCTGTTCCTTGTTCAAATATACTGGAATTTCAGTTTTTACTTGCACATATAGATCACCATAATCTCCTCTTCTCATAAAAGGCATACCTTTCCCTTTTAGTCTGAATTGTTTACCATTCTGAGTACCATCTGGTATTTTGATTTTTGCTTTTTTTCCATCTATGGTTGGTATTTCAATAGTAGTGCCTAGAGCAGCATCCGCAATTGAAAGTGGAATTTCAAAAAATAAATTAACATCAGATCTTTTAAATAAATCATGAGATTTCACATTTATAAAAAGGTACAAATCTCCGGTAGCACCACCTCTTGTACCTGCTTCTCCTTTTCCTGCTAGTCTAATTCTAGTTCCATCGTCTACACCTTTAGGAATCGTTACAGATATCTTTTTTGAGGTTTGTTTATTTCCCCTTCCACCACAATCTGTACATGGGTTTGTTATTTCTTCTCCACTTCCAGCACATTGAGGACAAGTTTGTTGAACTGTAAAAAATCCTTGATTTGAACGAACTCTTCCATTACCACCACAATAGGTACATCTATCTGGGCTTGATCCAGGTTTAGAACCATCTCCCTTGCAAGTATTGCATTTTTCAGATGTTGAAAATTGAATGTTTTGTTTTTTTCCTGAATATGCTTCTTCTAATGAAATTGATAAATCATACCTTAAATCTGATCCCCTATTATTCGAATTTCTGCCTCTAGAACTTCTTCTTCCTCCACCAAAATCTCCAAAAAAATCTTCAAATATATCTGAGAAATCTGCACCACTGAATCCACCAAATCCACCAAAACCACCTTGGCCACCACCCCCGTTTTCAAATGCTGCATGTCCAAAGTTGTCGTAGTTTTCTTTTTTGGACTTATCTGAAAGAACGCCATAAGCCTCGCTAGCTTCTTTAAATTTATCTTCAGCTTTTTTATCACCAGGATTTTTATCCGGATGATATTTTACTGCTAGTTTTCTATAGGCTGATTTTAGTTCCTCAGGACTTGCGCTTTTGTTAACACCTAAGACATCATAATAATCTCTCTTAGCCATGAATATAACCTAGACGAATAGATGTCAATTAAGCGCTTTTTTCTTTATTATCGTCTTTTACTTCTTCAAAATCCGCATCAACAACATTATCGTCTTTTTTTTCCTTTTCATCTTTTCCATCATCATTATTAGAATCAGGTTTTGTATTTTGTTGTGATTTATAAATTGCTTCTCCAAGTTTCATTGAGGATTGAACTAATGTCTCTGTTTTCTTCTTGATATCATCAATATTATCACCTTTTAAAGCTTCTTTTAAAGCAGCAGATCCATCTTCAATAGCTTTCTTGTCAGCATCAGAAATTTTAGCGCCATGTTCTTTAAGATTTTT
>MDSZ01021852.1_pt1 | contig 11113 bp, 9 predicted proteins | sample 811201 | NCBI WGS metagenome assembly MDSZ01 (sample SAMN05326647, study PRJNA326480) | marine metagenome | isolation source: seawater | place: Indian Ocean: North | collected 2010 | reverse complement strand
TTAAAAAGAAACGTTGATATTCACGATGTAGGTAATTCAGCACTTTACTTACTTAGTGATTTAGCTAGTGGAGTTACTGGAGAAATACACTATGTTGATGCTGGATATAACAAAGTAGGTATGCCAGATCCAAAAAATATAACTTAACTTGCGAAAATCACATCACTAAAATGCATAAATAATAACACCCAAATAACTAAAAAAGTTTAAATGTTGTAAAATGAGAGAATTAAATAAAAAAGTAAAAGAAAAGTTTGAAGATTTTTTCGAATGGATTAAAGGAGCAGAATTAATCGAGCTTAAATCTTGTGACACCAAAGAAGATCCAGTGAGACCTGAACTAGATAATAATTTTAGAACAAGTTATGGTCGAAAAATATTTGGTGTAAAATATAAAAATGAAATTTGCGCAATAATGTGTTTTGGTTTTACTAACGAAATTCCCAAAAATGTAAAAGAATTAGATTTGATGACTAAAGATGCTCATTTACAGAGTATTAGGAGAGATCAAAGAGTTGGTAAAATAGCTATTGCATACACAGTTTGGTCTAAAAAGAAAGGCGGAGGAAAACTCATAGTAAAGGAAGTATTTAAAAAAATAAAAAAATCAAACCATTTAAATAGATTAGTTACGCTATCACCATTAACTGATATGGCCAGAAATTTTCATTTACGAAACGGAGCAGTAGAACTACAAGTAAATCAAGATACTCAAAACTTTGAATATAAAATTTGATAAACTTAAGCTACTGCTTGTTTAATAGAAAGTTTAACTTTTCCACGATCAAACCCTAGAACCTTGACTGAAACTTCATCACCTTCTTTTACTACATCTGTTACTTTTGCTACTCTTTTTCCAGCTAATTCAGAAATATGAACTAATCCATCTTGTTTGCCCAGAAAATTAACAAATGCACCAAATTCCATTATTTTAACAACTTTACCTTTGTAAATCTTGCCTACTTCTGGTTTGGCAATTAAACTCTTAATAATTTCAATCGCTTTACTTCTTGATTCTTCATCTGGTGCTGCTACCGTAACCTCGCCAGTATCTTTTACATCTACTTTGGCTCCTGATGTTTCAACAATTTCTCTGATAGTTGCTCCACCTTTTCCAATTACTGTTGCAATATCTTTTTTGTCCACCTTTAAAGTTTCCATTTTAGGAGTGTGTTTTGAAAATTCTTTTCTAGATGATTTTATAGCTTTATTCATTTCTCCTAAAATATGTTCTCTGCCTGCTTTCGCTTGATCTAAGGCCTTTTCCATTATTTCAAATGTAATGCCAGTTATTTTAATATCCATTTGCAAAGAAGTTATTCCATCTTTAGTACCTGCAACCTTAAAATCCATATCACCTAGATGATCTTCATCTCCCAAAATGTCTGATAAAACGGAAAAATTATCACCCTCTTTTATAAGGCCCATTGCAATACCAGCTACAGGTTCCTTTATTGGAACACCAGCATCCATTAATGACAGCGAAGTTCCACAGACTGTTGCCATTGAAGAAGAACCATTAGACTCTGTAATTTCTGAAACTACCCTTAAAGTATATGGGAAATTTTCTTTTTTTGGTAATGAGGAATTTATAGCTCTCCAAGCTAATTTTCCATGACCTATCTCTCTTCTACCTGTGCCTATTCTTCCACACTCACCTACGGAAAATGGTGGAAAATTGTAATGTAGCATAAAATTAGACCTTTGCATTCCGTCTAAGCTCTCTAATCTTTGCTCGTCATCAGACATGCCTAATGTAGTTACTACTAAAGCTTGGGTTTCACCTCTAGTAAATAAAGCTGAGCCATGAGCTCTAGGTAGTACGCCAACTTCACACTGAATTTTTCTAACATCTGCAAGACCCCTGCCGTCAATTCTTTTTTTATCTTTTAATATTGCTGTTCTCACGATATCTTTTTCTAAAGATTTTAATTGAGCCATAGCCTGGTTTTCAGTTACGTTATCGTCTTCAGCAAACATTTCTTTACATTTTGCATCAATTTCTGAAATTGATGTAGACCTTTTTTTCTTATCAACCTCTTTAAATGCCTTTCTCAGAGAATCTTCAAAACTTTTGGCTATTTGTTTTTTTATATTTGAATGATCTAATTCTTCTATTTCCCACTTAGGTTTCCCAGCTTTTTTGCTTAAATTCTCAATAGCTTTAATTATAGGGACAAAATTTGAATGACCAAATTTAACAGCATCCAACATTATTTTTTCAGACAAACCAGATGTTTCGGACTCCACCATTAAAACTGCGTCTTTAGTTCCAGCTACGACTAAGTCTAATTTTGACTCTTTTAACTCTTCTGGTGAAGGATTTAACAAAAATTTATCATCTTTAAATCCTACTCTACTCGCACCTATTGGTCCTTGAAAAGGTAGACCTGATATTGCTAAAGCTGCGGAAGAAGCAATTATCGATAATATATCTGGATGATTTTCTCCATCATATGACAACACGGTAGGTAAAACTTGTACTTCGTTCATAAAACCAGAAGGAAATAATGGTCTTATCGGCCTATCAATTAGTCTTGAAATTAATGTCTCGGACTCTGTTGGTCTAGCTTCTCTTTTAAAATAACCACCAGGAATTTTACCTGCTGCATAAAATTTTTCTTGATAATTTACCGACAAAGGAAAATAGTCTTGTCCTTCGTTAACTTTTTTTGCACCAACCGCTGTTGCAATAACTACTGTTTCGCCACAAGTAGCGATAACAGCTCCATCTGCTTGCCTTGCAACTTTTCCTGTTTCTAATGAGATTTTTTTTCCATTTATTTCGATTTCTTCTTTATGTATTTTGAACATTATTTCCTTAAATTTAATTGTTTAATTATTTTCTCGTAAGACTCTGGTTTTTTTCTTTTTAAATAGCCTAACAATTTTTTCCTTTTATTAACCGATTTAGCTAATCCCATTGTGGAATGTTTGTCTTTTTTAAACTTCTTAAAGTGATCAGAGAGTTTTTGTATCTTATTACTGAGTAAACCTATTTGGATCTCTGCTGAACCAACGTCCTTTGAGTTGATTGCTAAAGTTTTAATTAAATCTTTTTTTTTCTGTATCATTTTTTCTATTTTCTTTGATTAGTTTTTCAATTTTCTCTGCATATTCAAAAGAGTTATCTTCTACAAAGTGCAGTTTTGGTAAAAACTTTAAATCAAGTTTTTTAGATAATGCTTTTCTAACAAGATGAGAGTTAGCAGTCAAGACGCTTACTATTTGCTTCATATCTGCGCCTCCAAGGGGAATAACATAAACTCTTGCAGTTTTGAGATCAGGAGTCATTCTGACCTCTGTTACCGTTATAAACTTAGAATTAAAAGAGGTAATTTTAGTTTCATTCTTTATGAAAATTTCACCTATACTCTGTTTTACAAGCTCTCCTACTCTTAATTGCCTTTGTGAAAAGCTTTTATTTGAGATGTCACTCATCATTAAATTGACCTTTCAATTTTTTCAACAATGAAGGATTCGATAATATCTCTTTCTTTAAAATCCATAAAGTCTTTAAGGCTTATTCCGCATTCTAGTCCATTCTTGACTTCTTTAACTGCATTTTTTTCTCTAAAAATACTTTGTATCTCACCTTCATAAATTACATTTCCATCTCTTACTATTCTTGCCTTAGATTTGTTTTTAATTTCACCATCAATAACTTTAGATCCCGCAATTTTCCCAAATTTTGATATTTTAAATATTTTTTGCACCTCAGCTGATCCTAATAAATTTTCTTTAGTGTCAGGTTCAAGTAAGCCGGAAAGTCTTTTTTCAACATATTCTATAGCTTCATATATTATATTAAAATATTTTATCTCAATATTTTGGTCTTCTGCAATTTTTTTTGCCTCTCTATTTGGTTTGATGTTAAAACCTATCAATACAGCCTCTGAGGCCTTTGCTAAAGATACGTCAGTTTCATTTATCATTCCGATATCTGAGAGAATAATTTTGGTTTTAACCTCTGGATGTTGAATTTTGTCAATAGCCATCTTTAAAGCTTCGCTTGATCCATGTACATCTGATTTAATAATAATGTTAAGTTCATTTTTTTCTTCCTCTTTATCAAAAAGTTTTGATTTATCATTTGATAAAATTTTTGTGCTTGATAAGTTTTCTTTTTTGAAATTTGATATTTCTTTAGCTTCATCTTCATTTTCTGTCACTAAAAATTCTGCGCCAGCAAATGTCGTATCATTCATACCAAGTATCTCTACTGGCATTGACGGTAATGCTTTTTCGATAACTCTGCCTTCGTGGTCAATCATCGCTCTAATTTTACCCCATGTTTTTCCGCAAATAAAAAAATCTCCTTTATTCAGTTTCCCGTTTGAAACTAAAATTGTCGAAACAGGTCCTTTGCCTTTGTCAATTTTTGATTCTATAACTACTCCACTCGCCTTATCTGTAAGTGAAGCTTTTAAATCAAGTAGTTCAGCTTGTAGCAGTATACTTTCCTTAAGTTTATCAAGATTAGTTTTTTTAGTTGCTGAGACCTCAACAAATAATGTGTCACCACTTAAGTCTTCTGCCACAAGTTCATATCGCATCAAATCATTTTTAATTTGAGTAATATTTTTTGATGGCAGGTCACACTTATTAATTGCTACAATTATTGGAACTTTTGCTGCTTTTGCGTGTTTAATTGCCTCTACAGTTTGAGGTTTTATTCCGTCATCCGCAGCTACTACTAAGACAACTATATCAGTAATTTTTGATCCTCTTGCTCTCATTTCGGTAAATGCAGCGTGGCCCGGAGTATCTATGAATGTTATTAATTGACTTTTTTCAGTCGTAACTTGATATGCTCCGATATGCTGAGTAATACCGCCATGCTCATCTGAAACAACATTTGATTTTCTTAAAGCATCCAATAAAGAAGTTTTTCCATGATCAACATGTCCCATAATAGTTACAACAGGTGGTCTTTTTTCTATTTTACCACTCATTTTTTTTATTTTATTAATTTCTTTTGAAGGTGCTTCCTCTATTAACGGCTTGTGACCGAACTCTTTAACAATATATTCGGCCGTATCTTTATCAATTGTATGATTAATAGTTGCTATTACTTTCATGTTTAAAAGAAATTTAATGATATCGCTTGATTTTTCAGCCATTCTATTAGAAAGTTCTTGGATAGTAATCTGTTCAGGAATTTTAACTTCTTTAATAACTTTTTTATATTCTTTTTTTTCTTCTGTATCTGTACTGCTTTTCTTTTCCTTAAGTCTAGCTCTTTTAACTGATGCTAAACTTCTTTGTTTAATCTCTATTTCCTCAACATTAAGAGCTCTTGAGACAGTTAGTTTGAAATCTCTTTTATCGATTGGTGTTTTTAATTTTAACTTACTTTTTCCAGATGGTTTTTCTTCTTTCTTTATAAATGCCTTGGTTGCTTGCTGTTCAGCAAATTTTCTGGCAAAACTTTTATTTTTATTTTCTCCTTGATTAAATTGGGTAGGAGTGTAAGTAGATTTATTAAAGTTCCGATTGGTTTTGAAATTTTTTTTCTTATCTTTGATCACTGAGAAAGATTTTTTTCCCTCATTTTTTTGAAACGACTTAGTATCAATCTTTTTCTTAAAACCTGAAGATATCGTCAATGTTTTCTTTTTATCTTTATTATCCATACTCTTATTTAAAAACTATATTTCTTGCGGACATTATTAGTTGATCCGCTTCTTCTCTAGTTAATGAAAATTCCTCCAAATAACCATCTATTTTGACTTTTTTTCCTTTTACTTCATCATATCCGCCCACTAATTCATCAGTAGAGAGATCAGCAAAATCCTTTAGTTTTTTTATGTTCTTTTGGCCTAACGTAACTAACATTCCTTGCGTCATACCTTTTAAATTTATAAGCGTGTCTTCAACACCTAATTCAATTAACTTCTTTGAAATCTCTTCCTGAACTTTTACTAAACTTTCTTTTGAACGTTTAATAAGCTCTTGAGCTGTATCCTCATCTATAGCTTCAATCTTTGAGATATCTTCTGGATTAGCTTGTGAAATTTCCTCAATACTCTGAAAACCTTCAGAAACTAATAGCTGGCCAAGTGTTTCGTCAACTTCAAGATTTTTAATTAGACTCTCTGTTCTATCTTTAAATTCTGCTTGCCGTCTATCAGAATCTTCTTTGTCTGTAAGAATATCAATTTCATAATTAGTTAACTTTGAGGCAAGCCTAACATTTTGTCCTCTTCTTCCTATTGCTTTACTTAGATTTTCTTCACTTAATATGACATCAATTTTTTTATTATTTTGATCAATTAAAACCTTCTGAATTTCAGCTGGTGAAAGAGATTCTGATATTAAAGTTGGCAAATCTTCAGTCCATTTTATAATATCAATTTTTTCTCCGTGTAATTCATTCACAATAGTTTGTACTCTACTGCCTCTCATACCCACGCAAGCTCCTACGGGATCAATTGAAGTATCCTTTGAGTAAACACAAATTTTAGCTCTACTGCCTGGATCTCTTGCGACAGATTTTATCTCAATTATACCTTCGTATATTTCTGGAACTTCTTGAAAAAATAATTTAGCTAAAAACTGAGGGTGAGCTCTTGATAAAAATATCTGATGGCCTTTTAACTCTTTCTTTACCTCATAGCAATATGCCTTAACTCTATCACCTGTTTTTAAAATTTCTCTAGGTATTAACTCATCTTTTTTAATAACGCCTTCGGCTTTACCAAGATCAACAATTACATTTCCATATTCTAGTCTTTTTATAATACCACTTAAAATCAAACCCTGTTTATCTATGAAGTCATCATATTGTCTATTTTTTTCTGCTTCTCTTACTCTTATGTTTATTACTTGTTTAGCACTTTGTGCAGCTATTCTACCAAAATCAATTTGTGGTAGGTCTTCGTATATTTTGTCACCAATTTTATAATCATTTTCTACTTGGTTCTCATTTAATGTATTTGCTTGACCGACAGATATTTCTCTACTTGGGTCCTCAACGTTCTCTACAATTTCTAAAACTTTTTGTATACTTATATTTCCTGTTTCTCTATCTATTTTCACTAAAATTTCGTTATTATGACCAAACTTTGTAAGTGCTGCTTTTTGTATTGCGCTTTCCATTGATCCGATAACAATATCTTTATCTATAGATTTTTCATTTGCTACAGCCTCAACAATGCGTAGCAGTTCAAGTTTGTCTAGTCCACGATTTAACATTTTAAGCCTCCAAAAAAAAATGGGCCAATGCCCATTTTTGAAATTACATAATTTTAACTATATTTAATAAATATTTATCCTTTTTTCAAGATTACAATTTAAATAATGATGATTTATCAGTTTTTTCCCAAGAAAATTCTCCATTATCTGTGGGCTTTCTGCCGAAATGACCATATGCAGATGTTATCTCGTAAATTGGCTTATTTAAATTTAATAATTCTCTGATTCCTCTTGGTGATAGATCAAAATTTTTATCTATGATTTTTCTTACTTCTTCAACTTTATCATTGTTATCCTCATCAAGTTTTATAAAAATTGATAAAGGTTTTGAAACTCCGATTGCGTACGATAGCTGAATCAAGCATTTATTTGCAATATTAGAAGCGACAATATTTTTGGCTAAATATCTTGAAACGTATGCAGCAGATCTATCAACTTTTGTTGGGTCTTTCCCAGAAAAAGCCCCTCCGCCGTGAGGAGCTGCACCACCATAAGTATCAACTATTATTTTTCTTCCAGTTAAACCTGTATCACCATCTGGTCCACCTATAACAAATTTACCAGTAGGATTAATATAAATTTCTTTTTCTGATATTCCTTTCAAAAATTTTTCTGGAATAGATTTTTTAATATATGGGTAAATTGCTTCTCTAACTTGGTCCTGATTTAAATCGGGAGAATGCTGTGTTGATATAACTATTGATGTTACTTTATTAGGTATCCCATTATTATATTCCATGGTAACTTGACTTTTGGAGTCAGGTTCAATTCCCTTTAATACTCCTGACTTTCTATCATGCGCCATTAGTCTTAAAATCTTGTGTGAAAAATAAATTGGTGCTGGCATTAAATCATCAGTTTCTTTACAAGCATATCCAAACATTATGCCTTGATCACCCGCACCTTCATCTTTGTTGTCCTTAGAGTCTACGCCCATTGCGATATCAGTGGACTGCGAATGTAAATAGGTTTCTATTTTTGTACTTTCTTTCCATGAAAAACCTTTTTGGTCATATCCAATATCCTTTATACACTTTCTAACATTTGAAATTATATCATCACTTTTGATATCAGGGCCTCTGACTTCTCCTGCTAACACCACTTTATTAGTCGTTGTTAGTGTTTCACAAGCTACTCTAGCGAATGGCTCTTTAGATAAATAAGAGTCTACAACCATATCAGATATACGATCGCATACTTTATCTGGATGGCCTTCAGAAACGGACTCACTAGTAAATAAATAGTTTTGTTTAGTCATTTCTTTTAAAAGTTATAAAGATTAAAATATATGTAATTAAAAGCATAAAAAATATCAAATCATTTTTGTTTTTTGTTTGTTTTTTTATAATTGGTATTTTGTATTCTAAATTACCAGTTTCATTGATTTTTAGGCTTTTGATAACTTGTCCATTATTGTTAACATAAGCAGTAATACCCTTATTTGCTGATCTGACAACAAAAGAATTGCTCTCGATAGCTCTAAATATTGTTTTGGCAAAATGTTGATGCGGACCTATTGAATTTCCAAACCATGCATCTTCAGATAAATTTAAAACTATTTTTTTGATAGATTGGCTTTTTGTAACAGTTCAGGAAATATTATTTCATAACATATTAATGGAATTATCTGAGTATTACTAAAAGAAAAAACTTTATTCTTATTTCCCTTGCTAAAAGAACCATATCCCTCTGTAATTTTTTTAAGTCCTATTGTTTCAAAGAATTTGGGAATCGGTAGATATTCTCCAAATGGTACTAATTTTATTTTGTTATACTGAAAAATTTTTTCGAAATTATTATCAATGGCTATTAAACTATTAAAAAATAAATCATCATTTTTGTCTATTGTGTTTGTTCCAAATATTATTATATGTTTATCGGAAAAATTTTTTTTTATATGATGTTTGTAATTTTCTAAATCTTTAAAATAACTTCCGGATATTGCACCTTCTGGCCAGATAAAAATAGTTTTCTTTTCCTTTTCAGGACCGCTATATCTTATTAATGAAAGAATTCTTTTTTCGATCTCTTTGGTACTTAAATTGTACTTTAATTTAAAATTAGGTGAAATTATTTTAAAATTTATATAATTTTCCTTATTTACATTTTCCAATTCTTTTAAGTTGTTATTAATTATATAATTTCCATAAATATAATTTGAAAAAAATAAAAAAATTGTGCAGGAAATTATTACAATTTTTTTTTGTAATGTTGTAAAAAAAAGAATTACAGGTATTGTAAAAAAAGTAACACTTAATAGATTAAATGCAAATAAGCCTATAGGGTTTAAAATTTGTAAAATTTCTGTAAACCAAGACCAGCTGTACCCCCATAAATTCCAAGGAAATCCTGAAAAAATTTTAGATCTAAGATAATCTATAAAAGAAAATGCTCCGATAAATAACATTACGGAACCTAAATTTCTTTTTAAAAATGGACCACAAATAATCGAAGATATTCCATAAAATATACCTAGAAATGCAGGTATAGCAACTATCGTCAAAGGAATGAGACTCTGAAAAGTTTCATCGAATTTTAGCGAATTAGAAATCCAATAAGTGCCAGTTAAAAAAAAACCAAATCCAAAAAAATATCCTGCAAAAAAAAGGTTAGTAAGATAGGGTTTTTTTCTATAAATATTTTTTGATCGTTTATTGATATCACTCAATAATAAAAATAACGCAGGAAAGATAAAGAAGTTAATAATTGTAAAATTAAATGGAGCGAAACTAAAAACTGATAAACTTCCTAGTAATAAAGGCGTTAATAATACCAATAATGTCCTACTACTTCTAATAGTTTGTAAAACTTTCATTAATTTCACTTAAAATATTATTTTCTAGTTTATTCATCTTTTTGTAATCTTTATCTTTGGAGTGTTTGTAGCCGTATAAATGCAAAATAGAATGTACCCACAGCTCATCAAATCTATTAATAAAGTTTTTTTTATCTAGATTTTTTTTTATCTTTTCAAAATTAAATATAATATCTCCAAGATAAATTTTTTCTTTTTTATTAATAAGATTTAATAAATCTTTTTTTTCATAAAAAGGAAATGATAGAACATCAGTAGAAGAATTTTTTTTTCTAAATTTTTTATTCAAATATTTGATATCCTTTTCACCAGATAATAACATTGTAATATAGAAACTAGTTTTTTTAAATAACGCAATTTTTTTGTTCAGTTTTTTTACTTTTTTTTCCAAATATTTTTTTGGATTGTTTAAGTGTTTGTCCCAGGATTTGTTTTTGACAATAACATTAATTTTTATCATCAAATTTTTTTTTGAATGCTTGTATAATTTTAGTAACTAAAGGATGTCTAACAACATCTTTATGATCAAATTCTATTATCTTTATCTCTTTTATTTTACTTAAAATTTTTTTTGTTTGCACTAAACCCGATTGAGATTTATTAATTAAATCAACTTGTGATGGGTCACCATTAACGACCAGTTTTGAGTTCTCACCTATTCTTGTTAAAAACATTTTAATTTGAGTGGTTGTTGCATTTTGGGCTTCATCTAAAATTGCAAATGAATTTTTTAAAGTTCGTCCTCTCATAAATGCTAATGGGGCTATTTCTATTTCTCCAGACTCAATCTTTTTGTTAATTTTTTCGTATCCAAAAAGGTCGTATAATGCATCATACAAAGGTCTTAAATATGGATCCACCTTTTCTTTCATATCTCCTGGTAGAAAACCTAATTTTTCACCAGCCTCTACTGCGGGTCTTGATAAGATAACTCTTTCAACTTTTTTCTCCATAAGCATTGTTATGGCTACTGATACAGCTAAAAAACTTTTTCCTGTACCAGCTGGACCTAGTGCGATTGTAATGTCATTTTCTTTTAATGCTTTTATGTATTCAGATTGTTTTTTTGATCTAGCTATGACTGATTTTTTTGGAGTCTTA
>MDSZ01268031.1_pt1 | contig 11115 bp, 17 predicted proteins | sample 811201 | NCBI WGS metagenome assembly MDSZ01 (sample SAMN05326647, study PRJNA326480) | marine metagenome | isolation source: seawater | place: Indian Ocean: North | collected 2010 | reverse complement strand
TGGAGACATATAAAAATCTCTATCTGTATCTTCTTTTATTCTTGATAAATCCTGACCTGTTCTCTCTGATAGCTCAATATTTAATCTGTCCTTTAAAAACAAAATTTCATCTGCCTGAATTCTTATATCACTTGCTTGACCTCTTGCTCCACCAAGAGGTTGATGAATCATTATTCTGGAGTGCCTTAAACTGCTTCTTTTCCCTTTTGTACCAGCTGCGAGTAAAAATGCTCCCATGCTTGCTGCGAGGCCAACACAAACTGTATGTATATCAGGATTAACATGCTGCATTGTATCAAAGATACCTAAGCCGTCATAAACAGAGCCTCCTGGTGAGTTTATGTACATATAAATATCTTTGTCAGGATCTTCAGCCTCTAAGAAAAGCAGCTGTGCCACTATTCTATTTGCTGTATCACTTGTAACGGGTTCACCAAGAAAGATAATCCTTTCCCTGAGCAACCTTGAGTATATGTCAAATACCCTTTCTGTTCCACCAGATTCTTCAAGGACTAGAGGGATCATAATAATATCTTATTTGTTTATTAGATCTTAACGATAATGAGTCAACTTACGCTAAGGTTATTAAGGTTTACATATAAAAAAATTGAAAGAAAAATTGACTGTCTCTGATAGTAAAAAATTATTCCATGAGCAATTCCCTTACGTCATACCTAGTTTATACAAGAGAATTGTTGATGAAATGATTGTTGAATTAAATCTCTTAAATCATCAGAGTAAATTCACTCAAGACTCCTATTTCTGTGTAGGTCTTACTGAAACATTCAAAGAATTAACTAATGGATACCATCCAGAAAAGCACCTAGAGCCTCTATTCAATGCATTATGTAATTCAACTAATTTTATTCCTGATGATATAAAAGCAATTTCTCAAAATAAAATTAATGAGCACAAAAATATGTCCTCCAAAGACAGTATTGATCTAATAGTTAAAGAATCTTCCTCAAGTATTTTTTATTCAAGGATATTTATTTTGGGCGTTTATAAGATAATCTCACGTGCCGAGGACTTTAAAGAACTCGATGAATCTAATATAAATAAATTAATAAATGACTTAGCAGAAGAATTTAAAATACCTTTATCAAGAATCGATAAAGATTTGAGTATGTATAAAAGTAATATTAATAAAATAGAACAAGCAAAAGCTCTTTTAGAGGAAACAATAAAATCGGAAAGAGAAAAAAGGAAAAAGTGATAAAGGCTATTTATTTAGTCTTCTTTTATCTTTCCATGATATGAAAGAGATATAAATAACTGCAATTGTAATAAGCACTAACAAACTGAAACTTGATAATATAAGCAACTTATTTACGTTTTCTAAGTAGAAGGAACTTAACAACCTATCAAATATCAATAGAGCCATCTCCATTCCTACCCCAAACAACCATAGCTATTGAGAAAGTAAATATTGCAGCTAATGCAGCCCATCCAAGTTGAAAAATCATTTTTAAATACTTTTTTTTTAATATAACAAACGATCATTAGTAAAAGATAATTCTTAAGTTTCATGAAATTCTTGAAATTGCTATTAATGTATAAAAACTCATAAAAAAGTTTAAATCAATATAAAATATGTATAAATCTTTAAATCATTTGGGAAGAATAGTTCTTAATCACAGCACTCATATTGAAGGTCTAATACCCATTTTGAAAAAATTATCTACTAATCATAATATTAAAACAGTCACTCCAGCTATAATTTCTAAAGTTAGGGGCAGATCTTCTAAATTAGTAATAAGGTTATCAGTCAAGACAATAAGTGGATATAAAGCTATTGCCAGAAAAGGTCAAATTGCTCAGGAAGTTTTCATAAACACGGACATTAGTAAAGATGAATTAAAAAGCCTTTTAAATCTATACTGCTCAAGATAAAATTTTTAGAGGATATTATAGAATCTAATGATAAATGAATTATCAAAAATCATATTCTTATTCTTTTTATCTACTCTTTTAGTATTTGACAACGAATCATTTTCATTGACAAATCATGAGATAAGATCGTATTGCAGAAAAAGTAGAAATTATAAAGAGTGTTTCCAGTATATGAAGATGAAAAGAAAAAATATGGAGGAAGGCAAAGCCATTGAAATCCCTGTGATACCTTTTAGAAAATATTAATACTATATTTCATACTCTGATTCAAACTTAGAGATTGCTTCAAAATAAGTTTCAATTAGCTTTGTAGAGTTATCACTAAAGCCAATCTGCGCATAGTCATCCTTAACCGAATCAAAAAGCTCGACAACATTTCTAAAAGCTGACATATACTCTTTTTGAATATCCTCATCAGAAATATCAAAAATTTTAGCAAGTATCAACTCTATCTTCTTTTGAGATGAATAAATTATTCTTTCAAAGTCTTTATCTAACTTTCTTCTTTTCCTTGGCATAAAATCAGATTGGTTATTTATATTGATTAAACAATAGTGACTTTTTTTAATTAATTAAATTAAAACTTCAAAATAAAAAATATAGTTTTCAAATCAAAATAAACCTAGTATATTCCATATTAAGTAAACGATAAGCATGGAGAAAAAAAATTCAACAAAAGAAAAAGATATAGAGAATTCAACTGTGGAACAAAAAAAGACTAGGCATTCCTCTAAGTCCTCTCTCAGGGATCAGAAAAGACTACCTTGGTGGGTAGAGTTACTATTTGTTCAAATAGGATTGCCGGATAAATGGCTAGTTAAAATTCTAAAAGCGAAGAAGAATAGTCGTGAATTCATAAAGAATGAAAGAAAGATTATTTTCTCAGTTGCATTATTTCTTTTAGCCCTTAGTTATTTTCAACCAGTAGTGAAGTACTCGAGAGGTAAATTAGAATGCCAAAAGATTGCAAAAAACTACATTTTAAAAATTAAAAATATTGATAAAAGAAATATAAAGATGTTGCAAGTTAATTTATGTAATGGAGGTATAGAAATAGATAGGTTTCAGAATTCCACAAGCAAAAATTAAATAAAATATCAAACGAAAGCGAGTATAATATAATAATTATAATTTGAATTTTATTTTCAAATAGATCTATGGCTGATGTAAGGCAAAAAAAGGAAGAAGTAAAAATGCATTTAAAGAATTTAAGAGCTGACCTTAAGAAAATGCATCTTTCAGTAACTGAAGAATTAACTTTACCGCAGCCTGATGAAGTCAAATTACTAATGAAGAAAATAGATTCATTACTTAGAGTTATAGAATCAAAATAAGCTTTATTAATCAAAAATAATTATTTATAAAAAGAATCCATGACAAAATTAAGAAGATTTATACAAATCAGTTTAACTTTATTCTTACTTTCATCCTGTGGAATGAATAAATTTATTTTTAACTCCACCCAAAAGAATTCAAATGAGTCAAACATCCAGAAAAATATACCTGATAAAGAAAAATTTGAAATAAAAGTTTCCTGTGGCAAAGGAGACATAAACAAATTTCTAGAGGATGGTTGGAAAATTACGAAAGAGTATTCTGAGGAAATAGTTTGCTCCTGGAAGTCTAAGCCTGCCAACAAAAGATGTAACATGGATAGAGATAAAGGTTGTAGAATAACTATTCCTGACAAAATAGGCGTAGAGACCTATTATTTATTGGAGAAATAGCATTGAGTGATATTGAAAGGAATAAGAACAAGAATAAAGTTATTACATCGTTTATAGAAAAGCTTAAGAATAACAAATACAAAAGTATCAATTTGAACGAAAATGAATTTGAAGAATTTCTCAATAATCTATTGGAAAACAAATAATATAAGAAACAATTATTTTTTTCCATTATTTTTACCACTTGAAATAAAATATATCAAAACTTATTCTTTGATCTATGCCAAATTTCTCACCACTTACAATAACTTTGATTTTAACTTTTGTTGTTAGTATAATCTTGCTCTATAGAGCTACTTCTAAATAGCAACAAACTTTCTATTGATTTTTTAGAATATCTCTAAAAAATGTTAATAAAAAGATCTGTCAATATTGTATGGTTCAAAAAAGATCTACGAGTTTATGACCATGAAGCTCTCACGGAGGCTTCAAGAACAAATGACATTTTACCTATATATATTATCGAGAAGGAAATGTGGGATCAAAGATCCCACTCTCGAAGGCAATGGCTTTTTCTCAAAGAATGTTTAATTGATCTTCAAACTCAGTTAAAAAATATTGGACAGCCGTTGATCATTAGGTATGGGGATGTAATTGAAATCTTTGAAGAAATTAAAAAAGACTATAGTATACAGGCTATATATAGCCACCAAGAGACTGGAGACTACTATTCATTCAAGAGAGATTTGAAAGTCAAAGATTGGGTCTTGCAAAATAGTATTAATTGGAAAGAATATCTTCAGTTTGCTGTTTTTAGAGGGGATCAAGATAGAAATAAATGGTCTAGAAAGAGAGATAATCTCATGCTTAAAAATACAATAAAGAGACCGATAAAAACTAATGTCTTGGCAATAAATCCAGGATCTTTCCCTAATAATAACTTTTTTGAATTTCAAGATGATAAATGTGAAGGTAGATTAAAAGGGGGAAGAAAAAAAGGAATATCTAGACTTAATTATTTCATCGAGAATGAATTAATAAATTATTCAAAGAACATTTCTAGTCCTCAAGAATCACTTGAATCTTGCTCTAGACTATCTCCATATATAAGTATGGGGTGCATTTCAATAAGAGAAATTCTTCACAAAATAAAACACATCAAAGGTAACAATGTGAAAATGCTCAGAAGTAGATTAGCTTGGCATTGCCATTTTGTTCAGAAGCTAGAAAGTCAGCCTGAGTTGGAATTCAAGGAATTGCATCCTTTTTTTATGGGGATCAGAGTAAAGAATGAATCATTATTGAGAATATGGAGCAAAGGTAAAACTGGCTTTCCTTTTTTAGATGCATGCATGAGATCCCTAAATTTTAATGGTTGGTTAAATTTTAGAATGCGTGCAATGCTTATCTCTTTTGCAAGTTATAATCTCTGGCAGCCTTGGCAAGATTCGGGTTTAATCCTTGCTCAAAAATTTATTGATTATGAGCCTGGGATACATTGGAATCAATGCCAAATGCAATCAGGAACCACCTCAATAAACACCAATAGAATTTACAATCCTATTAAGCAAGGTAAAGATCATGATCCTAATGGTCATTTTATAAGAAAATGGATACCTGAATTAGAAATAGTACCTGATGCATATATTCATGAGCCTTGGATAATCATTAATCAAAATAAGACTAAATTCAAAGAATTGGTGAATACTTATTATGCTAAACCAATTGTGGATATCAATTTAACTACCAAAGAAGCAAGATCAAAGCTTTTCAAAATAAGTCAAAAAAAAGATTACTATGAAATATCAAAATCTATATATTTAAAGCATGGCTCAAGAAAAAGTAATTTCAAAAAAAAGCCTATTTCTAAACAAAAAAGAAAGAAATTTCCAAATTATAACCATCAATTCGAGCTAAATATTAAGCTATGAAATTGAAAATTCTAGATAATAGGATCTTCTCTTAATAATAGAATTGATTCTTTATTATAACCGTCACTCAGCCATTCATTGTATTCATCCTGAATAGATTTTTTATCTAAGTCTTCAAGCAAATCGATTCTTTTTTTAGCATTTTCTAAAGCTATGTTTAAGGAATACTTGTAATTCATTTCCTGATTCATATTTATTAAAAGCGTTAATACCAATCTAGTTGTATATTTATAATTTTTAGTATTATTGGTAACATTGCAAATAATATTTCGCGCAAAAGTAACAAGCAATACTGTTAATAAGCAATTATATTTATCATAATCAAGTTTTTTATTGCATTATGTCTTACGAAGCTGGTAGTAAAGAGTGTAGAAACCTCATTGATGCCAAAGAAAATCTTTTATCTGCCTTAGAATCCTTAAGTAGTATTAGTTCAACAGAAAGTCTTCAATTACAAATTAGAGAAATATATAAAACATTAGAAAAAATGCATGATAATAGAAGAGATATTGAATCTGCAGCAAATATTATTTGAATTTAATTATCCACTTATTAATTAATTAATTCTAAAATTGACTTTTAACTTTTTGCTTCGATTTTTCAGTTAGTAATTTATGTAAGGCATCTAGTTGAGCATGAACTTCCCTAGCTTCTCCAGGATCAGGGAGTAGACCATCTTTAATCAACATTTGATGCATATCACGAAGTTCAAGCCTTATGTACCTTAGGTGTGAACTTACCTCTTCTCTTTTTGTATTATTCATGTGCTGAAATCAACACAATTAATTATACAGCACCAAAACTAAATATTTCTCATAAATTAATGTTTTCAAAGTTAGGATTATTATAATTTTTACTTTGATAGATTTTTAAGATGTCTAAAAAGAAAAAAAGTAACTCTAAGAAAAAGTATACTAAGCCAAAAATCCAGGAAAATACTCAAAACAAAAACACTGCTAAAGTTGTACTATTTATCTTTGGTATCGGCCCAATATTAGGGATAATTTTTTTTCTGGCAAGCAGGGGTTTTTTTGATACTCCTTGAATTTAAAACTATTTAAAAGAATATATATAGAAATGATGACTTAGTTTGCATAAACAAAAATTTTTCACTAATTTAAAAAAAAATAATTTCATGAGATATCTAACCTCAGTCACCAAAAAAAGGCTAAAAGAAATAATTTTAAAAATAAACAATCAAGAATCTGTTACTTTAAATGAGAGAATTACCATAAATAAATACGCTTCAAGATTCCCCTATATTTTGGATTAATTAAAATAATTCTATTTAAACTTGCCCAAAGACTTGATTCTAAAATTTGCAATTGCGATAGCAACCTTTTTATTTGATTTTACGAAAGGATGGTCTGACAAATTGTCAATTACAAGATCAATTTTTGAATCCAGGTTTTCACATTCTACTTTTTCCCACTCTTCATCAAAGAACATAATAAAACTATCAGCATTGTCATAAATAAAATTTGCCATAAATCTAGTTTAAAAAATCTTTCCTCACGACTAAATTAATACCATTATTTAGTAAATATAAAAATTATCCTACAAAGTATTTTAAACTTTTAAAATATAGTTTCACAGAAGTGTTACAATAATGTAGAGCATAACTAACTATGGAAAATAGCGTAAAAAGGATTGGATACCTTCCTAGAAAAAGGGTTCTTGAAATAATTGATAAAATTTCAGAGAATGAATCGATTAGCCGATCAAAGGTTGTCGGAATTTTAGTTGAAGAGGCTCTAGATGCAAGAGGAATAGCAAACTTTGGATTTGTAGACAAATCAAGTCTTAATACCAATATCCTTGAAAGCAATTTAAGTAAGACCGAGGATGTGAATAATAAGTATTTTGCTGAAGATGAATTTGTTGATGATAGCGGTTATACAGTTCCTAATAAAAACAAATTAAAGCAAAACATTTCGACATCAGATATTGAATTAGCTAACAAAATAAACTTACTAAGAAAATCAGGCCTTATATAAAAAAATAATTAACACCATAACTTTTCAAGAAAATTAAAATATAAAAAATAAAAACGAAAAAATAAATAGTGTAGATATAAGAACAGAAAAATGAAAAACTCAAAAATACAAATAAATTTATCAATATGAGTCTTTAAAAATTAATTATGAAAGATATCAAATGTCCCTCCTGTGGGGAAACATTTAGGATAGATAGGAGCAATTATGATGATTTGCTTTCACAAATAAAAAATGAAGAATTTAAAAAAGAAGTAGATAATAGACTTAAATTTGCTGAAGTAGAAAAAAAACAAGAATTAGAATTGACTAGAAAAGAATTTCAAATACTTATGGCAGATAAGAATAGGGAACATGAAAAGAATATTGCTTCACTTGAATCAAAACTAAACAAAGCAGATCAAGAAAAAGTAAATGCTCTAACAGAGATTAGAAGTGAATCCCAAAATAAGATAAATAGTTTATGTTCACAAATATCAAAGTTGCAAAATGACATAGCAAATCAAGCTGAAATTGAGAAATTGTCTAGAGAGAATGAAATTGTAAATGCTGTTAAAGATTTAGAAATTGAGAAATCTGAACTTTTAATTTCAATAGAAAAGATAAAACAGGAAAAGGATAATAAAGAGAAAGCACTGGAAGCAAAATATAGTGAAATAATTAAGGAGAGAGATTTAAAAATTTCAGGCCTGAGAGATTTACAGTTAAAACTAAGCACAAAAATGCAAGGTGAAACATTAGAAAAACACTGCGAGAATGAATTTAATAAAATTCGTGCGACTGGTTTTCAAAGGTCCTCTTTTGATAAAGATAATGATATTAGCACTGGTAGTAAAGGAGACTATATTTTTAGAGAGTTTGATGAGAATGGTGTAGAGATAATTTCAATAATGTTTGAAATGAAGAATGAAAGTTCTACTACTATAAACAAGAGAAAAAATGAAGATTTTTTTAAAGAGCTAGATAAAGATAGGAATGAGAAATCATGTGAATATGCAGTCTTAGTTTCATTGTTGGAGCAAGATAGCGAACTATACAATACTGGAATCGTAGATGTTTCACACAGATATTCAAAAATGTATGTCATAAGGCCTCAATTTTTTATTCCAATAATTTCTCTTTTACGAAATGCTTCTATGAAAGCACTTAAGTATAAAAATGATCTAATAGTTGAAAAAGCTAAAAAATTGGATATTACAAACTTTGAAAACACACTTATACAATTTAAAACTGGGGTCGAGAATAATGTCAGGCTTGCTTCAGACCGATTTAAAGATGCTATTAATGGTATAGATAAAACGATAAAGCAGCTTGAAAAAACAAAAGAGGCTTTGCTTTTATCTGAGCAACATCTTCAAAGAGCTAATAATAAATCTCAAGATCTTACTGTTAAGAAACTTACTTATAATAATCCAACTATGAAAAAAGAATTTGAGAATCTAAAGGAAAACATCTAGTTATTTGCACGAAATAAAAACAAAATTTAGAAAGATAGAATTCTTCAAGTATTAGAGATATAATTTATTTAACCTGAAAATTAATATGGCAACTACCAAAGCTATTTATACAATTGCTAAAGACCTTAACCTAGACAGTAACAAAGTTGTTCTCGCATGTAATACCCTTGGGATTAAAGCAAAGGGAGCTTCAAAAAGACTTAATAATCAGGAGGCGAAGATGGTTATGGATTACTTCAAGAACGGGAAACACGTCTCAAATGAAACAATTGACATAGACACAATTGATATTAAAAATAATTCTCAATCAAAATTGAACTCTAAACAAAATGGTAAGAAACAAATTCCATTCTTTCCTAACAGATTAATTGGATAGATTTTAATAATTATCTCAATAATTAAAAATTTTTTATAAAGTTATCTTTTTCCCTGAAGTATTATTTAATTTTCTGTATTTAACCTCAAAAAGCTTAAATTTATACTAGTTTATAGCTATAAATTTTAACTTTTTAAATTATACAATTAATAAAAAGCTTATTAGTATGTTTGTACCTATTTCTTTAGCCTCATTATCACGTTATAACTTAAATAAACTATAGATATTAGAAATGAAAAATTTATTTTACATACTAACTTTTTGCACTATATTATCTCCTTCTCTTTTACAGGCTGATCAATCTTTTTCTGTAGAGATAGAAGCCTTAACTTTAGTAATGCAAAAATACAACAGTGAGAAAAACGAGGAAGATATCAGCCAACAGAAGCCTAGTTACATGGCTTTTAGACAAGATGAATGCAACGCTAAAGTTGAAGTAACAGAAAAAAATGGTCTCCAAGTAACAACAATGGAATCTTTTAATGTAAATGTCTGCAAAAACGAAATTCTAAAAAGTACTGAATAAGCAATTAACTATCTTTTATTTAACAATCTCAATAATTCTTTTTTTTTTAAAGATTATTATTAAATTTTAAACATAGAATTACTAGTATAGTTTTTACAAGGGAAATTATATTCAATCTAAAAAAAAATTAAGATTATTTTTAGCAGAAAAAAAGCTTTTAATTAAAAGGTTTATTTGTTTTTGTTAATGTTATTTATATTAATCTCTATATTTCTGAGATACCTTTTCATTCTCTTTTCTAGACATTAAAGCTTCTATTTGAGCTAGAACTTTTTGTAACTCATCAGTTTTATTTAGAGAAGTCTCTGCAACCTCTCTTAGTTTTTCAAGCTGTTCTTGTGTTTTGTTCATATTGAATTAATTTAATTAATCAATTAAATTGGAAACTTTTAAAAAATTTCTCACACAATCTAATATTCACTTCTTTTTCTGAAAAGTCAAATTTTTTGTGTTCAAAAGAATCTTTTGTATTGAATTCAAAGTTTTGTGCAGAAACGAATCAAGAGATAAAGACTGGAAGTCCAACAGTAGCCGTTGTTATAAGCGCTCCTGCAAAAATGATAAATGGGAGGAATGGGAAATTCTTCAAGATTCTTTTTTTATTTTCATAACTATATAGGTATTTATACTTCCTGTCTAGTATTCAGGCCTAAATAGTTAATATTAAAAACTTAAAAATCTCCAAGCAAAGTTATTTTTAACCAAATTTCCCTGATATGTACTCTTGAGTAGTCTTTTCTTTTGGTGAATTAAAAATTTTGTTAGTAGATGCATATTCTGCTAGGTAACCAACCTTTCCTCCATCTCCATCATCATGCACAATTGCGTTAAAGAAAGCAGTCATATCACTAACCCTTAGTGCTTGTTGCATATTGTGAGTCACAATTATAATTGTGAAATTTTTCTTTAATTGGTGCATCGTTTCTTCAATTTTTAGTGTAGATATTGGATCTAAAGCAGAGCATGGTTCATCCATCAGTATTATTTCAGGTTCAATCGCAATAGTTCTAGCAATACATAATCTTTGTTGTTGACCACCTGATAAGGAGTAGCCACTATCATTTAATTTATCCTTGCACTCATCCCATAAAGCAGCTTTTTTTAAAGAGCTTTCCACTAATTCATCCATATCTCCTGTAAACCCATTAATTCTTGCGCCGAATGCAATATTTTCGTAGATAGATTTTGGGAAAGGATTAGGTTGTTGAAAAACCATGCCAATTCTTCTTCTTACTTCAACTGGGTCTACTCTTTTGTCATAAATATTGGTT
>MDSZ01164122.1_pt1 | contig 11115 bp, 20 predicted proteins | sample 811201 | NCBI WGS metagenome assembly MDSZ01 (sample SAMN05326647, study PRJNA326480) | marine metagenome | isolation source: seawater | place: Indian Ocean: North | collected 2010 | reverse complement strand
TTTGTTAAGTCTGGGTATGCCAAAGGAATGAACTCAATAGAGTATTGGCAGACCTCAACTGCAGGAAGAAGGTCTGCCGTGGAGTCGGGTCAAGGAAACATCTCAAAGTCGGGTTATCTTGAGAGAAAGATGATTAAAGCCCTTGAACCGATGGTAGTTAACGAACATAAGCAGGTTATCAATGTAAGAACAGGCAGAATAATTAATCCTCTCATAGGAGATGACGGATTAGCCCCTTATCACATAAGAGGAAGCCATAAAGACACAAATAAAGACGGGCACACTCTAACTCTGCAGCCAATGTTATTTGAGTTTGAGTGCAAGCACGGTAAGCCACTAGAAAGTGCTCACGCAGAAGAATACCCTCAGCATGAGTGCACTAAGTGTGGTGGTCCAGTTAAAGAAGAGATATTCTTAGATGAACTAAAGAAACTAAAGGGGTATATGCCATCACTAAAAACTCGAGCAACTTTAATGTCCAAGATAAAGAATAGAGATGTCCCTGCGGCGACATTAAGAAAAATGGCGAGAAAGTTGCATGCTTTCCATAACGATTCACTCTGCAGAACAGGAGAAGCGATTGGGGCAACGGCAGGAGGTTGTCTCGGTGAACCTGCTACACAAGCAGCACTAAGAACATTCCACTTCGCAGGGAAGATGTCATTCCAAGGTTCGGTTGATAGGTTAGAGCAAATACTTGAGTCCCCTATTAAAGCAAACACTAACATCAAGAATCCTCAGACCACAGTAAATCTGAATCAGCAATCAAACAATAAAAGCATGGCGGATAAACTTGCAGCGATTTGCCGAAGCGTAATGATGTCTGATGTAGTGGATATTATCAGACTTGACCCTAAGCAAATGACTCTAACTATCAACTTTAACAATGCAAGTCTAACTACACTAAAACTAAACAAGGCTAGGGGAGTTATTCTAAAGCAAATTAAGAAGGCTCTAGAGGTTATCAAAGTAGATTACGACCTTATCACCCCAACTTTAGATTTAGGAAGGCCGTATGCAATAAGAATACTTTCAACTGATAGAACCAATCTATCGTTAGCCAAGGAATCAATACTTTCTGCAAAGGTTTCTGGAATAACAAGAGCAACATTCGTTAAGGTGGTCGAAAAGGGCGGGCAGTATTCACTCGATATTCGTGATGCTTCTAATGAAACGCTAACTGCGTTAGTAGGAAGACTACACGAATACCTAGACTTTAACACAATTAATACTAACAATCTTGGTTGGATTTACAAGAACTTCGGTCTAGAAGCATTCTTGGAGTTCTTCGTAAATGAACTAAACTTCCAGATGAACGGCCCCGGAGGTGTAGGCGAATACGATGTTCGCTATATTCGCATGATTGCCGATGTTATAGGCGAAGAAGGGAAACCATTGAGTCTTGGACCGAAGGCATCCGAAGGCTTGGGGTCTGGAGGTAACTACTCGGTGCTATCTGCCGCATCAACCGAAGGTGCACCAACTGCTATCATGGGAGGAGCCATAATGGGCAACCTAGACCAGTTAGAAGGTCCAGCAGAAGCAATAGTTACTGGTTCTGTCCCTTCGATTGGAGACTACGCACCCACATTTTAGTGAATGTGTCGGAGTAAATAGCCACCGCAACACCATAACACTCTCTTACTATCTCCGGGGGTAAGTCAAAGAGTGAACCTTTTAGAGCCCTCTCTAATCGGTCACACTCTTTTCCAGACTTTATTGCCTTATGTGTGGCTCGCAAAGCATTGACGAGTGACTTGACTGTCCTTTCTCTGCTCCAAGTGTAAAAGCACACCCTGCACCCTTTACTGACAAACTGCCCCATAGCATAAACAGGATTAGGTTCCCACTCTAGATAGTGGCAATTTCCACAGGAAGTACACCTAGTCCACTGTGACTGCTTTGGTAATAGTCTCATTGGAAGTCCTCAATACTCAAGTCTTTGTCCTCAAACTCTCCCTTATCTCTAAGCATAGAGTTACTAAGACCTATACCCGATAGAACATAGTCTAATTTACCAATGATATTCTTCTCAATGATAGTATCTATGTCTATAGTATAGTCTTTGATTTGAGATAGGTCGTGAAACGCAACATATCCTCCTTCGGGAATCCATGTGGGGCCATCCTTGACGAATAAGAATCCATAAGAGTCACCTTTATCCATCTTAGCATAAACATCGTTTGCTAACACTATATTGTGCCAAGCAGCGCCTTTCTTATCACCACTAAGGCTAAGATAGCACTTATCGGACTCATCTGCTGGATTGGGTCTTGCCGATAGGTTGGTTGCGCCCTCCCCATAGTGAACTGCCGTTGCATCTATAGATTCCTTGACTGCGACCATTTTTGGCTGGCCGTTTTTCTTGTAAATGATATTACCTTCTTCATCGGTTGCAGGTTCCATCAAGTTGTTTCCATCCTCGTCAGTCACATTAACTTCTATCATCTTTGGTTGAGATGCAAGAATCTTCTTACTTGGCAGCCATTGTCCGATGCTTGCCCCAGCAACTAAGTTTTCGACAGGAATAGCACCGCTTTTAACATCTGCAATCAACTTCTTAAGGTGAGCAAGAACCTCTTGAGGCTTAGCACCATCCCAAATCATCTTGATAGCATCAAGTTGAACAGTCTTGCCGACCTTAGAGGTGTTAGTTGCTTTAGCCTCCATTCCCTGCATCTTGATTCTCGAATCAACCGGCCTCTCTCCGATATCAAACGGAGTTGCGCCAGTCCCCGGTTGCCAAACGATACGGCCAGCGTATTTGTTTCTGCGAGGCAGATAAAATCTATCCATAATCATTTCTGGTTCGACAACCAAAGCATCAGATTGCACTTCTTCTTGGCATATCTTGGTTAGTATCTTTCCGAGTTCTTGTGCCTCCTTAGCACACTCTTCTATAGACTTGTCATCACCTAGTTTAACGAAGATTGAATCAGTATGTCCGTAAATAACTTCGTAACCAAGTTTCTCACTTTCTTCTTGGATACGAAGCAAGGCCGTGCGACCACCGTAAGTAATCGTTTTAGCGATATCCAAGTCACCCCAAGCATAGCCTTTGCGACCATATCCCATCAACCCATAGAAGGTGGCACGAAGTCTTTTTACAGTCTTCTGTGCATCATCCCACTTACGATAGTTATCTGAACCTTTACCTTCTGTATTAGCAACTTCTTGCCTCAATGCTTTGTAATGGTCTCTAAGGACATCTAACTCCTTAACGCACTTAGGCAACACACCTTCGGGGCTGCGTCTAAATCGACAACCGTCACCGATAATATCATCGTCTCTTTCTTCGCCCTCTTTGACTTTAGTTTCCCAACTGGTATTGTAAGCAACCATTACAGACGGGTATAGTCCAGCGAAATCAAGAATACAGACATTCTTGTGAAGCCCGATGGTTCCCATTTCTTCGGGGTCCATGATGATAGCACCTTTAAGTTCCTCGTCAAAGGTTTCCTGCCATCCTGTCTTTTGTATGAATCCGGCATTACGCATGAAATACACACGGGCATAACTAGAGCCACTAAAGGTTGAGTTATATTGACACTTGGCTAACTCTTGTAAGTTTTGTTGGCCTCTAACAAGGTTATACTTTTCTTCAATGTCAATCATTAACTCGACATCACGATAGTTGTAATACAGATAATCGTCTATCCACTCGTCATAATTTGGGTCGTGGAAGTCTGGTGTGAATGGTATAGGCTCACCGTTTTCATCTAATACAACCTCGCCATTTTCGTCTCTAACATAGGCTTTGCCTACTTTGAATATGTGTTCACCAACTTCACCTAGTCTGTTGCTTGGAAGTTTGCTTGAAGTACTATCCATATATACCCTCTTGAATAGAACATCGAGAGAGATAGTTAGTCTGCCGATAATAGGTTGAGCCTTTGCACGATACTGATGTCCTTTGAAAGTCGGAGCCATCATGTGTCGGTGCATCTTGAGAGAGCGAGGAGACAACTTGTTTGCCCCTATACCATTAGACTCAAGTCTATAGAACAGTGTAGGCCAATCATAGAACCCGCCACCCCATGCAAGTAAAACATCGGGGTCGATTCCCTCAACATAATTAACAAAAGATTGGAGAAGGCTCTTCTCGTTATCGAAATAGTAAATCATAACATCGTTGCCATCAAAGTTTTCAACCTTGACCTCTTCTTCAAAGCGATAGTGCTGAACCCACTGCACCCTTTGTTTGCTAAAGGAGTCATAAGCCCCTATCATGTTGATTTCTTGGAAGTCCCTTGGGTTGTTAGGCTTTAGGCAGCGAGTCGGACCAGCATCTTCACTCTTAAACTGCAAAGCCTCTAAATCAATGAATAACTTACGCATCTCATAGGGTTTCACTTCATCGACCTCATCGACCAAGTATCTATCTTCGTAAGGAACATCTGCTTCAAATGTCGGCTTAACTCGTCTAGCAAAGATTCGAGCCATCCACGGCTTGCGCAAAATCACCTTAATCAATGGGCGACCATCCGAAGTAGTCTTATCGGTAGGTTCAAGTCTTTCGACCATCCACTTAGTATTTTGGTGCTCAATTAGTAAGTCAGACATGACTCTGGTCGAAGTGTTATCCTTAGCCGAAACTAACACGGTCTCGTTCCACAATACATAACAGTATGGTTCGAAGTCTTCGATAACCTTTTGTTGACGAACCCATTGGCCTTCTTCTTGCTCCCGCCATCGTAGCAGTATCTTATTAGAATCGGACATTTCGTCTTGATAGTCAAGTTCGTATAGAGTATTGATAATCATTCTTTCACCTCACTTGCAGTAGGGGGTTTCTTATCTTTACCAATAATTTCCCAATAGGTGCACTGTCTGGCTTGACAGACAATCGCTCCCTCTTCTGAAAAGTTAAGGCGGTGGCCTTTAGTGTCTTCTCCTTTGGGCTTGTCTGCGCTACAGGCAGGACACTTTGCTACATACCAATCAACACCATTACTGTTGGCCTTGTATCGGACATTTTCTAGCGTTGCTTTCCAAGTATTATACTCGAAGCCTATCGCTTTCATCTGCTTTGCAGTCTTTGCTATCTTAACCACAGTAGAGTAAGGAATAATACCCTTGTTATGGTAAGTCAGCAGGTCTTTCAGTGTGTTCAGTCTTTCTTCGTTTCGGAACTTGACAAATCCGCTCTCAACATCTTGGTTGCTCAAGGCAAATCTTGGGTCTTGTCCTAATCCTCTGGAGAGTTCTAAGAAGACTCTCAAATCCATTTTCGGCACTTTCATTCTCATAGAAAAATGCCTGTCAGTTATACCTTATGAAAGATTCGTTTCACCGTGGGTATTTTCTGCTTTGCTCGGCCAAAAATACCGATTCATTTGAGAGTTTCTGACAACGCTGAAGCCATTTCTCTTCATCCAAAAGGCGAGTTCCCTTGAAGACTTAATGCCCACGAAAGACTTTCCTTCAACAACTCGACCAACAATGTAGTTAAATGCGCCCTCTGCAGTAAGTCCTTCACCTAAAAACGGATGCTCTAAGAGCATATCTAACACTACAGAAGTCTGTGTATCCATGTATAACCACCGTTAGATGATTACTCATCGTTTTCCTTCTTTGGTTTCTTAATGACTCCAGATACTGCGTTTATACCGCCACCAACAACTTTACCAACAGGGGCGGTAACTGTATCTACTGCACTAGCAGCAGTGTTCTTTGCAGCAGCAAAGAGGTTGCCCTTTGTGGAAACTTCGTCAGCATCCTTGTTTTGTAGCGCATTGGGGATTTCGTCTTTCAGAAGTTCCTTTAGAATAATCCATGCTTGTGCTCTTGTTACTGGAGGGTGACCGCCAGCAGATAAAATCTTGGCAACGAACCCCAATAAAGAATCGTACCCGTTCTTAGCCAAATGAACTCTAACTTCATTCACCCAAGCATCCTCAATGAGAATGACATCATCGACCATCTTTCTAACGAATCCAACTTGCTTGCCTTGGTAAGTGTAATACTTCGCCATGGTAAAGTCTAGGTTTCAGTCGGTATTTAACTATCACCCATAGCCTGTAAGCGTGAAGTTTTAACGACGGGCTTAGCGAATAGGGCACACATTGTGCAGGCTTTTAGTTCGCTTATGACCGACATATAGCGATGACACTCTATCGCATCTCTTTCACCGAATAAGTGTACGAGCAACTGTGCATTGTGTGGGTATTTTTTCTTAAATCGAGTCCAAGAAGCATACTTTGCAGAGCCTTCTTTATGCTCAACAGGAGAGTCATTGAAGTCTTGAGGGTAGTAAGGGCGTTGGTCTTCCTCTCTGATTGGGGTCAAAATGCGGTTTCCTAAAATTGGGCGCTGTCTAAAAACATCTCTATTCAAACTCACGATAAATCCTCCTTATCAACTAACAACATGGCTTCAATGATTTGAGCATACTGTAAAAGGGTCTTGGCTATCTTTTTGGCTTCTTTAGCAGTAACCCTTTGCGATATCCGATTTTTCCCTGCAACCAAGCCTATTGAAATGGTTGAATATATGGGAATGGGACCTCTATCGTCGCTACACGGCTTACAATCACAGTCGTCTATGTCAATAGCAATAAAACAATCAGCATCATCATCACGATGAGCAATTGAGGCAAACACAGGGTCTATGACTAAATGACCCGCTTCGTGCCTCAACACAATTCCTCCACAGTGATTGGAGAGCCAATCTTAACCATTAACGGGGAAGGGAGGGCGATAAACAACTCGGGAATCTGTGTCGAGCGTAACTGAAGGGTCATAACATCACCTCTTTCTTCAATAGTAAATATGTATTCAACTAACTTATGATAAATGGGCATAGCGGTTATTTTTATACCACCTTGTTGATACTCAAATGCCTCTTCAATTTCTAAGCATTCGCCAGAAATAAGGGATTGAGCAAGTTGCGTAAGCACCTTGAGTTCCGCTTCAACATGCCCCGACATAGGAGTTTGCACAGGCAAAGCCAAGTACGCTGGGTTAATTACACTTTTTATTAGTAGTTTAGGATGAAATCGACTTGTTTTAGGCCATCCCCGAGATACTCTTTCACTGCTTTATGGACTAACTTAACATCTATTCTATCACTATCATAGAAGCCTATAGCAGGGAAGGCTATACTATATGTATGATGTAAATCTAATTCTCTCATTTGCCTTAATCCTTTGATTATAGAGTGTAAATCAAACTTACGGCGAATATCGCCCCGACCAATAAGCCAGACCACCGTAGCAGTATCTATGCGCTCTGATATGACTATATCTCCCATAGCGAGTTTTCCATCGCTTTCGATGTCTTTGAAGTGAGAATAAGCAATAGGATATTGATACAGGCAGGTTTCGTGAAGTGTTGGGTGTAATGTTAGAGGCTTCTGCATTGTCTTAGCGTGCATAGGAATAACGATTAGGTCTGCCCCCGTTGTAGCAAGTGAGTGGACTCGGTCAATCTTAACGGACATAAGACCCCTCCACAACTGCCGCAGCAAACTGTCTCCTCGGGTCACCATAAACATTAATCACATTACCAAGCGAAGAAGCGTAGTTATCGCAAAACTCGGTTATCTCCTTACTCGATAAGTTAGAAACAAACATCTTGTATCTTGTTGTTTTTTGGATAACTGACATAGTTTTCATATTGTAACAACAGGCAAGGTCTGATAACCACTTTCTATCCCTACGACTTATGCCGCTCACATCATAAACAGTTGTGCCTAACATCTTGACTACGGGTAACTTTAGTGCCTGTTTGTGTAAATCCTTGAGATATTGTAAAGGATTATCTTCTGCGCCCTCAAAGAACTTCATCCTAAACGCTAAGAAACCCTCTCTATCTACTCCGGGGCACTGTTCGTGATATGCCGCAAGCAAACAATGGTCGGCTGCGGCTATGTAACTTAGACGCTTAGTGCGTTCAACGCCCAACCTCCCGCATATTTGTCCTAACGAAGAAGCCTCCCAATACTGCTTAGGAGACATAGAGTAGCCGAAATCACCTCTTTGGTGATGGTCGACTAAGTCCACACCAAGCGAATATAACTCCGCTTTGGTGTAACCCTCGGGTCTGCACTCAACCCAAACATCAAACGGCTTGGGTTTAGGGTGTGTAGCACTATACGCTTCGGAACGCTGGACTCTATGTTCGCCTATCTTAGCATACTCCACTAAATAATCAGAGTCTTCTAAGATTCGTGCTATTTCCCTCATTTCTGTATCTAATCCACCGAGAATAAACCTCACTCGGCTACCTCCTCCTCTAGTAACTTACAGTCCACACATAGTAATTCGTTATCCATTTTAGAGCGATGACAAGATATACAATCTGCCATGCTCATTCCTCCTCGCCTATGTCCTCTATGTCTATTACATCGTCTCTGGCAATATCAACTGCCAATATCAACTCGAACCAGATTCTATCAGCACCTAACATCATAGAGCCGTCATCCTGTGCCCCGATATGAGGGTGAACATAGTGCTTCTTTGGCTTCTTTGCTAACTTACTAACGAAGGTAACCTTTGTCAAATGCTGACTTAACATAGGGTGTCCCTTGAGGGTTTCAACCATCGCTAGCATCTTGTCAACGGCATGGGTATCTGTTATACCCGTGCCGAGCATCATGCCGCCCTTTTTGCCTTCTCCAATCTCCCCATCAACTAAAGCGATTAACTCTCCTTTCATGCTAACTCCTCGTTTAATCCCCATATTATACCTTTATGCGTATCACTGCGATTGTATGAAATCTTAACAAATCGCTTATCTCTCGCCAATAACTGACTAGTGGATACGACAGTTGGTGCGTGTACCCATCTTTCGCTCATTCGTGCCACTATTTCGTGTGTCATTAGTGGGGTTCCTGCTTCTCGTAATACCTTTTCTATCTGATTTCTTGCTCTTACTTTTGCCATTCTGCTTCACCTCGCTGGAAGCAACTAGGGCAAACACCATCAAAAGAAGCATTACCACACTTTACACAGGGCTCCGCATTAAGCGGATTTCGCCTTATCAGCCTCTTTAACCAGCCAAACAAGACTATCCCTCCAAGACCTTAGTCCAAGAGTATTCTTGTAACTCGTTATCTGCGTTGTAATAGTGTCCTTCGTAAAATGTTCTTCTCTTAATCATGTCTCCGATTGTTGCGGTGCTCCATCGTCTCTTGTGTGATTTAGTCAAGATTCCGGAGGTTGTTAAAGATTCCGCTATTTCAGTCAAAGATTCACCTCTGTCTCTCATCTCAAAAACCATTCTAACCACTTCGGCCTCCGCCGTGTTGATTTCTAAGAGTCCTTTATCTGCCTCATTATCGGTGCGAGCATAGACAGAGTCGTAGCCATAAGGAGGCTTGCCGACCCAGCGACCTTCGTTCTTTACACCTAAGAGTCCCATACGGGTTCTCTCCTTAGTTACTTCAACCTCCATTTGGTTAAGTGCGGTTATTATTCTAAACACGGCCATACCCATAGCGGAGGTTGTATCAACATCAATATCTAAGGCGACAAAGTTTTTGCCTATGTTGTTGAGGTTAGCCGCCCATGTTTGAGCGTTAGTGGAACTACGATGAAAACGGTCTAACTTGTATGCCACTACTACATCCCATTCCTCAACTCTATCCATCATAGACTTGAATCCTTGGCGTTCCATGTTCATACCTGTTCCTACATCAGTAAAGTCGTCCACTAAAGTCCAACCTTTCATCTCGACATATTGCTTGCATCGTCTAATCTGTTCAGTTACAGATGTTTCTTTCTGTAAGTCTGTGCTTATTCTGCCATATACTACTGCTCTCATTGTGAAGCCCCCGCATGTATGAATACAATATCGTGATAACCACATTCATCACAGTCCAAAAGTAATCGTCTTGGCTCGAATAGGTGCCTTACCATTAACTCCAAACATTCGCAACTCATTGTGAAGCCTCCTTTGGTGCTTTCAAACAATCGTCGCACCTTCGCTGGGTGGTCTTAGTAGTATTCTGAGTGAATTTGCTTAGTGGAACGCGTTGCCCACAATGATGACACCATCGCTTGACAGTCATTGTTTGTCCTCCTTTCGTTCTTCCCAACACTTTCCGGGGTTTGCGGCCTCCCACTCGACCTGCTCATCGCTCAACCACTCGGAACAATGACACATACCGGGGTTGATTTCGGATTCGATAAATTCCTGACTACAACGAGAACAAGACTCCCAGCAGGTGGTATGACTGTATGTGATTTCTGTTGACGGCTTCTTCATCCAATTTCGGAAGAGTTTCCTTCGTTCTTTCTTTTTACTGTTCACATTATCTCCTCACATTCACATGGCTCGCCCCAGCCACAATAGCCACAACTGTCGCTACAATCGATGCACACCGTTAACTCGCCGTGCTTAGTGTGGTCATGCCATCCATCACCATGACCATCCACTCTTATTCCACATTCGTCACATGAAAGGACTTTCAAAAGTGCTTTTCGCTCTTGGTATTTCTTCTCGATTTCAGACAAGGCTTTTTGATTCTCTTTTTCAAAAATGCGACGCCACATTAGGTATTGGATAACTGCGGTAAAAACGCCCACATTAATCCAAAAGACCCATTCAAGTACGGGTTGGCCTAAGATGGAAGTCATTGTTTGTCCTCCTTTAGAATATGCTTAGCTACGATAAGGATAATCCCTATGCCTAGAAAGAAATACCAAAACTCGTCGGAGGTCATTCCTCCTCCTCCTCGATTTCGAATTTCCATGGCTCAGGGATTTTCCTGGGATAGTAGTAATAGTCCTCATCGTCAATGCTAATGGCAAGACCAAACAAGAACAGGATAAGAATGATTATGCAAAGAACATCGAGACTCATTCCTCAACCTCCCACACTTCGGTTCCCTCTCCATCATGGAGAATATGCCAATCGCGGCTATCGTGCTCCACGATGTGCTCAGTTGGCCTTTCATGAATAAAATCAAAAACAGCTTCAGTACCTTCGGCTTTAGCCTCTTCTTCGTCCTCAGCCTTCACCTCAACATCATAGTGCTTGACAATGTAAACGCGGACATTGTATGTTTTTTCTTCGCTCAATTGACTCGCCTCCACACTATTACACCATTGTTCCCCGCTCGCTCAAAGTCCTTTGAGGCTTGGAGAATAGAGGATAGAGAGCTGGTGTTAGG
>MDSZ01159926.1_pt1 | contig 11115 bp, 9 predicted proteins | sample 811201 | NCBI WGS metagenome assembly MDSZ01 (sample SAMN05326647, study PRJNA326480) | marine metagenome | isolation source: seawater | place: Indian Ocean: North | collected 2010 | reverse complement strand
TGAATCTATTCTTTAGAAACTATATTGTAAATCCTAGTCTTTCAACGAACGGCCAGCCAATTGGCGCCCTGAAAGGGTGCTTCCAGAGCCTACAAAAGGTGATCAGGGAATCAAAACCTGATGTAGTCGTAATTTGTTGGGACGGCGCCGGAGGTTCCGCAAAAAGAAAGTCTTTGAAGAAGGACTATAAAAGCGGAAGAAAGCCGATTAGGCTCAACCGCGCTGTTAGAAACATGTCTGAGGACGAGGAGATCCAGAATAAAATCTGGCAACAAACAAGACTAATTGAATATTACAATCAAACTCCGATAGTGCAGTTCATGTTTGATGGCATTGAGGCAGATGATGTGATTGCCTACATATGCACGCTCCCTGGCTTAAAGGAAGCTGAGAAGTTGATATTGTCAAGCGATAAGGACTTTTTTCAACTTCTTGACGATAAAACAATTTTAAGTCGTCCAATCCAGAAGCAAGTTTTGAATAAAAAGGCCCTTCTGCAAGAGTATGGCATTCATCCTAATAACTTCGCCATGGCCCGAGCGATGGCAGGTGATAAGTCAGACAACCTCCCAGGCCTTGGTGGCATTGGCCTCAAGACCGCCGCCAAAAGATTCCCTTTCTTAAGAGAGGAAGAGCCTGCTTCCTTTGAGAAAGTTCTTGGCTATTGCAAGGAAATGTTAGAAAACAAGGAAATTAAGGCTTATAGAAACTTGCTAGAGCAAGAAAGCACGCTGAGAGAGAATTATAAAATTATGCAATTGTATGCTCCTATGCTTACAATTGAATCAAAGAAAACAATCCATGAAACTCTAGAATCACCTGACTTTGCTTTTAACAAGACAGAGCTTCTCAAGATGATGATTCAAGATGGCTTCGGAGAGATCAACTTTACAGAAATATTTCAGCACTTCAACAAGTTGTGCGTGGACAATTCTTAGGTTGTTTCTAAATTACTAGTACGAACGAGAGGGCGATTATGACGCAAGACAATATAGATTTTTCTAAATACGGCAAGCAGTTTCAGGAAACGCTAGCGCAGCTAGTGTTAGTTGATAGGCCTTTTGCCGACCAGCTAGAAGAGGTTTTAGATACCAGCTTTTTTGAGACAAAATATTTGCGCGTGTTCGTATCAAAAGTTTACGACTATAGGAATAAATATGGTGTTCACCCAACTGAAAAGATCATGTCCTCTATCCTTCGAACCGAGCTGGATGCCCACAACGATGCAATTAAAAAGCAGATAAGAGACTTTTTCGCAAGAACTATGATTAAAAACATCCAGGATGAAAAATACATCAAGGAAGTTTCATTAGATTTTTGCAAGAAGCAGAAATTAAAAGAAGCACTAATGAAGTCAGTTGACTTGATTCAAAATTCTTCTTATGACGAGGTTCAAAAAATTATCAATGAGGCTTTACAGCTTGGAACAGACAACAATTTTGGCCATGAGTTCATTAAAGATTTTGAGATGAGATACGAAGTTAAGGCTAGAGATCCAATTAGCACTGGCTGGGAAAAGATTGATAGTTTGACAAAAGGCGGCCTCGGAAGTGGTGAGCTTGGTGTCGTGATTGCTCCAACCGGCGCCGGAAAATCTATGGTTTTAGCCCATCTGGGCGCTCAAGCTATCAAGGACGGAAAGAATGTCTTACACTACACTCTAGAATTGTCAGAGGCAGTGACGGGGCAGAGATACGACAGTTGCATCAGCACAGTGCCGTTATCAATGCTTTTTAATAGAAAAGATGAAGTTCTTGAATCTATTGCAGATCTTCAAGGTTCTCTGTTGATTAAAGAATATCCTACAAAGACTGCCTCTGCAAATACTATAAGATCCCACATAGAAAAATTAAAAAAAAGAAATCAAAAAATCGATATGATTATAGTGGATTACGCCGATTTGTTAAGGCCCACTAACAGATTTAGAGAGAAAAGAGATGAGTTAGGTTCTATTTATGAAGAGCTACGCGCTATAGCAGTAGAGTGTAAGTGCCCAGTGTGGACGGCATCACAGACTAATAGGACAGGATTGAATGCAGAGATCGTTACAATGGAATCAATATCTGAAGCATTCAACAAGTGCTTTGTCGCAGATTTCATATGTTCAGTATCCAGAACGATTAAAGACAAGAACGCTAACACTGCACGTCTCTTTATTGCTAAAAACAGGAATGGGCCCGATGGGCTTGTGTTCCCTATGTTCATAGACACTTCTGCAGTGCAATTAAAAGTATTGGCGCAAGTTGATACTCCTATTATAACACCCAATACAGATCCCTCTGAACTAGCGTCGGCTCTAAAAGAGAAGTATAAGTTATTTAGAAAACACAAAAGCGAGATTAATCAAGGGAGAGAGTAAGTGGAATTATCAAATAGAATTTTATCCGACATCACAGTTTACATGAAGTACGCGCGCTACTTGCCAAAATTAGAAAGGCGAGAAACTTGGGAGGAGCTAGTTACCAGAAATAAAAACATGCATTTTAAAAAATATCCTCATATCAAAAATGAAATCGAGGAGGCCTATAAATATGTTTATGAAAAAAAAGTCCTACCGTCAATGCGGTCCATGCAATTCGGTGGCAAGCCGATTGAAGTGGCTCCTAACAGGATTTACAATTGTGCCTACATGCCTATTGATCATGTTCTTTCTTTTAGTGAGTGCATGTTTCTCTTACTTGGAGGAACGGGCGTGGGATTTTCTGTCCAAAGGCACCACGTTGAAAAACTACCTGAAATTAAAAAACCAAGCGAAAAGAGAACGAGAAGATACCTTATAGCGGACTCTATAGAGGGCTGGGCAGACGCAGTCAAGGTCTTGATTAACTCCTATTTTAAAGGCGGCTCTAAGATCAGGTTTGACTTTGGCGACATTAGACCTAAAGGCGCGCGCCTTGTAACCTCTGGAGGAAAAGCGCCCGGACCGCAGCCACTCAAGGAGTGTCTGCTAAAGATTCGCGGTATTTTAGATGAGAAGGATGCAGGAGATCAACTTGAGCCGATCGAAGTACACGACATTGTTTGTCATATTGCTGACGCTGTTCTTGCCGGGGGCATTCGCAGGGCTGCTCTTATTTCACTTTTTTCAGCAGATGATGAGGAGATGCTCGCAGCCAAGACAGGAAATTGGTGGGAGACAAATCCGCAACGAGGAAGAGCAAATAACTCTGTAGTTCTCATGAGGCACAGAGTAACCAAGGAATTTTTTCTCAACGTATGGGAGCGCGTCAGAGCATCAGGCTCAGGCGAGCCCGGATTTTACTTTTCTAATGATAAGGACTGGGGCACCAATCCTTGCTGTGAAATTGCCTTAAGGCCGTATCAATTTTGCAACTTGACCGAGATTAACGCCTCAGATATTGACACACAAGAGGAATATGAAAATCGCGCCAAAGCTGCAGCTTTTATAGGAACTCTCCAGGCTGGCTATAGTGATTTTCATTATTTACGCGATGTTTGGCGAAGAACGACTGAGAAAGATGCCCTAGTAGGGGTTTCTATGACAGGGATCGCCTCTGGAAAAGTCTTGAATTTGGACATGAAGGCTGCCTCTCAAGTCGTGAAGAAAGAAAACAGGCGCGTGGCAGAGGAAATCGGAATCAAGCCTGCTGCTAGAACTACGTGCGTTAAGCCTGCGGGAACAACATCCTTGACGCTAGGTACATCTAGCGGGATACACGCGTGGCACAACGATTACTACTGGAGAAGAATAAGGGTTGGAAAAAATGAATCAATATATTGGTATTTGTACATTAACCATCCAGAGCTTGTAGAAGACGAGTTCTTTCGGCCGCACGACACCGCTATAATTTCAGTTCCTCAGAAAGCACCATCGGGGGCTATCACGAGGTCTGAAAGTGCCCTAGAGCTTCTGAAGCGGATCCAGATGATCTCTTCGAAGTGGGTAAAGCCTGGTCATCAACGTGGCCAAAACACACACAACGTGTCAGCCACTGTTTCAATAAAAGATGATGAGTGGGATGAGGTTGTTGAGTGGATGTGGGACAATAAGGATGTTTACAATGGTCTTTCCGTTTTGCCGTGGTCAGACCACACGTACAAGCAGGCGCCATTCGAGGACTGCACAAAGGCAGACTACGAAGAGGGTATTGAAGTGCTCAGAGACATAGATTTAAGCAAGATAGTGGAGGCTGACGACAACACGGATTTGACGGGAGAGTTGGCCTGTGCTGGCGGAGCATGTGAAATAACTTAAAAGAAAAATTGCACTTTACAAAAGCATATACGGTAGTATAATATTAGTATACAAAGGAGTAAAAAATGAGTGAAGATTTGACAAAGGACGACTATATTGTTGAGTTTATCAAAGCTTTTAAAGCAGTAGAAGATGAGATGGAGCCCTACAAAGAGCATAAAAGAGATCTAAGAAAAAACTATGTTCAAAACGGATGGCTGACAAAGGATGAGCTACGTCAGGCTGTTAGAGCTTACCGCATGCTGACCAAGGGAGATGACATCAACGAATTTGTTAATTGTTTTAATAAAATCAGCTCTAAAGTAACGGGGGCTTAAGGTGCTACATCCACTGAACAAATATCTCGTGGTCGCCCCAGTAGAGAAGACTCAGGAAGAAAAGCCAATATTGCTACTACCAGAAGATGCCAGCTCAAAGCCACCATTCCAAGTTGTAAGTCTAGTTCAAGCGAATGAAGGCTGTAGCTTGCCGGAGAATTCTCGACTGGTGGTCCCCTCTCACGCTATTGAACAGATAAATATTGAAAATATTTGCTACTATTTAGTATTAGAGAGTTTTGTTGTAGGATATTTGAATGAATAAAAAAATTCATCTATATGAGGATAAGATAGGCTATGTTCAGCTGGTTGATTACATGGGAACAGACTTAACAATCGTGAACAGTGCTCGTGTGTCTTTTGGGAAAAATAAAAGTGAGATTGACGAAAGAGACAAAAAACTTATTAATTACTTGGTCAAACACAAACATACTTCCACATTCGAGCATAACGTTGCTACTTTTAGTATTTGTGTTCCTTTGTTCGTTAGAAGTCAACACATGCGACACCGAACGTGGTCATACAATGAAATCAGCAGAAGATACACGGAAGTAGATATTGAGTTTTATGAGCCTAAAAATTTCCGCACACAACACTCGTCAAACAGACAGGCTAGCAACGCTGAAGAATTAGTCAATCCACTAATTAGACCGCAAGGAGTAACCGGAGGCACTAGCGCCTCTTGGCTAGTCCGAGATCACAATAAAAAATCCCTAAAGTTGTATAATGAACTAATCGACGTCGGGGTCTGCAGAGAGCAGGCCAGAGGTGTCCTACCCCAGAATATGTATACAAAATATTATGGAACGGTTGATTTAAACAACCTAATTAAATTCATAAACTTAAGGCTCCATTCAGGTGCACAATGGGAGATTCAGCAACTAGCTAAAGGAATGCTGAAGATAGCTAGCTCATTGTGGCCAATCGCAACACAAGCCTATATGGAAAACACTAAAGGAAAATAAAATGAATTGGATTATTGCTCTCATGCTAACAACTTTTGCCACCAGCGACGAATTTGTAAAGCCGGTGCACATCCTCGCGGATGTTAGGGAAGTTTACACTAAGCCTCACAACCCTGTCAGTGACGCTATAACATACAAAGAAATTGCCCAAGAGGCTATTTTTAATTGTAGAAACGCAAATTGGCAAAATGTCAACGAGAAGTTAATTTGGCAATTGATTGATATCGAAAGAAAATATAACTTACCGCCGTCACTGCGAGGCATGTTGTTGGCAGCTGCTTGTCATGAGTCTGGCTACAACCCAAATGCCCTGGGTGATAGAAAATTTAGCAAAAAAAGGTTTCCTAAGGCCGTTGGCTTGTTTCAAATGTGGTCCTGGTGGGAAAAGTCATACAAAATTGACCGCCGCGACCCTCTAGCCTCTGCAGAAGCTTACATGAAGCACGTGACACGCCAGCTTCCTGGAACCAAAAGGAAGTGTAAGTACAGAAAAAGCCAGAAGACAAAACATTGGCTCGCCGCATGGGCCACAGCCATCCGCGCTCCGAAAAAAAATGGAAGGTGTGGAGAACGACCTAAGTTCTATAAAATTTTAAAGAAATGGCACAAAGAAGTGCGGCTGAATAGAGAGTCTGAAGGGGAAAATGGACCAGTTGGATGTTGATTTCCCTTGGCAAGATGTAGTTATAGGAAATGAAATCAACGCAATACGATATTCCACTGAGAGAAAAGCTTGCTTACTCCGCAATCGTGCTAGTAGTGTACACTCTTATGAGCTATATTCCGACTCTAATTCTTCAATAGAGGACGTATGGTCCGCAGAGAGTTATCGCTTATATCAGTCTGGATTGGATCCTTTTACTAATACAATTAGGTTGCTAAGAGTAGACCCAAGTCGTCGCACTATAAGAATAACCACCAATTCACATAAAACATATGTATTGTCATATGAAAACTTGCATGTGTTCGATGTGTGCAACGTGGAGGGATTGGAAGACTATTTTAGTCAACAGCAAACCACCAATAGAGTTCTTGATTGGTTTGACGTACGAAGCATACGAGGCACCCAGAGTGAAATATTTACGAGCGACGATTTTGTTAACAATATGCATTTTTTTAAAAGTTGCCGCATTGATGGCAACACAGAGCACCAAGATATAGTTTGCGAGTCTTTTTTGTCTAACGAGCAGCTTAAATCTACCGAATACAGCGATACGATGTCAAGATTTAAAACAATTCATGAATTATCCAAGCTTGGCTATAGCGATGTCGAGCTAACATTGTGGAAAAGAGATATTATTCCTCTCTTTAAAACTAATTATAAGAAGACCAACAACATAAGTTGGAGGGGTGTCCCTGATGAAGAAGAGCATTACAAAAAAAATGTTGCAAGAGATGCTAGAAAATAGCCTGCGACAGGCCATTAAAGAGGAAAAAGACTTTGTGAGGTACGTGCAAGAAGAGGTCTATGACTATTACACGGAAGAGGAGCATGCTCAGGAGGAGTCTTGAAAAAGCATATAGCCGGTATAATCCCCGTCTCTGGTGTAGTCTCTGATTTCCAATTGCCATGGCATCCATGCTTGATGCCAATATCTCAGAACTATCTAGCTATTGAAAGAGCAGTGGCTGAGTGTGCATATGCTGGATGCAGCACGGTTTGGATAGTGTGCAACGATGATACGACCCCTTTGGTAAGATACAGGGTGGGCGAAAAAATTCAGGATCCTGTGTACAACTACAGGCATTTTGAGTATAACAAAAATGATTTCAAAAGACCAATCAGAATATATTATGTGCCTTTAGCCATTAGAGATCTGGGAAAGAGAGATAATTTAGCATGGTCAGCAATTTACGGCGCACTTACAGCCGAAAAGGTGTCTAAGTCAATAAGCAAATGGCTCTCGCCTGACAGGTACTATATCGCCTGGCCCTATGGTTGTTACAATCCGTCCGTCGTGCGTAAATATCGAAAGCAGATATCAGAATCATCGTTTTTGCTTTCCTATCAAGGAAAAACTTTTAAGGATAATTTATACCTTGGCGTGACTTTAAATCAAAAACAGATCCATCAATTAGTATCTCAGGTAAAAACAACATCGACTGGTCTTTGGGTTAACACAGATAATAAAACTGAGAAACTGTCGAAAGAAGAAAGATTTTCTTATAGAAAATTTGATTTAAAAAAGGTTTTTGAACAGGTTGAGATAAAATCTTATAAAACTTGCGAGCTTGAAGATTACTTTTCTATCGATAGCTGGTCTGCTTACAGGAACATGCTGTCGTCTGACTTAGGTGTGAAGCGCCCTAGTTGGCTTAGTTCCGGCGAGTGGAACGAAATAGGGCTGGATGAAGAAAAAGACTAGTTTACTTTGTCTTCATTATTTTTATATTGTTTGTGAAGAAGGAGAACATTTTGAAAAGAGAAACACCTAGCATACCTTTTGTCGGCCTGCATGCGCATAGCGTCGCCGGCTCAGTTTTTGATGGCTTTGGATACCCACAAGATCATATGGATTTTGCCTATGATAATGGAATGAACGCGCTCGCTCTAACCGATCATGGGAATATGAATGGCATGTCATATCAAGTGCTACACGCAAAAAAGATGAAATCTGAGGGCAAAGATTTCAAGCCAATCTTCGGCGTTGAGGCGTACTTTGTCCCCTCCGTTGAAGAATGGAAGAAAGAATATGACCGAGTGAAAGAGGACAAAAAGCAAGCTAAGAAGGTTATTAACGACACAGACAAAGTTGAGACTGAAGACGAAAATGCATCGAAGCGAAAGTCTAAGAGTGTCATCAATTCTAGTGGCCACCTGGTTTTGGTAGCAATGAACCAAACTGGCCTCAACAATATCTTTAAAATTGTCTCTGATTCACATCAAGGCGACAACTTCTACCGCAAGCCGCGACTAGATTACAAGCTTTTAAAAGAATGTGGCGAAGGTGTCATTGCTTCTTCCGCCTGCTTGGGCGGCGTATACGCCAAAGACTATTGGAACAACCGCGAAGAAGGCCCGGAAGCTGTTCTTGAAGCCATGCGCTTAACCACGCGTCGAATGATGGACTGCCTAGGCGATCGCTGGTATGGGGAGCTACAATGGAACAATGTACCTGAACAGCATGAGCTAAACAAGTACGTCATTCAAATGCATGAGGAGTTCGGGATCGACCTTATTTCTACTGCCGACTCTCATTATCCAAGCGTAGAAGCATGGAAAGACCGTGAGCTTTATAAGCGCCTAGGCTGGCTCGGCAAGTCAAAGATGCCAGAATATCTGAAGTCGGAACTGCCAATTGACATCGATGAGATGGGCATGGAACTCTATCCAAAGAATGGCGATCAGATGTGGGAGTCTTACAAGAAGTACTCAGCCGAGTGTGGAGTGGTGTATGATGATGATCTTATTCGCGATTCACTGACAACAACACACTGGATTGCAAACGAACGCATCGAAGACTTCATGCCAGACGATACAGTTCGCCTACCAGGCTTTGTAATCCCAGATGGCGAAACCGGCGAACAGACGCTAGTTAAAGAATCAATCGCTAGCTTGCGTAAACTAGGCTTATCTGAAAACCAAGAATACATTGATCGCCTAAAGCATGAACTTACCGTAATTAATGAAAGGGGTTTTAGTAAGTATTTCCTTACAATGAAGGCCATCTCCGACAAGGCTAACGAGCACATGCTAGCCGGCCCAGGTCGAGGATCCGCAGCTGGCTCTCTAGTTGCCTACGTGCTGGGAATCACACAAGTCGACCCAATTAAGTATGGGCTGCTTTTCAGCAGATTCTTGAGGTCGGACACGACAGACTATCCTGATATTGATTATGATGTCAGCGACGCTTTTGGCCTTAAGGAGATTCTAGCTAAGGAGTGGGGCGAGACAACAGTCGTGCCAATCTCAAACTTTAACACTCTACAGCTTCGATCTTTGATCAAGGACATTAGCAAGTTTTACGATGTTCCTTTCACGGAGGTCAATCCAGTCACTAGTCGCATGGTCCGAGAGGCGACGCCAAAGGCCAAAGCCAAGCATGGTATCCGGGCTGGAGTGTATGTCCCCACCTTTGAGGAGGTTATGGAATATTCAGAATCCTTAATTGGCTTCTTAAAGAAGTACCCGCACATCAAGACACATGTTGAAGCTCTAGTCGGCCAAGTAAGATCAACTAGTCGGCACGCCGGCGGCGTGGTCATTGGCGAGGACTTGGACAAGCACATGCCTCTTATTTGCTCAGGCGGCGTTGTACAAACACCGTGGTCGGAGGGGATGAACGTAAGACACTTAGAGCCTTTGGGTTTTATTAAATTTGATATCTTAGGTTTATCGACACTGGAGATGATCGAGTCTGCCGTTGGACACATCTTGAAGCGGCATCACAATATCGACAACCCAACTTTTGCAGATATTAAAAACTACTACGATAATAACTTACACCCAGATAAGATTGACCTAAACGATAGCAAGGTTTACAAAAATATCTTTCACAAGGGCAAGTTTGCCGGAGTGTTTCAGTTTACGAACGCCGGCGCACAGAGGTTGGCGAAGAGAGTGAAGCCAAAGGATATCATCGATATTTCAGCTATCACTTCTATCTATCGCCCGGGCCCCTTGAGCGCCGGAGTCGATAAGTCTTATGTTAAGGCCAGGAAAAACCTTAAGAATGTTGAGTATTTGAACGACCTCGTGGAGGATGTCACAAAGGAGACGGCAGGTTTCCTAATTTTTCAGGAACAAATCGCACTCTTGGCTCATAACCTAGGAAAGGATATCAGCCTGGAAGAAGGCAATAAGTTGCGGAAGCTTCTAACAAAGAAAGGGACAGGTAAAGTAGATGAAGAGAAGGAGAAGATTAGGGAAAAGTTTATCAAGGGTTGCGAGGAAAAAGGAATCCCTTATAAGCCAGCAGCCCAAATGTGGCAAAAATTCGAGTACTTCTCTGGATATGGTTTTAATAAGTCTCATGCTGTTTCCTACTCTATTCTTAGTTTTCAATGTGCTTGGTTGCTAAACTACTATCCAGAGTGCTGGATGGCTGCCTTTTTAGACAAGGAGCCTGAATCTCGAAAAGAGGCGGCGATCAGCCTAGCCCAGAAAAATGGCTTTAAGATTGAAAGTGTCAATATTAACACATCAACCCAGCAGTGGGAGATCTCCGACGATAACAAGACTCTTATCCAGCCTCTTAGTTCCATCAAAGGATTAGGCGACAAGGCCATTGAGCAGATTATCAACAACAGGCCGTTTAATAGCCCGGAGGAGCTTATATACAATGAGAATATTATTTATTCTAAACTAAACAAGAAAGCCTTAGATGTCTTGTGTCGATCTGGCGCGCTGAGCCCTGTCATCGATGATAGGTTTTCAGGAGCTAAACATTTTTGGATGGCCTGCATCCAGGATAAGCCAAAGTCCTCAAAGAAGCTAAAAGACAACATTGAACTATATCGCCCAGAAGGGGACTTCGACGCAGGAGAGAAGATTGATTTTGTATCCTCCTTGACTGGTAGGTTTCCATTCGATTTGGTAATGTCAGAAGAAATTAGACAATCTATAGACAAGTACATGATCCCTCCAATTGGCAAGTGGGATAAGGCTCTTGGTGTT
>MDSZ01154797.1_pt1 | contig 11115 bp, 8 predicted proteins | sample 811201 | NCBI WGS metagenome assembly MDSZ01 (sample SAMN05326647, study PRJNA326480) | marine metagenome | isolation source: seawater | place: Indian Ocean: North | collected 2010 | reverse complement strand
CAGAAATGTTTTCAAGAATTGGAACACATACCTCTTCTGTTGCTCCTGGATAAACAGTTGATTCATAGATAACTAAATCTCCTTTTTTTAAAATAGATCCTATTGCTTCGCTAGCATCTTTAAGAGGAGATAAATTAGGTTGTTTATTTTTATCAATTGGCGTTGGTACAGTAATAATAAAAATATTACATTCTTTTAAATCCTCAAGATTATTTGAATATCTCAAATAGAGTGCATCTTTTAATTCTTCGTCAGTTGTTTCAAGAGTCTTATCAATCCCTTTTTTTAACTCTTTAATTCTAGATTCGTTTATATCAAAACCAATGACATTGCGTTTACGACCAAACTCAACTGCAAGAGGAAGGCCAACATACCCTAAACCAACTATTGCTATTGGCGTATCGCTATATTGCATAATTTTTTCTCATTAATAAATCAACTATTCTCAAGCCAAACTTGAAACATCAGAATATTCCATAACTGATAGCTCCAATTTCGATTGCCACTTAAGTGCTGCAACCATTTATCCCGAACAAATTCTACATTAAAAAACCCTTCTTGATGTAATCGTCTTTCATCTAAAAGTGATTCAGCCCAATCTTTTAAAGGTCCTCGTAACCATTCAGCTAGAGGCACACCAAATCCCATTTTAGGTCTTTCAATTAGATTTTTTGGTACGTGTTTGTATAGAACCTCTCTTAGCGCCCATTTACTAACACCATTTCGAATTTTGTATTCAATTGGCAAAGATGAGGAGAATTCAATAACATCGATATCTAAAAATGGGATTCTGGTTTCAAGAGATACTGACATTGCAGCTCTATCAACTTTAGTCAAAATATCTGTTGGAAGATACGATATTAAATCATATGCCATCATGCTCTCTATAGAGTTTAATTCTTTGAAACGAACAATGTCATCATTAAGTTTTGATTCATATTCATTTGTATTTTTAATCCATTCTGATGGATTATGAATTTGGGAAACAAGTCTAAAGTGCAAATCACGAATAGATTTAGATGATAATATGTCTGCAGTTTTGTGAAGTTTATTTCCAATATTAGAAAAACTCTTGCTCATAGAACCACTTAATAATCTGTTCCACTTTTCCTCTGAAAGACTAAATATAATTTTTGAAACTAATTTCTTGATTGTTGAAGGAGCTTTTAAAACATTGTTTAGTGTTTTTTCACTAAATATATAGCGATTATATCCTCCAAAAAGCTCATCACCGGCATCACCAGAAAGAGCAACGGTTACTTTTTGCTTGGCAAACTCTGAAACGAGGAAAGTCGGTATTTGTGAGGAATCGGCAAATGGTTCGTCATATATATTCGGTAAATTTGGTATTACATTGAGCGCATCGCTCTCAGTGACATACTTATCATAATGATCGGTACCAAGATGTTTGGCAACCAATGCTGCATGTTTTGCTTCATCAAATTCTTTTGAGTTAAAGCCAATAGTAAATGTGTTTACTTTAGAATTAGAAAAAGACTGCATTAAAGCAACTATTGTGCTTGAGTCTACACCTCCTGATAAAAAAGCTCCTAAAGGAACATCAGATTGCATTTGTGAAGAAACTGCATCTGATAAAACCCTCTCAAGTTGATCAACTGCTTCTTTGGAAGTACCAGAAAATTTATTTAAAGTGTTCTTTTTATAAACTTCCTCTATTGACCAATAACAATTTTTTTTAATTTTCATTGTTGTTGAATTAATTTTTATGATCTGTGCCGGCTCTAACTTATTAATATTCTCATATATTGAATAAGGAGCAGGTATTGAGTTAAATCTTAAAAACATAGCTAATGAGTTTTTATCAATTTGATTGTTAAATTCAGGAAACTTTTTCATTGATTTCAATTCAGATGCAAAAACAAATTGCTCATTAACCCATCCATAGTAAAGAGGCTTTTCTCCAATTCTGTCGCATGCCAAAGACAAAATTTTAGATTTTTTATCCCACAAAGCTATGGCAAACATCCCTTTGACTTTTTCGAGTGTATCTTCAAAACCCCATTCTTCTATAGAAGCTAATAGAGTTTCTGTATCAGAATGACCTGCCCAACTTCTTTGTGAAATTGAATCCAATTCTGATCGAAGCTCTCTATGATTATAAATTTCACCATTAAATATAATTACATAATCATTTGATGCTGAATGCATTGGCTGGTGTCCTGCTGCACTTAAATCTAAAATAGATAGCCTAGCGTGAGCGAAACCAATTCCTTCTCTATCATCAAACCATATGCCGCTATCATCAGGACCCCGATGACTTATAGCTTGCGCCATTTCGCTTAAACATTTTTCTGGATAAGAAGTTTTTCCGAGAAAACCGGCTATTCCACACATTTATTTTTTATTCTTATATATTTCATTAAATGAACAATTTTGTATTAGCTATATCAGATCAATATTAAAATATTTTAAATCATGCCCCAATATTCAGTGTTTAGTTCTCCTGTTTAAAATTAACTTGCCATGATTTAAATAAAGTTCGTATGCCATACCTATGATCATTATAAGTACAAACGGAAACTTATATCGAACTGCTGTTCCAAAATTGAATACCACTAAACCATAAATCCCAAATGCAATAACTATATATGCTAGCCATTTGAAAGCAATTCTTTTATCAACTCGAGATACTTTTAAAAACATAAAAACTAAAAATCCTAATAAAAAAAAGTTTTCTATGCTTTGAAGAAGTTGAAAAAAATTATCCGCTTCCCAGGGAAAGGGTTTCATTAAGAAATAAGGTGCTGACTGTATGGTTAAATATGCAAATTCTTCAAGAGTTTTTACAGAAACATAGTCAGAATATAAACCTCCATCATCATAAAATAATGCCCACCTGTAAAAATCCACTAATTCAATTATTGTCATTACATATGGTGCCAATATTGCTACAACAAGAGTTAAAAAAATATATCTATATTTATAGAACAGTGTGCCTCTTGCAAAATAAAGATGAACTATGAAAAAAACTATAATTAAGAAAAAATTTTGGAACTTAATAAAGAACAGTGGAACAGAAAAAAGTAGTGCCAGTATTCTTCGATTTTCTAGAAAAAGTATTACTGACATAATCATAAATAAAAATACTAGTGTATCTCGAAGTCCTAGAGAGCTATAAAGAATAAAACTTGGATAAAATAACAAGAATAATAAAGGCCAGCCACGTAAATTTTTTGAAGCATAAAGCCAAATCGTAATAATTGTTGCTAAAAGTCTATTAAAAAAGCCTAAACTTTGAAATGTTTCTACATAAGGTAAAGGTATAAAAGCTAACATCATGTTAGAAACTAACATTTTTGTATTCCCCCAATCAACATCTAGGGAACGTATCCCTTGCACTCTGTAAAAATAAGTTAATTGATCTGGCATATAAGAAACAGGAAAAAAAATACCATTTAATACAAAAGGTGTTAAAGCAAATAATCCCAAAAAGAAAGCTAGCCATAATGGAATTAATCCAATTCTAAACGTAATAAAAATAACAATGAATATTGCTAGCACATTTGCAATATCATAAATAAACATTTAATTGCTTCCTCTATCAAAAAAAACATTAATTTTAGTTAATTTCTTATTACTATTCACCTAGCCACGCTTGTTTATATTTGTTTACCATTTTTTCAAGATTGAAGTTTTCTACAATTCTTTTACGGCAATTATCTTTTCTTTTTAACCAGAGTTCGTTATCAGATTGATTTTCTTTCATAGCTTGAGTTAATGCATTAGCGAAAGCTTCAGGATCTTTAGGTCCAACTATCCATCCGGTATTACCTACAATAATAGCCGCATCTCCAACGTCAGTTGTTACACATGGGGTACCACACGCCATAGATTCATTTAAAACACTTGGGAAAGCTTCAGATACCGATGAAAGCATAAATAAATCTATTCCATTCATTACCGAAGATATATCACTCCTTATGCCCTTCAAATGAATACGTCCGCTTAAACCTTTTTCCTTAATCATAGAGACCAAATCATTGTTATTATTGTCAAGATTCTTTCCAACTAGTATAGCGATAAAATTAAATTGTTTATGATCTATAAGCGCGAGAGCTTCTATTAGAGTATTTTGATCTTTCAAAGGATCATTGCTGCCAACGTGACCTAAGACAAAACTGTTTTTAGGAATATTAAGTTCATTGCGAAAATCTGTTCTCAAAGAGTCACTATGAAAGAAATTCTTAATATCATAACCATTTTGTATCACAATTCCTTTTGACTTATTAAACCCAATTGATTCTTGCGCTTCTCTTGATTTTTCTGCACAGTAAATAATTTTTTTTGGAATGATATTTGAAAGAAAGGCATTAATTTTTAAAATAAAAATTGTTGATGCTTTAACTTTTCCTGGTATTAAAATGGTGTGATGAACACCCCAAAAAACATTCTTAATTCCAGCCAATCTAGCTACTATTCCTCCAACTAAATCAGCATGAATCATCCAGGTTTGAACAACATCTGGCTTTATTTTTTTAATAAGCTTGAAAAGCTTAAATAGACCAAACAGTTTTATTTTTCCCTCTAAAAAATTTAGCGAATACAAAGAAACGTTTGGCTTATTAATAATTGACTTTGATCCTTCAAGATCGGACAAGGAAATAATTGTATGTTTATAATCACTGTCAAATTCGCATAGATTACATAAAAGTGTTTCAGCACCGCCTTTTCCTAATCCTGTAATAATATGTAAAATTTGCATTTGTTTCTGTTTCTTTGAATAGTCTAAATTTCATATATTTAAGATAAAGACCTAAATATAAATTGCTTGCTATAGACCAAAATATTAAAGTTTTTTTAATACTTTATTCAAAAAAAATAATATGTACTCTTTTGCATTTTGCGGTTTAATTATATCAAATGCTTGATCTATATATGGAATCGCTTCATTCCATCTAATTCTTCTAGCTAATAGCTTTTTAACTAAAGATAGTCTATTTTCTTTTCTTCTCTGCTCAATTTCATGAAAAGGTAATAATTTTTTATTTGAAGCTGTTTCAAGAAATAATTCTACTCCTTCAAAGGCAATATATGGATCAGATTTACTCCATGAATCTTCTCGAATGTGTTGTATAAAGCCAACTTCATTGACTCCATAAAACATAGATTTCTTTGCAATGCGAAGAATTAATTCAAAATCTTCATTAAATTTCAAAAGTTCATCATATCCATTAACTTCAAGTAGAATGTTTTTTTTAAATAGATGATTGGTTATTTGTCCAGGAATGCCCTTATTACGACCAACAAGACAAACATTTAACTTACCACTAAACTCAGGCACTTCTATGATGGTGCTTTTTTTATTTTTTAAGCATTCGATTCTACTGCAAAAAATTGAAGCATAATCTTCTCCCAGCGATTCTAATTTTTCCTGACGCCACTCTATTGAATTTGGTAATAATTCGTCATCAGAATCAATAAATAGAATAAATTCACCTTTTGCTAATTTAATTCCAACATTTCTGGCACTTGATGGGCCGCCGTTTGATTTTCTTTTGAATACTAAAGGTATATCAGTAATGCTTTTAAACGAATTTATAATTAGTTTGGCATCATCATTATCAGAACCGTCATCAATAATAATTATCTCTAATGGTTTTAAAGTTTGATTTATAACTGAAGGTAATGATCTTTTAAGATACTCAGCATCATTAAATGTTGTGATGATTATGCTTGTTTTACTTGTCTTGATAGAACTTTTCAGCATTTGTCTAGTTTTGTTTATTAATTCTGTCTAATAAAAAATTTGTAAAGGCCTCTTCATCAAAATCATGATAAAACTCTTTTGACCATTCAAATACATCATCACAATAATCATTATAAATTTTTTCATTATTTATGTTTTTTAGTATTTGTTTAAAGTTCTTATAATCTTTTATAACTAAATCGTTGCAAGGGTATTGATACTGATTCAAGAACATTTCATCAGGCGAAAATGATTCATGCATATCAACAAGTATTGTTGGCAATCCAATTGAAGCTGCATCAAAAACAGAGGTAGAGTGAAAGGTCATATGAAGACTTACTTTATTAAATAACTCTGATAATGGTGTTTTGTCATCAAAACTTACAAAGTTTTGATTTATGTTTATCTTTGGACAATTTTCTGAAACATATCTTGGATGGTGTTTAAAAATAATTTCATAATTATTCGATAACAAATATTCAGAATTATTATCAATAAGTTTTTCAATGGTCTTTACATAACGCTCATTTATTTCTTTATCAAAATCATCAACTAACTGAAGAGTAAAAAGTATTTTCCTATTAACTTCTGAAGAAATTTTTTTAGAGTATGAAGGTTTGTTTAAACCAACCGTAATTACATTATTTTCATTATAAAAACCTGACTTATCATTATTAATTAATATACTCTTGTACCTATCTCCGTGAACTAATGCTTCAACATTATTATCTGATTTTACTCTTGGAGGACGGCCATCCTTCATGAACTCTTCTTCTCCGTCATAGATGTAACCATGTTGATAATCAACAATACTTGCAGATGGATTAATGCACCTCCAAAGTGTAACGTTGTTCCATATAAGCGTAATGTAAATTTTTGAATTAAATTTTCTAAAAAACAATTTTTTTAAAATTTTTGAAACTTTTAAGTCTTGGAAGTATTTTTCATCTAATGAGATAGGCTTCTTATATATTAAGTTATATATTTTCTTTAATATAATTTGAATAATTAATATAAAATCAAATGAAATCGAATTCTCAGTTAATTTAAAATCAATATGAGATTTAAAATGTGTATCCTCAAATATTACATAAGTTAAGTTATTTTTTTTACAACATTCAATCATTGGCTTAAATAAAACATTCTCGCCATTTTCTCCTCTATTAAAAGAAGTAGAGCTTACAAAAACTACATCAAAATTTTTTTTAAAAAACATTAGTTTTAAAAAATAATTCATTGAGCCAAACACTCTTTTCCAATCTTTTATTATCATCTATGAATCCTTGTCGACAATACCTGAGGCCAGAACATTTGCAATTGTTAGATCTATCTCTTCATCAATATCTATAGAACTTTCTTTATCCATAATATAGGCATATATGTTTTCTTTTAAAAAAAATGTTTCTTCTTTTAAAAAATTGTCTCTTTTGCAAATATAAATAGCCCCATTTAATCTATAATAGTCTTTTAAATCTTGGCTTCTCTTGTCTATAACATCATCTTTTATGAAAGATCCCATTGCACCATCTTCTTGCAAAGTGTTACTCCAAAGAGGCGAATGATCTGTTTTACATACACTAATAATTGCATCAGCACTTTTTTTTTCTAAGAGCTTAATTGCTTCATCAATATGTTTATAATTTCTAAGTGGGCTTGTTGGTTGAAGTAACACAATATAATCATGCTCCTCAATGTTTTCTAATGCATGTTTAACAACATCATTTGAAGTAGCAATATCACTAGCAAGTTCTCCTGGTCTTTTAACGGTTTCAGCTTTGAATTTCTTGGCTATATCTAAAATTTCATCATCATCGCTTGATACTACTACTTTATCTATATATTTACTTGTTAATCCAGCATCGATGCTCCAGGAAATCATTGGCCTTCCAGATAAATCAAGAATATTCTTTCGTGGTAATCTTTTGCTTCCGCCTCTAGCAGGAATAATGGCTAAAAAAGTTTTATTTTGATGCATTAAAATTCTTTAGGATACTCTAGGTTAGCCTTCTCATATTCTTCGATTCGGCCAACATCTAACCAGTACTCTCTTAGAGGAAATGAGATAACTTTTTTATTTTTATCTATAAGCTTTTTAAAAAGAGTCGGCATATCATAAAATTCATTTTTTGGGATATAGTCTAATATTTCTGGGTTAAACATATAAATACCTGCATTTACAAAGAATTTATGCTTTGGTTTTTCATCAATAGAGAGTATTTTAGTATCTTTAATACTTACCACTCCAAAAGGTACTTGAAAGTCATAATCTCGCACACACATTGTACCAATAGAATTATTTGATATATGAAAATCATGAAGATGTTCAAAGTTTACGTTTGTAAGCAAGTCACCATTCATTACAAAAAATGGTTCTTGGGGTTTATCTTTCAAAAGGCTTAATGCCCCTGCTGTTCCCATTCGATCCTTTTCTGAGACATACTCAATATTTACTCCGAATTCTGCTCCATCGCCAAAATAGTCTTTAATAACATGAGATTTATAATTTATACACATAACAATATTTAAATAACCATACTCAGCAAATTTTTCTACTATTGTTTGAAGAATGGGCTTGTTTCCAACCTCTAACATAGGCTTTGGTATATCATCTGTTAGTGGCTGAAGTCTAGTTCCAAGACCTCCAACCATTAAGACAACTTTATTCAATTTTTTTTCCTTTGAAATCAACTCATCAAGTATTTCTAACCCTACCAAGTTACCTTTGGAATCTACTATTGGTATTTGATGAATTTTCTTAACTTTACAGATATTAATAATTTCTTCTCTGGAGTCATTAATGCTAGCTACTGTTGGTGTTTTAAAATATATTTGCTTAACTGATTCCGTTAAAGGTATATTTTTTAAAAGAGCCCTTCTGATATCTCCATCACTTATTGTTCCTAATAATTTATTATTATCATCTATAACAATAGCAATTTGTTTTGAACTTTCATCAATAATCTTCATAACTTCTAGTATAGAAATCGATTCTTTTACGGTTATGTCTTCAATTTTTTTCATGTTCTATTTTGGTAATATCTTCTATATCAAACAACATAATTTACATTACTACGCTGCTAGGTATGTTGACGACACGATCATTTAACCATTTTGAATTGGTTAAGTCACCACATTGAGCATGTTGAAACATTGGAAGGTCATGCATCATTCTCCAAATTGGGCGAGTCATTACATTATTAGAGTTAGTTTCTTCTAAAAATTTATTTAATTGTTTTTTGTCATTAAGGATAAGCGTATTTAACCAATAATTTGATTTGCATTGAGGCGGCTCTTCAAAAAAATTATATTCTTGTGATTTGAAAAATTCTTTATATTTATTGGCAAGCTTACGTTTGTTTTGTATAAAATCGTCTAAATTTTCAAGTTGAGCAACTAATAAAGCTGCATTTATGTTTGGCATACGATAATTGTATCCTATCATGTCATGATTAAAATCCCATTTATGAGGCACTTTAGCAGTTGTGCTTAAATGTTTAGCTTTATTTGCAAGTGATTTGTTATCTGTAATAACACAACCGCCGCCGCCTGCTGTAATTATTTTATTTCCATTAAAACTCATAACTCCTAATTCTCCATAGGTCCCAGTATGTTTATCCTTATAAATACTACCGACGCTTTCAGCAGCGTCTTCAATAAGAAAAATATTATACTTGTCACAAATTTCTTTAATTTCCTCTATTCTGCATGGGTGACCAAAAGTATGCATTGGGACGCAAGCTTTTATGACTTTGCCACTTTTATTATTTATACATTGATTGTCTCTAATAGATGTATTCTCTTTAAGAAAGTATTCTAATGAAGTTGGTGATAAGCCCATGGTGTCTTTGTCAACATCAACAAATATAGGTTGAGCGCCGCAATAACTAATAGCATTACAAGTTGCAACAAAGGTCAATGACTGAGTGATAACCTCATTGTTTTGACAAACATCAGCGAGAATAAGAGCTATATGCAATCCTGAAGTTCCGTTGCTGGTTGCAACTGCATATTTTGCACCCGTATATTTTGCAATTTCCTCTTCAAATATATTTACATATCTACCTACTGATGAAACATAAGTTGTATCAATGCAGTCGTTAATATATTTTTTTTCATTGCCAAAAAATCTTGGTTCATGCAAAGGAATAAAATCTTTTGATTTATATGTTTCCTTTATAAAATCAATAATATTTTTAAACATTACATTTTCCCATTAAGATATTTTCCGTTATCAATGTATTTAAACCCAGGGATCATCTTAAAAAATTCATCTACAATTGATTTTTTGCTCCAGCTACTGCTATTTTTTATATTATTAATTGCATCTTCAAAATTATTTAATTGATTTTCATCATACTTTGATTCGTTTTTTATTACGCCTAAATTCTCAAATGTATCCATATCAAGTTTTTCTCTGCTCGTATAAAACTCTTCAAAATCTTTTTCTCCGGTTGTATCACTTTCAGTAAATAAGCATGGCCATTTTCCCTGATCAGGTAGTTTATTAATTAGCCCTCTTGCCTCTTCTTCAGAATCACACAGGTAAGCTTCATAACCTCTAAATTTAAGATATTTTATGGCAATGTCAGAAAAAGATATAAGATGAAGAGATTCATTTAATTTCGGGAAAAAAACATCTCTATTTTCTCCAAATATACAACTCATTAAACAAAGTTCTCCACTTTCTTTTGGAGTGACAAAGTAACGCTTAACATCATTTGGTGCAGCAATTGGCTGCCTTTTAAGAATTCTTTGATTAAAGCCATGAAGCAAAGAACCATCGCTAAAAGCTACATTAGCAAATCTTGCTGTAGATATTTTAATATCTTTGGATCTACGCATTAAGAACATCTCCATAATCCTTTTACTGGCGCCCATCATATTTACTGGATTAGCTGCCTTATCAGTGCTCACACAAAAATATTTTTTAGTAGAGTTATTAATAGCTTGTTTGATTGTCTTATCCGTATTGAAAATATTGACATCTATCATTCTCATTAGGGTAAAAGGATTTTCTTCACTACGAACATGCTTTAACGCAGATAAATTTAAAACGTAATCATATTTACCATCTGACTCAATAAATGCATCGTATTCTTTTGAGCCAATATCTAAAGTAAAATTGCTAAAATCACCTTCAATATAACCATGAGAACTTCTAATATCTCTAACTAGTTCTGTTAAATTATTTTCGTTAATGTCAACTACATGGAGCTTGCTTGGATTTCGTTTGAATATTTCTTTTACGACTGCTTGACCTATCGATCCGGCGCCTCCAATTACAAGAAATGATGACGAGGAAACTATTTCTAGGAGTTTTTGTTTGTATTCATTTATATCATTTTCAAAAAGTTCCTTATCTCTTCCAATTAAATCTAGTACTGTTTCTATATTCATACTTTTTACAT
>MDSZ01087368.1_pt1 | contig 11115 bp, 8 predicted proteins | sample 811201 | NCBI WGS metagenome assembly MDSZ01 (sample SAMN05326647, study PRJNA326480) | marine metagenome | isolation source: seawater | place: Indian Ocean: North | collected 2010 | reverse complement strand
AACTTCTGCTTTAAGATTGACATTTTCGTTTTTCATTTTTGTCTTCATTTCTGCAATTTCTGTCTCTAATCTTTCAATTGTTTTGCCAACCTCTATTATTCTACCGTTTTCATTCCCCACGAGGAGTTTTTCGCGACACTGCACGTCTCTCCAAAACTCAAAATCAGCCTCTGTTCTCACCAGATGCGTGTTAATTTGCAACTCTTGACCTCTTTTTCCACAGGTTCTAACGTTAAAAACACCATCCGCGTACTCAGTTCTACACTGCCCACGTCGGATACCGCCTAACCCGGCCGGCGGCGGTTTTGCGGGTTCCTCGGGTTGCGTTTCTGCCTCTTCAGCTCGCGCCGTTTTTGCGCAACAGAACGCGCACGCGAGGAGAAGTAAGAAAAAAACAATTCTTGTATCACCCCGCATCATCTCGCTTGAAAATCTCTCTGTTTTCTACAATTCAGCTGTACAAAGATCTGTTCTGCGTCCGTGCGAATGAATTAACGTCAGTTGTTGTCAAATATCGACCACTCACTCGACGTCGTCGTCATCGACGGCGAAAACGGCGGAGGAAAAAAAAGATGATAAAAGGAGACGACGAAGAAGGAAGATCGAGATCGAGATCTGACGGGGTCGCGTTTGGGTTTTCCGTACATTTAGACAATTTAGACAAATTGTCTCTTCTGTTCTCTCTTTCCAGGAACGATGACGTCGCAAAAGGCGCACGCACGTCCGAGTGAGTGATATTGGGGTTAATCGTCGTCGTTGCGCGTCTCTGCACGTGTATTTCTCTGGTCTCGAACTAACGTACGACGACGACGAAGAAAGTGTGGCGCGAGGGAATGGAATTGTCGGTATTCGTTCCAAAATCGGGTAGGTTAGATTTTTTTTTCCAAAATTTTATATTTAGGATTTTACAACGTATTTTTTAAGATGAGTCCATGCATATTTTATTTAACTTGACCTTTTTCTCTCTCTCTTTCTCACTTGTGCACTTAGACTTTCGTACGCTCGCGTTTTTGATGCGAGAACGAAACTGAAGACCAGGATACATTCAAACACCAAGAGAGAGCAAATCTCGAAGATAAATTTGGGCGCAAAAATTGCCCAAGTCATGAGATGTCGTCGCTCGTATGCGACAAACGAGGTTGAAACGAAAACGCCTAATCCACGCAGCAACGCGAGCATGAGAACACCTACGCACCTGACGTTCAAATCCACTCGCTCTGCTTCTTTTTCTTTTTCTTCTTTTTCCTTGTTCACCCAATGATTGCGCACAGATGACGATGATGACGATGATGATGCCGCCGCCGACGAAAAATACGAAAGAAATATTGGAAACATCAAAACTGAAATGATTTCTCCGCAGAAAGTGTCCAAGCCTAACAAAAATCCACACAGATACCAGTTGAACGAATCCATTCCAGTCATCCCAGCGGTGAACCTTAATCCATTGAACTTTACCCAATGCCCGCCTCCATAAAATATTACTTGCGAGAAGAATAAACTCGCCACGGACGCGGCGAAAATACTTCCCAACTGTTCTAAACGACGCGCATCAGGACGCGGAGTAGACGGGAAAGACGCCAGCATGTTGCTGATAGACAGGGCGGAGAAATCCATCATACGTGCGCTCAACAGCACGAAGATTCCGCCAATGTGCGTTGAGTTCGTTAAAACTGCAAACACCGGCAGCAACGTCCATAGAAAATCTCTCGAATTCATTCTTCGTCGGGGACTCAAGCTTCCAAACAAGCGCGTAATCGGAAACCAAATCCAGCTGCAAGCGAAGACAATTCGGGGATACCAAAGATTGTTCCCATGCATCGCGCTGAATGCCCAAAAAAGCCACGAAACAGTCATCTCAAAATTTTGAAGATCATGAGAAATCGCGAAGCAGAAAGTTGTAAAAATCAAGAAGCTCTCTCGCGAAGACGAAATTTCTTCAGTTGAATTCGTTTTCATCCATGTTTCTCCTATGCGAGCTAAAATCGCGTTGCAGAGCAAAGCTTGAATTGCGTTATAAATCACTCCATCCCGTGTGAAAGTCTTTGAGCATTCATAACTGTCCCGTGGGTACTTTCTCTTACGAGATCTTAGTCTGTCGATGCATGTTGCCACGAGTAAAGTCGCCAGGAGATATTGATACGTCTCTCTTTCACTCTCTATAAATGAATTGGAACATCTTGCGGCGAGCGAGAGGAAATACACTGCAAAGCTCACGAGGAATAAGTATGGGAATGAAGTGAGCGAATTCGAATTCATCGCGACTTTTTTTCTTCGCCCAATCTCACATTCTGCCGCGGTGGCATCGACAAAAGTAAAATACGCGATGTAGTACACGTATAATAAAAGAACAACCGAGAAGCAAACAATTCCGAATACCATGGATACCAATCCAAATGTAACCCATGAATTGCGCGTCATCCTTTGTGTTTCTTTTAAAAATGCAACTCCAAGGTCTTTTTTATTCTCGGACGAGCCAGTATTCTCCAATCGCGAAAGGTTTTGGTAACTGACGTGCATTTCTTCGATTCGCGTAAAAGCTGACATCTCAAAACGTTTTATGCGATGGTACGCGTTTATATACCTCCAAACTTGTCGCACATTCTGGTCGAGAGCGCGTTCGAAAGATGCGCTTATTCTTTTGTTGTTGTTAATGTTAGTATCAGAATTAGTATTGGCATCGTCCTCTTCATCGTTATGACATAAATCCCAAAGTTTCTCGTTTACCAAGCCGAGCGAGGAGAACGGAATGGGAACACCCATGAGCACAGACAGCGTGGGAACTAAATCTATTTGCATCATCTCGTTCTTACTTCTTATGGTACTAATATCGTCGTCTTCGTCTTCGTCGTCTTCAAAAGCTGCAGCGATATTGCCGTGCGGACGATGCGCGAAGAGGAACGAATTTACTTCAACCTCGGAAGAACCGCCATGGTCTCCCTCATCAGTCATGCCGTGATCCCCGAAAACTAAAAACAGCGCCTTCGCATACACCTCTTTTTCTGTCTTCAAATCATTCATAATGTTCCTAATATCTCTATCGTTTTGCTCCAACTTCTTTTTCATTTCTTTTGTTTTCGCGCCGTACGTGTGGCCGACGTGATCGGCCCCGAGCATGTGGCCAATCCACACGTCCCAATCCGCATCATCATCATCATCATCATCACGAGTGCTATTATCGCTAGTATTTTTATTATCAACGCTAGTATTACTACCATTCCTATTCCTCATGGCCAGAGCGTGTGCTTTCTTCCACGAGTTGCGAACGCCCGTATCGACGGTTTCGGTATCTTTTACATTCATCGAAGGGAACGCTTCAAAATCTGCAAAATACGAAGAATAACGAGAGGAAAGATTGTTGCCGTTGTCCGCTGATGGAAATAACTCCGCCCACGTGTCATCTCCCGAGAACAATATTCTCTTCTTTCCATTCTGTTGGAGTTGGTGTATCAAATTGTCTTCCTCGAGCGTTTTTGAACTGAACGAATTCGAAATGTCAACAAACGTCGGAAGAGAACCGGTCAAGAGTCCTTTCAGCCGCTGCGACGTCGTCGTGGGAGCGTCGGCGATAAATTTAAACAACAATGAATTGGGCGATTCGCTGCCAACGTCGACATTGTCGACATCGTCTTTCTTCTTCTTTTTCCTTTTCTTCTGTGCGGTGTTGTAATAGTCTTGCAACGTTTTCAAGCCGACGCGGTGATGATGGTCACTTTCACTTTCTTCGAATTTTCCAGATGAAGAGGTTGCGACCCAATCGTATCGCGCTGCATCGATAATGAGTACGATGAGCTTATCGATTCGAGAAGGAGAAGAAGAAGGAGAAACCTCTGAGTCACTCGATGAAACGCGATGGGACCATGATTTTTGCGCGAGTTCAACGCGGATAAATAAAAAGCCTCTCGCAAACAATCCAACGCAGCACATCTTCAAACATCCGAGACCAACCAAAACGGCGAGGACGATCGCGAAAGTGCGGGAAGACGACGACGACGACGACGACGATCGACGAGTAGGCGTCTTCCCACCGCGCAAACTAGCAGGAGAAGGCGTCGTCGTCCTCGTCGTCCTCGTCGTTTTCATCTCTTCTTCTTCTTCTTCTTCTTCTTCTTCTTCTTCTTCTTCATGGTGGTTGTTGAGAGTCTTGTTTTTTGTCAGGCATCAGGAGAAATTCATTTTATTCTCTTTTATGTACTACCAACCTACTTTTGACATCTGAGGAGGAGGAGAGAGGAGGAGGAATTTGTGGCATTTGAGGGAAAAAATGGGAAAAAATGGGAAAAAATAATAATGGGATGGGATGGGATGGGGTGCTTTTTTTTTCTCGCAAAAAACAAAAACAAAAAAAAGAAAACGCGATAAAAGTTGAGACGACACGCGACGCGAGCGCTCGCGCTTTTGCGCGCGCGCGCACGCGAAGAGGGAGAAAGAGAGAGAAGAGGAAGGAGAGAGAAGGCAATCGCGTTCGTTCGCGCGCACTCGAGGTGTATTATATTGTATAAAACACATACCTGACTACCCACCTACCACGGGTATACATATACATATACATATATCAACGAACGACGACAAAATGGCGCCGACACCAACGGAACCGACAACGAAAAGGAACGAAGAAGCCATCATAAACCGCGCGTTGGAAGCGTTGGATATGCGAGACGATTTAAACGCAAGGAGTAGCAACACGAACAATCACAGTCATACCAACAACCTCTCTCGCGGAGGAGGAAGGGACGGTCTTTTCGCATCTCCAAACGCAAACGGGGGAGAGAGAAACAAAATGCGCGTGGAAAAACAAAGACGAAGTTTCCTTTCTCGCATCGCCGCCAAGAAAAAAGGCGCTAACACCGAAGCACGCGGTGTAATCAAAGAAGAAAAAGCAAAGCAAAGCAAAGAGGTGGAAAGAGTCACAGATGCGGCGACGGCTTCATCCATCTCCACCTCTACCTCATGGGTCGGGATATCCCAAAAGGTGAAGAACCAACTGCGAGAGGTGGAGCGCAAGTTTGGCGTCGGCGGCGTCGGCGGCGTCGGTAGCGGCGGTGGGTTTGGCGGTAACGGACAAAAAGTGACGGATAAGAGCGACAGGGCAACGGTAGAGCAAGCGCTAGATCCGCGAACGCGAATGATTTTGTTCAAAATGTTGTCGAGGGAAGTGTTTTCGGAGATTAACGGGTGCGTTTCGACCGGGAAAGAAGCGAACGTGTACCATGCCGTACGCGTCATAGAAGTTGAAGAAGAAGTTGAAGAAGAAGAAGAAGAAGAAGAAGGAGGACAAAAAGTAGAAGAAAATAGCAAAAATAGAGATAGAAAGAATGGAGCGACGACGATGACGACGACGACGACGACGACAAGTGAAAAGAAGAAGAACATAATTCAAATGCGTCAACATTTGGCGGTGAAAGTCTATAAAACTTCGATTCTTGTTTTTAAAGATAGGGATCGGTACGTGTCTGGAGATTGGAGATGGAGAAACGGATACGCGCGAAAAAACCCGCGGAAGATGGTTAAAACGTGGGCAGAAAAAGAAATGCGCAATTATAACCGGCTAAGAGAGAAAGGCTTGCGCGTTCCAAAAGTCATATGCCTGAAATCGCATGTTTTAGTCATGGAAATGATTGGCGATTCGGAAGGAAGAGCCGCGCCGAGATTAAAAGACGCGGCGCCTTCGTTGAGCAGTAAGAAAATGCGCTCGTTATTTGAGCAGCTCTTAAAAGACGTTCGAACGATGTATCAAGATTGCAAGCTCGTTCATGCAGACTTTTCGGAGTATAATTTGCTGTATCACAATGGGAACGCGTGGATTATCGACGTTTCGCAATCCGTCGACCTCGATCATCCGAGATGCTTAGAATTTTTGCGAGAAGACTTGCTGCATTTGAAACAGTTCTTCTCGAATCGCGCGTATGATGTTGTCGTACCTTCGGTGAAGGAAATGTTTGATTTTGTGACGGATCCCGCGATAAACTATTCGAACATTGATAAATGCTTGGAATTGTTATCGGAAAAAGCGGCGAAGGATTTTAAACTAGAAATTGAGATGAAATTGAGGCTCAGTCAAGGCGTCGACCCAGTACAGATACAAAAAGATGACGATTTAAGGGCTGAAAAAGAGATTCAAGCCGCCGTGTTTCATCAAGCGCACATCCCAAAAGCGCTCGAAGAGGTAGACTATGCGGATAAAGATCAAAGAAGGCTGCGCGAAGCGAGCGAGGCCAAGGACGAGAAACGCTCCGAAGGCATTTATTACCAGACGATTACGGGAATGAATCACGACTTGACCGGTCCGCGAGAGATACCGAGTGTGATGCTAATGAAGAGTGAAGAAGAGGCAAAGAAGAAAAAGAAGACGGAAAAACAAGGGTTGGAGAAAGGAGAAGAGGAAATTGAAAGCACGACGACGACAGAAAACGAACGCGTTCCTGCGAGCGATTTAACCTCGGGGAGAGACGACGACGGCGACGACAACAACAACAACAACAACAACGATGATGATGTTGACGACGACGACGATGACGATTGTGAAAGTGATTCGTCTTTTGAGGAGAAGAAGGTTTGGGTAGATAGAAAAAAGACGCCCGAGGATATAGAACGCGAAAAACGAGAGAGAAAACAGCACAAAAAGGAAGTCAAAGCTGCAAAATCGCAGAAAAGAGCCGAGAAAATAAAAAAGAAGGACAAGAAGAAGGCCATTAAGAAAGGGAGCGGTAAAAAGTAAGAGAGCGAGGGGCACGTTAGATTGGAAGTAATTATTGTTTTCATTTCATCGAAGCGCTTCTTCGATTGTTCTGTCCCCGACGCCATCGCTAATTTGTTTGTACGCTTCTAGTAACTCAGTCCTCTCTTTTTCAGTGACTCGAGTTTTAAAACCTTCGTTGATCATTTCAATCTCAGCTGAGTTTTCGGTAAAAGGAAAAACGTTCAAGACACTCACGATGGAGAATAAGGATAACAACAGATCCGCGGATGGGGAGGAAATTCCCTCGCGTTCTTTCCGAAGCGCAGAGCAACTGGCGAGAAGCAAGTTCCTAGTCTTTGCCGCGCACGATGATCGAACAATATTGATCGCTACCTTCGTGGGAATGTTCAAGAAGTAACTTAATCCAACCATGAAAACGTTCACGTCCATACCAAAACTCGAACTCACTCCAGATCGGTTACCAACGCAGTCTTCTACCGCGATTTCTGAGGCTTGCCGATACAACTGCACGCGAGCGTTCTCTGGTCCCACAGATTTAGCGATCGAGAGTCGATATTTGTTTTTTTCCTCGTACGGATAGCACTTTAATGCGGCGGCGCATGCCGTATGAAAATCTAAAATCATATCAGATGTCCATTGCACGCCGTTGATTCGAGCCGCTGAAATATAACTCGCGCTTCTTCTTGCATCTTGAAGCAAATCAGCTTTTCTTTGTTTATCGATGCCACCGATTGATGTGTGGAGAAAAGGAGATTCTATCCACCACGTGGGAAGGTTTTGTTGCTCTTTCTCTTCATCTACCCCTTCGCCTTCTAAATTTCTCGAGATTGTTGATGCGGATGTCGTTGTCGACGACGACGAAGAATTGTAATAAACTTCGTCTAAAGCGCTTCGTTCGCTCAACTTTTTCGCTCTCCTGCTAGCGTCACTGTCAGGAACCCAAACCTTGCGTCCGCCGAGACTTCTATCTATGACCCACTTGCCTCCTTCATTTCTATTCCGCTTGTTATAATCAGAACCTCGCAAACCGGGTATGGTCAACCGAAATCCTCCTCTCGGTATTATGCGTTCACCATTCATCACTTTCACAACGACATACGCGAAACCTATGAGCGTGCTCCACCCGGCAATCGCTCCAGCTGCGCCCGTCAAACCGAAAATATTCGGCTGTTGTTGACGATATGCGTAATACGACGACGTCGACGACGACGGAGTAAACCGCACGGGTCCTCCGTCTCCTCCTCCTCTTCTCCCGCCTCCTAACGAAGATCCAGACGGCAACAGCACGTCCGTCGCTTTCTGCACGTTTTTCCGCGCACATTTTTTCGCTTTCTTCAGCGTTTTTTTAACTCTCTTTTTTGCATCTTTCATCACCATCGCCGCCGTCGTTTTTATTTCTTCTTGTTCTTCTTGTAAAGAAGAAGAAGAAGAAGAATTCTGTCGCTGCTGTCGTCGCAGCGCGTCTTCTACCTCGCGCTCGTAATCTCTTTTCTTTCCCCTCGTTCTTTTTCCACGCGCGTTCTCGCCGTTCGACGTCGTTTTTTCCCGTCGTTCTTCCTCTCGCTTTCGGAGCTGTTTTTCCCTCAGCGCATTTCTCTTCGACGAAGACGACGAAGAGGACGACGCGAAAGCAGACGCCTTCCCTTTCCGTCTCGTCGTCGGCGTTGGAGTTCGCACCAACAGCACCATCCGACGAGGCGATATCGACGAGACCGACGACGTCAAAATCATCGTTTAAGCATGTATGTATGTATGTATGTGTGTGTGTGTATGTAGTCGAGTCTTCTCGTCTTTGATGATGATGATGATGATGATTTTTCTTTCTAAAATTCTTTCTTTTTACTTTTTATTACATTTTATAGTCGATCTCGATAGTAAAAAGTACTACTAAAACAACACACAACACAAACACACTACTACTACCATAAGTACGACTCATTAAAGGGAGAGAGAACGAACGAACGAACGAACGAACGAACGAACGAGAAGGAGGAGGAGAAAAGATGACGTCGCCTTGGCGGTGCGCGGGGTCGTTTTCAGCGCCGCCAAAACAACAACAGTTCCTTTGGGGCGGTCGCGTCAAGAGCGCAGCAAAAGCGCGAGAAGAAGAAGAGAGCGGGACGTATAAAAACAACAAAGCGTTCGAGGCGTTGCGAGACGTTCGGAAGTTACAACGCCACGAACAACAACAACAACGCGACGTCGTCGTCGGCACGGATGGGGACGGAAAGAACGATGGGACCACGGGTGGCGACGACGTCGATGTCGTCGTTGCCGCCCGAGACGAAGAAAGAAAGACGACGACGAAGATGAAGAAGACACCGAAAAATCCGTTCGAGGAGGCGAGGAGAAAACCAAGTGCGTCGTCGACGACGACCGCCTCAAACTCCTCTTTAAAGACGTTTTCTTTCGTGAAGAGCACGATAGACGTCTCCAGATTACCAAGTCTCCGGGACGCGGACGTTACTCTGCGACGATTCGACGACGAGGCAAGGAAACGTCTTTCTTCTTCTTCTTCTTCTTCTTCTTCTTCTTCTTCTTCTTCTGCGTCGTGTGCGGAACGCTCGCTAGGGAACGCCGTTCGCGCGTTAAGTTACAATGCAGAAACAATCATGTTTGGCATTTGCGCGCAAACGGGTCATGAAGGCATCGACGCTTTGAAAGTTTGGACGGAGGAGTTGAATCTCCCGAAAGGAAAATTACACGGTTTAGACACGGACGGCGTTCCGAAACCGATTCCGGAAGGCCCGGTGTTTATAAAATATAACTCTTTGTCCGGCGACGCGTTTTGTAGCGAATACCACGGCGAGTTTAGGGGCGTTCTTTTTACCCCAGTTTTGAACGACGGAGTGTTTCGGCAGTTTGGGTATTTAGATCTGTCGTTATTAGACGACGACGACGACGACGAAAAGAACAAAACCTGAAGAGATCGACGATGAGTGTGATTTTAGATTTTAGTTTGAATTTGTAGGATTACACCTGTGGTGGCTTTTACTTCGTCGTCGCCGTCTTTGCCGCTGCCGCTTTCTTCGTGAGAGCGACGATTTGATCCTTGATTGCTTTTCGGTCGAGTGCGGGTTCCGGCCATTCGATTCGTACTTTCCCTAGATTTTGACTTCCCAATTGTAGACTCACCGTCATCCCAATCGAATCTATTTCACACATTTCCGCTTTCCAACTCTCATCCTGTGTGCTTTTATTTTTATTGCCACCACCGCTTCTGCTTCTGCTGCTGCTACCACCACCACCACCACCACCACCATCATCATCATCACCACTACTACGAATTAAACCCATATTCTCCTCTCCAAAAACCTCCATCTTTACGATATCGAGCGTGCTCTCCGCGTGATCTTCGTTCATGTGTTTGCAAACTGGCCCCGAAAATTTTCTCACCGGGTCGACTTTCACGCTTTGATACTCCGACGCGCTGATATTAGCGGCGCGGCCAAACCCGCCGACGTATTTTACCTCTTTCAACTCGGTCATTTTGAACCAACTAAAATCGCCAAAATCTACCCAAAACGCGTCCGGGTGTTGCTTTAAATATCTCTCTCTCGCTTTCTCTTTGTCTTCTTCGTTTTCGATTTTCTCCACCGAGCCGACGAGCGTCGCACGAGCGGCGTCTGGTCTCATGCCGCCACTCTCCGCGCAAAAAAGCGATGCTCTCTTGTTCTTCAAAAGGTCCCTCGTGTGCGAGGAAAGTTGCGAGAGAGCGAATATTGGTAAACCCGCGGTGGAGGGCGTCGTAACACTCTCGTCTCCGTCAGCATCTTCCTCTTCTATTGCAAACGCGGCGAATGAGCCCACCGGATATGACGAACTCTCGTCGTCCTCTTCATCTTTCGTCTTTGTTTCGGTTGAAGACGCCATGGTGGACAAGACGCCACCACCGGTACAACTGGCGTTACTTACCAGCGTTCTGCACTCCGCGGCAACCGACAACCGACGCGCGCTGTGCGCTTGCAACACGGAGAGAATCTTCTCAAAAGTTTTGTTGTTCTCTTCATCCTCGCGTTCGGTCGTCGCGTTCGTCGAAGCAGACGACGGAGGGAAACGAGCGGTTGTTGTTGTTCTTGTCGTTGTTGTTGTTGTTGTTTTCATGCGTCTCCAAAGCCTCCTTCCCGAAAAAGAAGACAAAGAAGAAGAAGCACGACACCCACTCCTTCCGAGAACGAGCGATGGCGACGTCGACGTCGACGACAAAAGGAACAGGCGCGGCGAGGTCATCGAGCGCGCGCGCGCGAGACGGGGTTCCAGAGCGTTCCAGAGAGCGTGTCTGTTGTGGGTCGTGTGGGAGGGGTCTTCCGATGACGACTCAAAAAAAGAAAGAAAGAAAAAGAGTCGTCGTCGAGTCGAGGTCGAGAGTGTTTCTTTCTTTCTTTTTTTTTTTTTTTTTTTGGTTTGGAGTTTTTTTT
>MDSZ01220802.1_pt1 | contig 11116 bp, 12 predicted proteins | sample 811201 | NCBI WGS metagenome assembly MDSZ01 (sample SAMN05326647, study PRJNA326480) | marine metagenome | isolation source: seawater | place: Indian Ocean: North | collected 2010 | reverse complement strand
TTTTTGTTGATCTTGTAGCGGCCCACACGACCGAGGTCGTAGCGCTTGGGATCGAAAAAGCGGGTCTGCAGCAGCTGCTGACCGCCGCTGACCGAGGGAGGTTCGCCGGGGCGCAGCTTCTTGTACAGCTCAAGAAGCGCTTGATCTTCAGAACTGATGCCTTCATCGTTAGCGGCATCAATCGACTTTTTGTAATACTCCGGGTGGCGGAGTTTATCGATCACATCGTTATCAGACAAACCCATCGCGCGCATGAGCACGTGGGCATTGATCTTGCGGGTTTTGTCGACACGAACATGCAGCAGATCGTTCTTGTCAGTTTCAAATTTTAGCCAGGCTCCACGGTTTGGAATAACGCTTGCGTTGTAGGTGCGACGACCATTCTTGTCCATTTCATCTTTGAAATAGACACCAGGGCTGCGAACAATCTGGTTGACGATCACACGCTCAGCGCCATTGATGATGAACGTTCCCCGTTCGGTCATCAACGGGAGCTCACCAATGAAGACTTCCTGCTCCTTGATTTCGCCGGTTTCCTTGTTAACCAGACGACAGGTCACATACATCTGTGATGCAAAAGTGGCATCACGACGCTTGGCTTCTTCGACGTCGTGGCGCGGACGCTTCAATCGGTACTCGCTGCCGACGAAATGCAATTCGAGCTTGCCGGTGTAATCGGTGATCGGGGAGAAGCTCTCAAGCTCCTCGATCAGACCTTTCTCCAAGAACCACTTGAAACTGGCACGCTGAACCTCCACCAGATCGGGCAGATAGGTAGCGGTCTTGGCGACCTGAATCGCGCTGCTGCTCATGCGGAGACCTGCAGGTATCAGAGGGGACAGAGGGGCCTGAAGTAGGCAGCGGCTCAAACTCGAAACTGGCAGCCAACACAACGGTGGTCATCCCCACGGGGAGGGACAACCACCGTGATCACTGGCTTCAGAAGACTCGGGTCAGAACAGCTGACGTCGTCAATGCACCGGACGGTAATGGACGCTTCGGGAGCCCAAGCACAGAAAACCGTGCTTGGCCAGGCCAATAAATCATCTTACACTTTCGTGCACGATTCCTTGACCAACTCAAGGAAGACCAAAGAGTCGACGGGCGTTGGCCGTGGTGTCTTCAGCCACCTGCTCCAAAGACTGCTCCCTTAATTCGGCCACACGCGCTGCGACGGAAGCCACAAACGCAGGCTCATTGCGTTTTCCGCGCCGTGGCACGGGGGCCAGAAACGGACAATCCGTCTCGACCAAGAAACGATCCTGCGGAACCTGCCGGGCGCAGTCATGCGTAGGCGTGGCCTTGGGGAAGGTCACGGTGCCACTGAAACTGATGAAGAAACCTAGTTCGAGGAATTGGTCCATTTCATCGGGGGTGCCACCCCAGCAGTGCATCACGCCTCGCGGGCACTCCCCCTTCTCTTGACGCCGACGCAATTCCTTCAACATCGGATCGGCCGCATCGCGGCAGTGGACGATCACGGGGAGATCGAGCTCGACCGCTAAATCCAACTGGGGACGAAGAACCGCGAGTTGTTCATCCAGATTCTTGTCGCGGAAGAGATCCAGCCCGAGCTCGCCGATGGCCACCACACGGGCATCAGCTTGAGCCGCCTGCCGCAGAACCTCGGGCGTGTCCTCGCGCCAATGCTCGGTATCCAAAGGATGCACCCCCACCGAGTAACGCATTTCCGGAAACTGATCGGCAAGGGCGCGGATCGCAGGGATCTCGCTGGGCTCGACACAGGCATGCAACAACGACTTAACACCAGCCTCTCGCCAGCGGGTTGCGACCTCGTCGAGGTCTTCTTCAAAGTTGCGAAAGACGATGTGACAGTGACTGTCAATCAATGCCGGGATGGCCATTGGATCCTGAAACGCGCCTTCAGGATCCATTTTGCAGGGATGGGCCTTCGACTTGCCTTTAAAGCGACTGGAATCAGCCGGCGGTCGTCGGAGCTGGATCGATGGCCTTCTTCACCGCCACACTGAGACGTGCTTTCTGATGGGCACCGCTGTTGCGATGCAGAACGCCGCGCTTGACCGCCTTGTCGATTTTGCTGAAGGCCGCATTCAGGCTGGATTGAACAGTGGCCTTGGCTTCATCGCCAGGAGTAGCGGTGTAGGCATCACAAGCACTGAAGCAGCGCTTCATGAGAGTGCGCATGGCGGACTTGTAAGCCTTGTTCTGGAGGCGGTTGCGCTCAGCGATCTCGACGCGCTTCTTTGATGACTTGTTATTGGCCACAGAGCCGGATTTCAGATCGACAATCCGCAACCATAACGCACCCCCCTTCTCGTCACCATCACATCACCCGGTGGGCCTTAGCGTGCCCAGACATGACGCTGGGCGTTGATGAGCACCCTGAGCACTGATTCAATCCAATCCGGACTGCCCAGGTGTCTTCACAACACAGCTGATGCTGAACAGCAGCTCGACCTGATTTCCAGACGCACCACCGGGTCAACCCAGCAGGACGCAACCACCACTGTGGAATCGATCCTCGACCAGGTGCGCAACGACGGGGATGAGGCAGTGATGGCGCTCACCGAGCAGTTCGATGGGTTCCGGCCTGAGCCTCTTCAGGTCTCTCCGACAGAGTTGCATCAGGCCTGGGATCAGACTCCCGCCAATCTGAGAGATGCCCTGGAGCTGGCGCACCGCCGCATCCAGGATTTTCACCAGCGCCAGAAGCCTCAGGATCTCGACGTCAAGGGGGTCCACGGAGAACAGCTCGGTCGCCGCTGGCGGCCGGTGCAGGCAGCAGGCCTGTACATCCCTGGCGGGCGGGCGTCTTATCCCAGCACTGTGCTGATGAACGCGGTGCCTGCCAAGGCAGCCGGGGTCGGGCGGGTGGTGATGGTCACCCCCGCAGGCCCTGATGGAACCGTCAACAGAACGGTTCTGGCAGCTGCCCATCTCGCCGGCGTTCAGGAGGTGTACAGAGTGGGTGGGGCTCAGGCGATTGCCGCCCTTGCCTTCGGCACACAGTCCATTCCCCGGGTCGACGTGATCAGTGGCCCTGGAAATCTTTACGTCACCCTTGCAAAGAAGCTGGTCTACGGCCAGGTCGGTATCGACTCGCTCGCAGGCCCCAGTGAAGTGCTGGTGATCGCCGATGCCTCGGCCTCCGTGACCCAAGTGGCCTCAGACCTCTTAGCTCAGGCAGAGCATGACCCCCTGGCTGCTGCAATCTTGCTCACCACATCGCAGGGCCTTGCTGACGCCTTGCCAGCGGAACTGGAACGACAGCTCGCAGGGCATCCACGCGAACAGATCTGCCGTCAGTCGCTGGAAGCGTGGGGCCTGGTGGTGGTCTGCGACAGCCTTGAGGAATGCGCCTGCCTGAGCGATCGCTTTGCTCCCGAACATCTGGAACTGTTGGTCGAACGGCCCCGGATGCTCGCCGACCGGATCCAGCAGGCCGGCGCCATCTTCATTGGCCCCTGGAGTCCTGAGGCGGTTGGTGATTACTTGGCAGGCCCGAACCACACACTCCCCACCTGTGGATCAGCCCGCTACAGCGGCGCCTTGAGCGTGGAGACCTTCATGCGCCACACCTCGATGATCGAGTTCAGCAGGGAGGCACTGGAAGCGACCGGGGGGGCTGTGATTGAGCTGGCTGGCAGCGAAGGGCTGCACAGCCATGCCAATTCTGTCCGCGTACGCCTGAACTGAGATCAACCAGCCTTCTCGAGGCTGCGCACACCGGCGACACCATCGCTGACCTCACCGACCAGCACGTCATCGGCGATGTTGACGAACAGGCCGTTCTCAAGCACTCCGGGAATGTTGTTGATCTCGCGTTCGAGGGCCACAGGATCAGCAATTCCACCGTTGAAACGCACATCCAAAACGAGATTGCCCTGGTCAGTCACCACAGGTCCAGCCTTGCGTTGAGCCATGCGCAGCTCGGCTGCACCATCCATGCCGGTCAATTGCTGCTGCACCTGACGCCAGGCTCCAGGCAACACCTCAACCGGCAGCAGAAACCCAAGGTTGAGGCGGTCCACCAACTTGGTGGAATCCACCACGACGATGAAACGATCCGCGCGAGCCGCCACCAGCTTTTCCTGAACGTGACAGGCACCGCCCCCCTTGATCAGCTGAAAAGAGGGATCAACTTCATCCGCACCGTCAATGGCCAGATCGATTCGGTCTACGGCATTGAGGCTGAGGAGGGGGATCCCCAACTCCGCAGCCAGCACCTCACCCTGGAAGGATGTCGTCACCCCAACGATGTCTTTGAGCTGCCCTGACGCCAGTCGCTGACCTAGGCCCTGAATCATCAGAGCCGCCGTCGAACCGGACCCCAGACCAACAATCATGCCATCACGGAATTGTTCGACCGCCGCCTCGGCGACGGCCCGCTTCATCTGGTTCTGAAGATCTGACATCACGCAGGATTAATCCGGCGCGACCGTAGCAAGGGTCTTAACTGAACCCTGGCAGGGGCTCTGGCTCGACTGAGAGTTGGAGATCTTTCTGACCGCGAATGATCTGAAGCGGCAAGGGCCGGTGAAGCTCGGCTTGATCCACTTGCTGGAGGAGTGTCTGGGGGTCGGCAACCGGCACTTCGCCGGCCTTCACCACCAGGTCACCCCGACGCAGCCCGGCTCGCTGGGCAGGACTATCCGGCAGAACCGACTGGACCAGTGCACCAGAACGTTCCGGCAATTCCACCAACGCGTTGGGGTCACTGTTGTGTTCTCTGGCGATTCGTGCGGTGAGTGGCACCAGCTGCAAGCCCAAATAGGGGTGGACCACTTCACCAGCCTCCTGCAGCTGATCAGCCACGCGCCTCGCGAGGTTGATGGGGATCGCAAAGCCAAGACCGGCGCCAGGACCCGAGCGCACCAGGGTGTTGATCCCGATCACACGCCCCTCGGCATTGACCAAGGGGCCACCTGAATTACCAGGATTAATGGCCGCATCCGTCTGAATCAGATCCAGTCGCTTGTCGTTGAAGCCAAGACTGCTGATGTTGCGATGCAGGCTGCTGACGATCCCAAGGGTGACGGTTCGCTCCAATCCGTAGGGAGTGCCCAGAGCAATGGCCCAATCACCGACATCCAAGGCATCGGAATCACCCAGACGGGCCGGCTTCGGAGGAGCCTCGCCCTTCAGACGCACCAGTGCCAGATCCGTGATCGGGTCACGGCCGACCACCACCCCATCGCGCTGCTCTCCGTCGGCAAGAGTGACGCCGACATCCTCCACCTGCTCCACAACATGGGCATTCGTGAGTACCAGGCCTTCTCGGTCGATGATCACGCCTGATCCTTGCCCCCGTTGACGCTCGGGGCCGTAGCCCGGCTCCCCAAGCAGATCACGCAACAGAGGATCAATCAAGTTGGGATCAAAGGGTTGTCGCTCCACAACACGTTCGGTGTCAATGCGAACGACCGCGGGAGCCACATTGCGCACAGCATCAGCCACAAAGCTGTGGGGGCCTGGAACTGGTGTAGAGGCCGCCTCCACAGGGGGCCCCACGGTCAGAACGATCGCTGACAACACGGCGAACCAGCGGATAATCAGCGAAGGAAACGACGAACCTTGAGGCACAGCTGGAGGCGCAAGCTCTCGGTGCACGCTAGGGCTGTCCTTCCGTGATAAGCGGTACAGAACGAGGATCCAGCGAGCAGCATCCACAGATGCGGTTTCTCCTCGCTGCGACGGAAAACCCCATCCTCGGCAGCACCATCAGGTTGCACCCCAGCCGTCAGCAAGCTTCATGGGTCGAGATCCAGCACTAGTGTCCGCACAATTCCGCCTCGATTCGATGAGCCTTGCCACTGATCAACGTGAGCGTTGCCCTCTTTGTGAGGTGGAGATCCATGGTCAAGGTGGGCCAGCCGATCAGGTGATCTTCAGCCGCGGCACCCCTGGCAGCCGCAGCAAACTTTGGGCCAGGGTGTGTCAGTACCTCAAGAGCGATGCGCAGCGCAGCCGATGCATCAATCAGGACCCCGAGCTCCGCGGAGACTGTCGTCCAGGAGATGGTTTTGAGGAAATCGACGCCATTCAAATCGGCGACAGCATGCCCTGATCCTGATCCGTTTTGGGCAGGTTTTGTCCACACACGCGTGGACGCTTTCCAGCGGCGTGTCTAGAGGTAGCGAAACGGATCTGACGGTGTTTTCACCATGCGCCTGATCAAGACGGCCGCAACGGGCCTGATCGCTCTGTCTTCGATTGCTCTGGTTACTTCCCAGAACGCAGCGTCGAGCTCAACCCATACAGCCACGTCCGCCAGCGTTTACGACACAGGCAAACTGCGTGCTGTGGTGATCGGCGACGCGTTGCCGATGGTCGAAAAAAATGGCGACGGGTATGACGGATTGTCCTTCGTGGTGCTGGATGCGATTCGCGACCAGATCAACGTCTCGCCTCTGAGAAAGGACAAGGACGTCTCCATCGAGCCTGTGGCCGTGAGTTCCCCTACCGAAGGGCTCGATAAAATTCGTTCCGGCGACGCAGACATCGCCTGCGGTGTTGACTTCAGCTGGCAGCGCCAGCGCACTCTCACCTACACACTCCCGTTCGCGATGGGTGGCGTCAGGGTGCTTGCCCCAGCCGGTAATGACGGCACACCTGAGAGCCTCAACGGCGAAACTGTGGGCGTGGTGAAAGACACCCTCGCCTCATCGGTGCTGGCGTCATCGGTGGACAACGCCACCTTCAAGTTCTTCGACAGCCCAGGCGATGCCTTGGCCGCCATGAAAGACGGCAGCATCGAATTTCTGGGCGGAAACACCCTCTGGCTGAGAGCCAATCAGGCAGCAACCGCACCGGATGCAGCCCTGGTGCCGACCCTGCCTTACGCACGTTCGAGCATCGCCTGTGTGGTGGCCGACACCACGCCGAAGCTGCTCAACATCAGCAACCTGGCCATCGGTCGCCTGCTCTCCTCTTACATCAACGACAACACCGAAGTGCGCTCAGCCATCAACCAATGGATCGGTAAAGGCAGCAGCGTTGGTCTGAGCGACGACCAAATCGGCAGCTTCTTCTCGATCGTGCTCTCCACATCCGCTGAATTCTCCAAGCAATCCTGATTTCGACTGCTTCAGATTTTCCGCATCTTTAACCATGAACAAGACCAGTCTTCTCAGCCTCGCCGCCGTTCTGGCCACGAGTGCTGCCCTCTGCGAATCAGCGCAGGCCGCTGTGCACAGCGCGCCTGATCTTGGCAACACGCTCGAGCAGCGCATCGAGCGCATGAGCCCCGAGGCCTGGGCCGTTCTGGAGCAACACGGCATTGCCGGCGATGAAGTCATCGCCCGAGCCTGGGGCAATGGCAATGGTCGCGCCTGGGGTAACGGTGGACGTCGTTTCGGCAACGGCGGCGGCTTCCTCAATGGCGGCGGCTTCCGCAACGGCGGCGGCGGCTTTGCCAACGGATACCGCGGCGGATTTGCCAATTGGTGAACCATTCCGATTACGGCCCGATCGGGCTGCTGGTGATCCAGTCGACGTCGCTCTGCAATCTCGACTGCAGTTACTGCTACCTGCCGGATCGCCAGCGCAGGAACATCTTCGACCTTGAGCAGCAGCTCCCTCTGCTGCTCAAACGGATTTATGAGAGTCCGTTCTGGGGCCCACACCTATCAATCCTCTGGCATGCCGGCGAACCGTTAACCCTGCCCACGCACTTTTACGACCGCGCGACATCACTGATCCACCAACAAACGTCGGAGCTCCAAAATCAAGGCGTGGTCGTTGAACAACATGTTCAAACCAATGCCACATTGATCAATGACGAATGGTGTGACTGCTTCGAACGTAACGACATTGTTGTTGGCGTCAGTGTGGACGGTCCGGAGGACATTCACAACAGCCATCGTCGCTTCCGCAACGGCAAAGGTTCCCATGGCATGACCATGCGTGGCATTCGCAAGTTGCGCGAACGGAACATTCCGATTCATGCCATCTCCGTTTTAACGGCAGACGCTTTGGATCAACCGGAGCGGATGTATGCCTTCTTCCGGGACGAGGACATCCTGCATGTCGGTTTCAATGTGGAGGAGCAGGAAGGCGTCAACCTCAGTTCGTCCATGCAAGGCGAGGAGAAAGAGCAGCGTTATCGGGCCTTCCTCGCCAAATTCTGGTCTTGCAATCAAAGGGATGGATTTCCCGTCAAGGTGCGTGAATTTGAGCAGGTGATGGGGATGATCGCTGGGGGGCAGCGTCTGCGTCAGAACGAGATGAATCGGCCATATTCCATTCTGAGCGTGGATGCCAAAGGCAACTTCTCCACCTTTGATCCAGAGCTTCTCTCCGTCGAAACAGAGCGATACGGTTTATTCAATTTGGGCAACATCCGCGATCTCTCACTGATCGAAGCCACGAAAAGTGACGTCTTTCAGACATTGCTCAACGATATGAATTCGGGGATGGAGCGATGCAAACAGGAGTGTGACTATTACGGCTTCTGCGGAGGGGGAACTGGCAGCAACAAATACTGGGAGCACGGCAGCTTGGATGCCAGCGAAACCTGTGCTTGTCGCTTTTCAAGCCAAATACCCGTTGATGTACTGCTAGAAAAGCTGGAAACCGCAGCTGGAGCCTGAGTTTCCCAGGGCCTCTGACATCACCGTCAGGTGGCGGATCAGCTCGGGTTCCGCCATCCCGTAGATTGCTGTTAGGCCCGTTGAGTTCCTCTCTTCGGGAGGGTGATCACTGCATCAACCATCGGGCCAAAGCCCGAGACCACCCTCAACCTCTCCTTGCCTCATCCTCTTCTGCCGGATCTAACGACCCTGGCATCGGCCACCGCCGAACGCCATGGTTTTGAGATGGTCAGCGTCCAGGTACTGACCCACCTTCAACCGATGACGCTGCAGATCCAAATCCGTTGCAGCAATGGTGAGGATGTTTCCCTGGACGACTGCGCTGGCTTCAGCGCCCCGATGGGCGAGGCCATCGAAGGATCCTCGCTGCTCACGGAGGCGTATGTTCTGGAAATCAGCAGTCCCGGCATCGGAGACCATCTCCAGTCAGACAGAGACTTTCAAACCTTTCGGAGCTACCCCGTGGACGTTGTCTACACAGACGGCGACGGTCACGAGCAACGTCAGTCAGGGACATTGCTGGAGCGCACCGCAGATCACGTACAGATCAACATGCGCGGCCGGGTCAAACGCATCCCACGGGATTCAGTGATCAGCGTCGAACTCACCAGCCCCACCGGCTGAACTGATCGCAATTACCGCTCAGATACCCCTCTCCTTTCCCTCCTCTCGCGTCTGCCATGGCACTCGTTCTTCTTCCTGGCCTCACCAACCTGATCGATGACATCAGCGAGGAGAAAAAACTCCCGCCTCAGGTGGTAGAAGCCGCTCTAAGGGAAGCCCTACTTAAGGGATATGAGCGCTACCGCCGCACCCTTTACCTGGGAATCGGTGAAGACCCGTTTGATGAGGAGTATTTCAGCAACTTCGATGTTGCCCTCGACCTGGACGAGGAGGGCTATCGGGTGCTGGCCAGCAAAATCATTGTTGATGAGGTGGAAAGCGAGGACCACCAAATTGCGCTGGCTGAGGTGATGCAGGTGGCGGAGGACGCACAGGCCGGCGACACGGTTGTTCTCGACGTCACGCCGGAAAAAGAGGATTTTGGTCGGATGGCAGCCGCCACCACCAAACAGGTGCTGGCCCAGAAGCTGCGGGATCAGCAGCGGCGCATGATCCAGGAAGAATTCGCAGATCTGGAAGATCCCGTTCTGACTGCGAGGGTGATCCGCTTCGAACGCCAATCCGTGATCATGGCGGTGAGTTCTGGACTCGGGCGCCCAGAAGTGGAAGCCGAGCTGCCGCGTCGTGACCAGCTCCCCAACGACAACTATCGCGCCAACGCGACATTCAAGGTCTTCCTCAAAGAGGTCAGCGAGGTTCCAAGGCGTGGCCCCCAACTCTTTGTGAGCCGAGCCAATGCCGGCTTGGTGGTGTATCTCTTCGAAAACGAAGTTCCCGAAATTCAGGAGGGTTCGGTCCGCATCGTGGCGGTGGCTCGGGAAGCCAATCCCCCCTCTCGCTCCGTGGGTCCTCGCACCAAGGTCGCCGTGGACAGCATCGAACGCGAAGTCGACCCCGTGGGTGCCTGCATCGGTGCACGTGGTTCGCGCATCCAGCAGGTTGTAAACGAACTGCGTGGAGAAAAAATTGACGTCATCCGCTGGTCACAGGACCCAGCGCAGTACATCGCCAACTCCCTCAGCCCAGCACGGGTCGATGTGGTGAGACTTGTCGATCCCGTCGGTCAGCATGCTCACGTGCTGGTTCCACCGGATCAGTTGAGTTTGGCTATCGGTCGTGAAGGTCAAAATGTTCGTCTGGCAGCCCGTCTGACCGGCTGGAAGATCGACATCAAGAACGCCAGCGAATACGACCAGGCCTCGGAAGATGCGGTCGTCTCAGAATTGATTGCCCAGCGTGAACAGGAGGAAGCCCTCCAACGCGAAGCGGAGGAACGTCTGGCTGCTGAACAGGCCGCACGCGCTGAAGAGGATGCGCGTCTCCGTGAGTTGTATCCGCTTCCGGAAGATGAAGAGGACTATGGAGCCGAGGAGCTGGCCGCAGCTGCCGAATCCGAGACCTACGAAGAGCAGGCTCAGATGGAAACAGCCGCCGAGGCCGATCTGGGAACCGAAGCTGACAGCGCAACTGCTGATGAGGCCAGTGCTGAAGAGATGACTGCCGAGGAAGCAACCGAGGAAGGAGCCCGGTGAACAACGTTCGCCCCGTCCTGCGTCGTTGTGTCGCCTGTCGCGAGCTGCTGGATCGCAGCCTGCTCTGGCGAGTCATCCGCGACCATCAGAACGGGGTTCTCCTGGATCAGGGCATGGGGCGTTCGGCCTACCTCTGTCCAAAGGAGAGCTGTCTTGAGGAAGCACAGCGCCGCAAACGCCTGCCGAAAGCCCTGCGATGCCAGGTGCCTGACAGCGTGCTTGAGGAGCTGAGAGAGCGACTGATATCCGACACGGAATCAGACGCTGAGGCAAGATGAACACTGGCACCACCATGTGTGGCGCCCCGAGCACCTCGTGCGCGGACCGACCGGAGACCTGAATGACCAGCAGCGGCAAAGTCAGAATCTATGAGCTGTCCAAGGACCT
>MDSZ01065731.1_pt1 | contig 11116 bp, 10 predicted proteins | sample 811201 | NCBI WGS metagenome assembly MDSZ01 (sample SAMN05326647, study PRJNA326480) | marine metagenome | isolation source: seawater | place: Indian Ocean: North | collected 2010 | reverse complement strand
TTCTTTATAAAATAATTTTGCATCCTCTCTGATCGGAAAATAATTTGGATCTAAATATACAACTGTAGGTATATCAGAATAAAGAGCTTCCATTAATGTACTAGAGTTTGTAGTAATAAAGCAAAATTTAGCAAACTTTAAATCATTCCGAAAATTTCCTTTTGTCTCTAATATATTTTTTTCTAAGTCATTTTGTATTAATCTTTTCTTAATATTCCAACCTTTCGTTGAATTTTGCAATCTAAATTTAAAATGATCTAAAATTTCACTGGGAAACATTTTCACGCCATTCATAATTGTTTCCAAATAAAAAAGCTGTCCATAAGAATTGTATGCGCTTATCATTTTAAAATTAAGCAAACTCCATTCTGTAAGTGGACATACAATATTTAATTTATTTTTTGAAGATTTAATAAAAATATTTTTTAAATGAAAAGATCCAATGGGAGAATATCTAAGTTTTTTTTTCTGCTTATGTTTTTCCCAACCCCAAGTATGAAAAGTGTCGGCTGTTTCTTCAATCATTTTCTCTTCATCATGCACCGGCAAAACACCAAAACCTCCTCCATGCTGAAAAACTTCATATGATGTGTTTTTTAGAGAATTTGCCACATAAATTTTAAACAAGTCGTCATTATAATACCCCGTGTAAGTTATTATTTTCTTGGGGTTTTTTGGAAAAAAAGAGTCAGCTTTTAATTTATAATACTCATAATCTTCTAAAAAAGATCTTGGCAAATATTTTGAGAGCATTTTATTTATTAATGATTTAAGAATTTTGTTTGACAAATCAATATTTAGATTATTTCGTAATTTAAAATTGTCATGTTGTTTTACTTTAAATTTTTTAGGTAGAAATAAATAAGGGAAAGAAACCAATTTTAAATAAATATTTAAATGGTTGAAAAACCTTGTTCCTGTTATATGAAAAACATATTTTTGTTTTCTTAAAAAAAAGCCATAAACATAAACAATAAGCTCTTTTATATTGACCATAATTTTGTTTTTGTTTTTATTAAGTTCAGATTTTTTTTTAAATGTTTTAATGAACAAATTAGGATATAATATTTCTACAATGTTTTTGGTAAAAGCTTCATGCCATTCTACATCTTGACTCGCAGATAATGTAAACTCTCTAGTATTTTTTGGAGGAGTTTCGTGTGTTTTGTCAAGAAGTAGTATTTCAGATATGTTGTTATTTTTAATAGCTTCATCAATTAACAATTTTCTTTCAAAAATTATTGTATAAAAACACTTCAACCAAGGAAGCAACATTATTTTCCAAGATCTTTCAGATAATCTCTCATGATGAATTTGATTTAATTTTTTATAAAGTTGTAAAAAAATTTTGTTTACAATTTCGTTGATTTCTTTGTGATCTGTTTTTAATTTATGAGGTTTAGACCAAGGGTGAGATACTACTTTGATAGATTTTATCGATTTTTTTGTATCAATTAAATTTGATAGACACCAAAATCCACACATTACTTTATCGAAATAATCTTTTTTTCTTTTTATTCCAAGATGACTGAAAACTAAAATTTGTTTTTCTTTCATATCATTTATATCTAGCTATATAATAAATAATTTGCTTTTAATAACTACACATTTATGTTTAGTTATTAATACAAATTGACCAAACATAATATGATAAATACAAATTCAAAAAAAAACATTAAAAAAATTTTCTCAGAATCTATAAATTTAAAATCAGTTTTTATTGAAGCAAATATTAATGTATTAAATGAAATGGTAAAAATAATCTATAATTGTGTTTGCTCCGGCAATAAAGTAATGTTATGCGGCAATGGAGGCTCAGCCTCTGATGCTCAACATTTAGCAGCAGAAATGTTAGTTAGATTACGACCTATGAACAATAGAGAAAGCTTACCTTTTATATCTTTAACAATGGATAATTCTACACTAACAGCATGCGGTAATGATTATGGATATGACATGATTTTTGAAAGAGCTTTAGAAGGTATTGGTAAAAAAAATGATTGTTTAATAGGTATATCAACTTCAGGAAACTCTCAAAATATAATCAATGCAATGAAAATGGCCAAACAAAAAAGTATTAAAGTTCTCGGATTTTTAGGTTCAGGAGGAGGAAAGGCAAAACAATTTTGTGATTTATCTATGATTGTTCCTAGTTATGTGACGGGCAGAATTCAAGAGGTTCATATAACTGCAGGCCATGCTATTTTAGAGGCTGTTGAAGATAAATTGATTCAAAATCATAAAATTAATGTTAAGGAGTAGTGAATATGATAATTACTGGCGAAATTGGAATAAATCATAATGGAAATTTAGAGATTGCAAAGAAATTAATAAAATCAGCTAAAGAGGCCGGTTGTGATGCTGTAAAATTTCAAAAAAGAGACATTGACAACGTTTATACCTCTGAATTTTTAAATTCACACCGCGAGAGCCCTTGGGGTAACACCCAAAGAGATCAAAAAAAAGGGCTTGAATTTAATTATGATGAATACTTAGAAATTGACGAATATTGTAAAAAAATTGGTATAGATTGGTATGCCTCTGCATGGGATCTAGATAGTCAAAAATTTCTTTCACAATTTGACTGTAAATATAACAAAATAGCTTCTGCTATGATAGTTTATGATAAAATATTGGAGATGGTTGCAAAAGAAAAAAAACATACTTTTATTTCAACAGGAATGTGTGAACACAAAGATATTGAAAAAGCTGTGAAAATTTTTAGAAATCATGAATGTTCATTTGAACTTTTACATACTGTATCAACATATCCAATGAAACCAGAGGAAGCGAATTTAAACTTAATACCTAAACTTAAGGATCTTTACAAATGTAATGTTGGTTATAGTGGTCATGAAACAGGTCTTGCAATTTCATATGCTGCAGTTGCTTTAGGTGCTAGTTCACTTGAAAGGCATATTACGTTAGATAGATCTATGTATGGATCAGATCAGTCAGCCTCCATAGAAATATCAGACCTAAGATCTTTAGTTAGAGCAGTTCGAACAATTTGTGATGCATTAGGAAATGGCGAAAAGAAAATTTTAGAGAGTGAAATCCCGATTGCAAACAAGTTAAGAGAACACTTAAATTTATAATAATTTACTTTAAGTTTATAAAATATGTTTAATGAAAATGTCGGTTTTGTAACTGTAAGATCTTCTTCAACCAGATTGCCAGGTAAATGTTTTTTGAGATTAGGAAAACTTGATGTCATTTCTCATGTCATTAAAAGAGCAAGGAATTATAATTTGATACCAATCGTTTGTACTAGTGACAGTAAAGATGATGACAAAATTGTAGAAATTGCAAAAGATTTGAGTTGTGATTTTTTTAGAGGTCCTTTAAATAATAAATTACTCAGATGGAGTTTATGTTGTGAACATTTTAAACTAAAAAAGTTTCATACTTTAGACGCTGATAACCCATATTTTTGTGGGGAAGAAGTTATTAGAAGCTTGAATATGTTGGACAAAGGTTTTGATCTTATAGAAGAAACAGAAACCTCAGCAAATGGTGGTGCCACTATGGGATTTTCAATGACTAGAAACATAATAAAAAAAGTTGTTAATAAAACTAATCCAAGTACAAACACGGACGATATTATGGTTTATTTTAAAAAAATTAAAAATTTAAAAAAAACCATGTTGTCTGAACCTGATATATCTGTTGTAAAAGATAGAATGACACTAGATTATTATGAAGACTATATTCTTCTTCAATCTGTTACACATATTTTAGGTAACATGGCTACAAGGCACGAAATTTTTGATTTTTTTAGAAACAATCCTGACATATCTAAAATCAATAAATTCCGAACAGAACATTTTAAACAAAATAAAAATCAATAAATTTAATTTATATACCTTATTTTTTTTTTATTAGTGATTATATATACGAAGAGGATTAATTATGGTAAATTTAACTAGTAAAGACTTCATCAATAAAGATAAATTTTCAACACAAGAACTTAGTTATGTTAAAGAAGCGCTGTCTAACGAACATTGGGGCAGAGACTGGAACTCAGAGGTTGAAAATAAGTTTTCTAAAATTTTCGGAGTTAACCATTCAATAACGTGCAATAGCGGAACTTCAGGGTTGCATGCTGCTCTAGCAGCCATCGACATTAAGGAAGGTGATGAAGTAATAACACCTGCATTAACTGTAGTAATGGATGCATACACCGTTATTTATAAGAAAGCTATTCCTACGTTTTCAGATGTTGATTTAAGTACACATCTTGTCACCGCTGAAGAAATAGAAAAAAAAATAACTCCTAAAACAAAAGCTATAATTACTGTCTCTTGGAATGGATTATCATGCGATATGGATCCTATAATGAAATTGGCTAAAAAACATAATTTAAAAGTTATTGATGACTCTGCTCAATCAGTATTAGCTAAATATAATGGTAAAATGGCAGGTACAATAGCTGACATTGGTGTATTTTCATTTGAATCCAGAAAACACATCACCTCCGGGGGTGAAGGTGGAATGATAGTAACAAATGATAAAGAATTGGCAACTAAAGCAAGAAAATTTGCAGGAATTGGTTATAGGCACCTGTCTGCTTCAGCAGGAAAAACACACTTAGCGAGTTCAACAGTTCAAGACCCAACCTATAGAAGGTTCGATACTATTGGCTATAATTATAGAATGAATCCAATAACAGCTTCAGTTTTAATGGGTCAATTAGACAGAATTGACGAAATTGTTAATAAAAGAAAATATATTGGAAAAATGTTTTTAGATGCTACCTCAGGTTATGATTGGTTTATACCTCAATATACACCTAGTAATTGTGAACATTCATATTATACATTTTCAGTTGATTATTATGAAAATGAAATTAAATTTAAGTGGAAGGAGTTCTATAATAAATATATAGAAATGGGAGGAGATGGATTTTATAGCTCACCTGTAATGCCATATATAGAACCGTCTCTGCACAAAAAAACTTTTGGAAATACAGTTTTAGATTATGGGTTATGTCCTATAGCAGAAGGATTACAAAAAAGAGATATGTTATTTAAAACAAACTATAGAGATGTTTTAGAAGCTGAAAAAAAAGTAGATATACTCTCAAAACTATTAAAATCCTTGTGACAAATAAGAATCCATTTAAACTAGGAATTACACAAGGACGCTTAACACCATTTAACAGTCTTGAAGACTTTCCTAAAGTAAATTGGAAAAACGAATTTTACTTAGCAAATAAACTAGGTTTTGACTATATAGAATATCTTGTTGATAGAAAACTTACAAATAAAAATCCAATCTGGAATAGTGAAGGCCTTAATCAAATATTAGATGTAATAAAAGATAGCAAAATATCTGTATATTCTCTAAAGGCAGATTTTATAATTAATCACTCACTAATTGAAGATAATTATGTTTTAGATAAATTAAACTATTTAATTGAAGCAGCCTCATATTTGAATGCTAAATTAATTATATTACCTCTTTTTGAAGCTAGTTGCTTAGATCAAAAAAGTTATAATACTCTTTTTAAAAAAATTACTTATCTTTCCAAAATAGCTTTAAAAAACAACATAAATCTTATAATTGAATGTTCTCTAAGTGTTAAAAAATTAATTAATTTCCTAAGTAGTTTTTTAAATAAAAATGTTTATCATGTATTTGATACTGGAAATAATTACCTTTTAAATAAAAGTAAATATCAAGAAGTTGTTTCCTTAGGTAATTTCATTCAACATATTCACATTAAAGATAAAAATACTCATAATCAAAATGTTTTTTTAGGAACGGGTTCTGTAAATTTTAATGATTTTTTCTTAGCTCTTAAAAAAATTAATTATAAAGGAGTTTTCATTTTTGAAACTCCTATAGGTAAAACGCCTCAAAATACTGCATTATATAACAAATGTTTTTGTAATTTTTTTATTAATGAAATAATGTTGGATAACTAAAGGTTAATATAGGAATGTCATTATTTAAATTAAACGATAAAGTTGTAGTAGTTACTGGAGGTGTAGGTTTATTAGGTAAGGAACATGTTTACGCAATAGCTTCACATGGAGGTATACCAGTTATATTAGATATTAATGAAAATAAAATATCTAAACTTGTAAAAAATATTAATAAGGATTTTAATATTGAGTGTTCTGGTTTTGTTACTGATATTACAAATGAAGAAGATATTATTTTGTCTTCAAAAAAAATACTCTCTAAATATAAAAAAATTGATGCTTTAATTAATAATGCTGCTAATAATCCTAGTGTAAATAAGTCTATATCTAAAGATTTTTCTAGACTAGAAAATTTCAAGATATCACAGTGGGAAACTGATATTTCTGTTGGTTTAACTGGATCATTTTTATGCTCTAAAGTTTTTGGTAAAATTTTAGCTAAAAACAAGCATGGAGGATCAATTATCAACATATCGTCTGATCTAGGTCTCATATCACCAGACCAACGATTGTATAAAAAAAATAACTTAAATGAAGAGCTTCAACCAGTTAAACCCATATCCTACTCCGTTATAAAGTCAGGTCTAATTGGAATGACAAAATACCTTGCAACTTATTGGGCTGAAAAAAATGTTAGGTGCAATGCAATATGTCCTGGTGGCATTGAAAATAATCAAGATAAAGATTTCATAAAATCAGTTTCATCATTAATACCTTTAAATCGATTAGCAAAATCAAGTGAATACCAAAGTACGATAATTTGGATGTTAAGTGATTCTACAAATTATTTAAATGGCTCAGTCATTTCAATAGATGGGGGAAGAACTGCGTGGTAAAATTTTTTATTTTTGTTATTTAAATTTTTTTTGATGAGTATAGTCATCTTTATTAATAGAATATACAATTGCATCGTACTTGGTATTACTTTTTTTATCAAAATAAAATTCTTTTAAAACTTTTTCTTTAAAAAATCCACATGATGTTAAACCTTTTATTGAACCTTTATTTTCAACATGGGTTTTAGCCCAAAGTTTGTTAAAATTAAGTGAACAAAAAAGATACTCTAAAATTATTTCCGTAGCCTCTTTAAAGTAGTTTTTTCCCCAAAAGCTGGGATGAATACCATAACCTAACTCACCAATCATTATTTCCCTATTAATATTCATAATTCCATAATTACCAATAACAGTATTGTCATTTAAATTTATTGACCAATAATAGCCATTTACACCATTAGACCTTTTTTCTAATTTTTGAAGATAATGTTTAGAATCTGAGATATTCTGAAAAGGTTTAAATTCTAAATATTTAAAAAATTCTGGTTTAGATGACCATGAATGCATTATAGAGGGTGTTATTTTTGATAAATGAAGTAATTTTAATCTTTTACTTACAAGATCTTCAAAATTAATTTTCTCATTTAATAAATTTGATCTTTTCATGATTTAACTCTATTGTTTTATAAGCTATTTTCAAAAACCTTTTGTCATGAGAAGAAACAATGACAGTTTTAAACTCAGAAATTTTCTTTATTAAATCTATTATCTTAATTGCAGTTGCATCGTCTAAAGCCGAAGTTGGCTCATCAAACAAAAAAATATTTCTGTCAAAATATAAACCTCTTGCTATTGCTAGACGTTGTCTTTGACCTCCAGAAAGATTATTACCAAATTCTCCAAGTTTAGTATTTAATTTATTAGGCAATGAATTTGTAAATTTTTTTAATTCTACCAAATCTAATATTTTATTGATTTTTTTAAAGTTTATTTTATCAATTTTCTCCCCAAAAGTGATATTTGATATTATTGTATCTGCAAACATAGATGGATTTTGTGGTATATAACTAAATTGTTGAGTCCATAAATGATTAGTTGAATTCAAACTTTTATTACTCGAAATATTTCCTTCATCTGGAAGGTATAGCCCTGATATTAAATTTAAGAATGTGGATTTTCCAACACCACTTTTGCCAATAATCACATAAAGCCTTTTTTCCTTGAAATTAAAAGTTATATTATTAATAGTCTTAATTTTAGAATTTTTAAAAGAAAATGAGACATTCTTTAAATTAATTCCTTTAATTGGATTAATTATTTTTCTATGTTTTTTAATATTTTTTTCTCTAATATTAATTGGCAATTCTTTTGAAACTAAATTTAAAGCAAATAGTGAATTGTTAACTTGTATAATAGAAGATAATAAATTCGCAGTTGAAGGAAACATTCTTATGCCAGCAACAATATAAATAATTAATACTGAAAAAATTTCAAACATACTTAAGCCTAAAAAAGGAAAGATACCAAAACTAAAAATCAAAAGAAGTGTAAAAGTAGCCTCTATATAATATCTTGGTAAGATATTTAATGACTTATATATAATTGTATTTCTAACCATGAAATTGGTAGAAATTTTAAGTAAAGAAAAAAAGTAACTTATTTTATTATACACTTGAAGTTCTTGGTAAGCACTTAATAAAATTTGAATATTTTTAATGACGCTAGTTCTTGAAATTGTAGTTAATTTCCCAGTTTGACGAATTTTATTTTTAAAAAATTTATAAAAAATTAATACAAAAATTGTGTAAATAAATATTATTGTAATTGTAGCATATGGTTGTAAGTAAAGTAAAAAAACTAACATGATAATTAAGAAAATTGATTCTGATACAATACGTAGCACAGGAATTAAAGTAGAAAGAATAACAGTATCTGTATTGTGCATTAGATTTTGAATTACATTGGAAGTTTGTTTTTTCTGAATTTGAATTAACGAACTAGTCGAATATTTTTTTGAAATATTTAATATAATTCTCTTTTGATTATTAAATGAAAACTCAATTATTTTATGATTTAAAAAATATGCTAGTAGTGTTTTGACCAAAAAAACTACTGATATTAAAATTACAATACTTTGTCCATTATTAATATTTAAATATATTAATAATGTGTCTAAGTACTCAATTCTATTAACATTTACTAATTCTAAGTCCGAATATCCTCCGACCACAGTTGAAATTAAAGGGATCACAAGACCAATTCCAAAAGCTTCCAAGAAAGATAAGATTAAAAATGAAATAATTATGTTAATTAAATAGAAATGTTTATCACCAAAAATTAAATTATATTTTCTAAAAAATTCTTTCATTTATTTATTTATAAAAAAATTAATTTTTTGACAAATAAATTTAATATCTTTTTTATTTAAATCATAATGAAATGGTAAAGTTAAAATTTGCTTATATAGAGTTTCTGTATTATTTAGCTTCAAATATTTATTGTATGAGAAATAACTTAAATGATGATTTGGATAATAGTGAATACCAGTTTCAATTCCATTTTGATTTAGAAAATTTATTAATTTATCTTTAATTTCATAGTTTGAAATTTTTATTACAAAAATATGTGCTAGTACATTTTCTATATCATAAAAAATTGGTTCAACTCCTGGTATTTTTTTTATTTCATCAATATAGTATTTTAAGAGTTTTGTTTTTTTTGCTCTAAAATTATTTAATTTTGATAATTGAGATCGACCAATAGCAGCCATAACATTACTCATATGATATCTCCAACCTTGTTCATTTACTGTTGGCTTCCACTCTCTCAAACCTTTAAATCTTAAATTAGAATCACCTTTTACACCTAATAACCTATAATCCTTAATTTTATTAATAACATTTTTATCAGAAGATATTACACAACCACCCTCTCCAGCTGTTATATTTTTTATTCCATCAAAACTAAAGCAAACAATATCACCTCTAGAGCCAATTAATTTTCCTTTATAATAGGTTCCAAAAGCGTGAGCAGCATCTTCAATCACTCTAAGATTATATCTTTTGGCTATATTATAAATCTCATCTAATGCTCCTACATTTCCAGCATAATGAACAGGCATAATAGCTTTTGTCTTAGCTGTAATCTTCTTTTTTAAAGATCTTAAGTCTAATGTACCAGTTTGGATATCTACATCACATGAAATTGGCTTTAATCCATTCGCAGTTATAGCTTGAAAAGACGATACGTAAGTTAAAGATTGAACCAATATTTCATCATTTTTTTTTAACCCTAAAGATTGTATTGCTAATTGCAAAGCCGCTGTACCACTTGAAACACAAACAACTTTTTTTCCAAATATTTCTTCTAATTCTATTTCAAATTTATGAACCTCTTCTCCCATTCCCAAATATTCTTTTTTCAATATTTTTGTTACAGCTAGTATTTCGCTTTTATTAAGACAAGATTTTGACAATTTAATTTTTTTCATAATCTTCCCAATATATATGTCCTTTATGCCAGAGTTCATTCATATAATCTAAATCTCTTTTTGTATCCACACATCTCCAAAAACCACTATGTTTATAGGCGCAAAGTTCATTAAGGCTTGACAGTTTTTCAAGAGGGCTTTCTTCTAATACAGTTGAGTCACCTTCAATTAAATCTAAAAAATTTGGTTCAAAAATAAAAAAACCTCCATTTATCCAACCAACTTTAGCCTGTGGTTTTTCCTGAAAAGATTCTACAAGGTTATCTTTAATTTCTAATTCACCAAATCTAGCAGCGGGCCTAACAGCAGTAATTGTACCAATTTTTTTATTTTGAGTATGATAATTTAGTAATTCTTTTAAATTAACATTTGCTAGACCATCTCCATAAGTCATCATAAAAGCTTGATCACCTAGATAATGTTTTAATCTTTTTAATCTTCCACCTGTCATTGTTTCAATTCCTGTTTCAACAAGAGTGATTTTCCAATTTTTTTTATATGAATCGTGGTAAGTTATTTTTTTATTTTTTAATTCAATAGTTATATCATTTGAAATTTCATTAAGATTTAAAAAATAATTTTTAATTTCCCATGATTTGTAACCCAAAGCAATTATAAATTCATTAAACCCATATCTATCAAAATGATTCATTATATGATGAATAATAGGTATTGTACCAACCTTGAGCATGGGTTTTGGTATAGCTTCAGTTAAACTTCCCAATCTGGTTCCATAACCCCCAGCTAAAATTACAACTTTCAATTTTTTAATCCCCAATCATATTTTAAATCATCAAGATTTATATTTTCAGTCTCATTTGGATCATGTTCTATATTTGACAGATTAAGCAAAATATTTTCACCTCTGCTTAAACCTTGAAACCCGAACCAAAAATTTGGTGGAACTGTAAGTCTTTTAT